>Ga0193753_10002780_pt1 | contig 13496 bp, 7 predicted proteins | sample H1c2metaG_FD_144925 | JGI IMG/M metagenome (GOLD analysis project Ga0193753, IMG submission 144925) | Soil microbial communities from a riparian zone of the East river system, Colorado, United States - H1c2 | ecosystem: Environmental > Terrestrial > Soil > Riparian zone | place: USA: East River... | reverse complement strand
GATCATCGCGGATAAAGCGCTAGCCGGCACTACCAAGAAAAAACGCGCCAACAAGCCGAATGAATTTATCGATAACGACGATTTCTGTCCGGGATGCGGGTTGCAGCTTAAAACGCTTCCGCTGGACGACATGAATTTCTGGACCGACGTCTTCCTTCGCGAACTCACGGATGAAGACGCGGTGGTGCAGCCAGGCGTTCGATTCAAACCCGGCTTGCTCGTATTCCGCGGATGGGGCTTGCAGCGCCGTCTCGGCGCCGAAAAACGCGACTACATCCAGCAGCTTTCCGATAGTATCGATGAACTGAAGAAGAAGACGGAGACTCACTATCCCTACTTGCACGGCGTGGAGGATGCGGCCAAGCCAACCGATTTGCAGGTCAGTTTGCGCGGCAGTCCGTACAATCTCGGCGACGTCGCTCCCCGCCACTTCCTTTCGGTTTTGTCCTCCGGCGATCCGATTCCGTACAAGGACGGAAGCGGCCGCAAAGAGTTGGCTGAGGATATCGTGAAGCAGCCGGTCGCGATGCGAGTCATCGTGAACCGGATCTGGAAAGAACACTTCAGCACCGGTATCGTGGACACGCCCAGCAACTTCGGTGTTACCGGCGAACGCCCTACCAATCCCGAGCTTCTTGAATTTCTTGCCAATAAGTTCGTCGAAGACGGAATGTCTATCAAGAAGCTACATCGCGAAATCATGTTGAGCAGTGTTTATCAGCTCAGCACGGATCTCGACAAGCATGATTTCGAGGTCGATTCCGGCAATCGCCTCTACTGGCGCTCCAATAAACGCCGGATGGATGCCGAGCAGATTCGCGATTCGATTCTGACGATTGCCGGCAACCTGGACGATTCCATCGGCGGTCCTTCCAAAGATCTGAATCCTGCCTATTCCCGGCGCACGCTCTATGGGAAAATCAGCCGCTACCGGCTGGATGAATACTTGCAGCTATTTGATTTTCCGCCGGCGAACATCAGCGCGGAGAAACGCTTCAGCACCACCGTTCCCCTGCAACGGCTGTTCTTCATGAACAGCGATTTCATGCAAGCCGAGTCGGAGCTTCTCGCCAAACGTGCGCAGGCGGAACCGGACAACGCAGCGAAGATCAAGAAGCTCTATGAATTTGCCTACGGCCGTGATCCCTCGGAACAGGAAGTGAAGCTTGGCCTGGACTATCTGAAGGCCGAGCCGATGCAGGAATACCAAGAACAGAAAAAGCTGGCGGAGGAAAAGAAAGCCGCCGCCGCGGAGAGCAAAACGAAACACAAAGGCGCGGAAGCGAAAGCTGCCGGGGATGCCGCGACGAACGCTACACCGGAGGGTGACGCTCCCATGGCCGCGGGGGCTAATGGAGACGCCAACGCCGGTATGGGAGAAGGCATGATGGCGGGTGTCATGGATGCCTCGGGCCGCGGACGCCGTGGCGCCGCTGCTGCCGCGGAAGTAAAGTACAAAACCACTCCACTCGGGCGATATGCGAAAGTTCTGCTCAGCTCGAGCGAGTTTGTTTATATCGATTGATCACGAGGTCTGATTTAAGGAATGTCTTCTCACGAAAAAGGAATGCCTTTGACCCGCCGGGAAGCGCTCTGCCGCGTCGGCAACGGCTTCGGCATGATGGCGTTCGCTGGCATGGTGAGCGAATCTCTCGCTCACGCGGGAGTAACGGCGGCGGATGGCACCCTTACCGGACGCACATTGGATCACCCCCAGCGGGTGAAACGCATCATCTTTCTCTTTATGAATGGCGGCTTGTCGCAGGTCGATAGCTTCGACCGCAAGCCCGCGCTCGAAAAATTCCAAGGGCAGCCCTTGCCGGGCGGAGATATCAAGACCGAACGTAAGACCGGCACGCTCATGCCCTCGCCCTTTCAGTGGAAGAAGTACGGCCAGAGCGGAATGGAAATCAGTGAGTTGTTTCCTCACCTGGGCGAAGTGGCCGACGACATCTGCTGGATTCGCTCCGTCTACACCGACATTCCCAATCACGAGCCGGCCATCCTGATGATGAATACCGGCTTCAGCCAGGCGGGCCGTCCGTCCATCGGTTCCTGGCTCACCTACGGCTTAGGTACCGATAACCAGAATCTGCCGGGCTACGTGGTTTTGTGCCCGGACGTGCCCACCACCGTCGGGCCGCCGCTTTGGAGCAACGGTTTTCTTCCCGCCATCAATCAGGGCAGCTACATTTCCGACAAAGTGCAAGAGAAGCAAACCGACAGCGTCATCATCGGCAAGGAATTCGACCCGAAAAAGCTCATCAGCTTCATCAACAATCAGCGCTTCACTCTGCCGGAGCAGCGCCGCGAGCTAAACCTCATGGAGCAATTGGAGCAGGCTCGCACGCAGGGCGCGCCGCAGGATCCCCAGGTGGATGCGGTGATCAAGTCGATGGAAGTCGCCTACCGGATGCAGACGGAAGCGCCGGACGTGTTCGATATCCGCAAGGAATCCATCGAGACGCAAAAAATGTACGGCCCCGGCAGCACGGCGCGCGGCTGTCTCATGGCGGTCCGCTTGGCTCAGCGCGGAGTGCGCATGGTGCAGGTCTACTACGCCAAAGGCGATCCGTGGGATGCGCACGTCGACATCCAGGCTCATCGCAAGAACGCCAAGGATTCCGATCAACCTTTTGCGGCGGTGGTGAAAGATCTGAAGGGCCGTGGCATGTGGAAAGACACGCTGGTGGTTTGCGGGTCCGAATTTGGCCGCACGCCCGTGAAGGAAGTGGGTGGCGGCGGCGATCGCGTACAAAACGGCCGCGATCACAATCCGTTCGGTTTTACGGTTTGGCTCGCAGGCGGGGCCGTAAAGGGCGGAACCATCTATGGCGCCACTGACGATTTTGGCTTCAAGGCGGTTGAAAAGCCGATGCACGTCCACGACCTGCACGCGACCATCTTGTACCTGATGGGCATCGATCACAAGAAACTCACCTATCGCTTCAGTGGCCGCGATTTCCGTTTGACGGACGTTGCCGGCAACGTTGTGCAAGACATCTGCGCCTGAAAACACCTGCGCCCTCCCAGGCCGTTCCCCGTTCCCTCAGCTATTGACAAGAGACAGACTCGTGTCAATAATTGAGGAGAGACATGGGCAAGCCGACTGATCTTGTGCAGGGTACCGTCGATCTGCTGATTTTGAAGACGATTGCCTTGCAGCCCATGCACGGCTGGGCGGTCGCTCAGCGTATTAAGCAGGTATCGCAGGACGTTCTGAAGCTTAATCAAAACGCTCTTTACCCGGCTTTGCACCGATTGGAAGAGCAGGGCTGGCTTAAATCGGAGTGGGGTGAGTCCGAGAGCAAGCGGCGCGCCAAGTATTATTCGCTCACTAAGGCCGGTCGAAAGCGCTTGGGAGAAGAGGTCGCACACTGGCGGCGCCTATCGTCAGCGATCGAGGTTATTGTGAACACAGCTTGAACCGGAGTTGCTATGCGCTTGCTTTACAGGCTTGGCCGCCGTTTCCGCTCACTCGTTCGAAGGAACCGATTGGAGGCCGAACTGAATGAAGAATTGCGCTTCCATGTGGAGCGCGAGGTCGACCAGAACATCGATGCTGGAATCGCGCCGCGGGATGCCCGCTTGGCGGCGCTCCTGGAATTAAGCGGCATCGAGCAGATCAAAGAGGAGTGCCGCGACATGAGGCGCACTCAATGGCTCGAAACGCTTCTTCAGGATGTTCGCTTCGCAGCGAGGACTTTCCTAAGGCGGCCCGGGTTCACTTTTTGTGTCTTGATCATTCTCGCATTCGGCGTTGGCTCGAGTACGACGATCTTCAGCGTAGTGAATGGTGTTTTGTTGACCGCGCTTCCCTACCGCGCCCCTCAAAACCTGGTGCGCATTTTCGGAACTTGGGAGCACGGGTCTCAAGAGGGTATCTCGCCTCCGGACTTTGTGGACTATCGTCAGCGGAACACTTCGTTCGAAAGTGTCGCCGGTGCGAGCAACTTCACGCCTCTCTTAAATCTAAAAGCAATTGGCGATCCGGAACAGGTGCGAAGCCGGAACATCACGGCTGGTTTCTTTTCCACTCTGGGAATTCAGGCGCTACTTGGCAGGGAGTTTTTTCCGGCAGACGAAACTTGGAAAGCGCCGCCAGTGGCGATGCTGAGTTACGAGCTCTGGCAACGACAGTACGGTGGGAATCCAGCGATGCTTGGCACATCTCTAAGAATCAACGGAATGCCTTACACGATCGTTGGCATCTTGCCGCCCTTTTTCAATTTTCTTGGCGCCACGGACATATTTACGCCGCTCCAGTTCAACCCCGTGCCAGGCATGAGAAGCGTTCGAACGCTGGTCATGATTGGCCGCCTGAAACGCGACTCCGACCTGAAGCGAGCGCAAAGCGAGTTGGACCTGATTGCTCGCCGATTGCAGAAAGAGCATTCGGAGTTTGATCGGGATTGGTCGACCCGAGGGGTGTCGTTGTCCGATGAAGTAGTCAAGGACGTCAGACTTGGACTTGTGATGCTGCTCGCCGCCATCGGATTGGTGATATTGCTCGTGTCGGCGAGTGTTGCGAGCCTGATGCTATCGCACGCTGCGAGCCGGCAAGCTGAGATTTCCGTTCGGATCGCTCTCGGGGCTTCGCGCCCCCGAGTCATGCGCCAACTGATTACCGAGAGTCTACTACTGGCCTTGGTGGGCGGAATGATCGGCTGCGGAGTGGGCTATTGCGGCGTACAACTGATCAAACGATTTGGCCCGACGAGTATTCCACGACTGGCAGACGCGAGCGTCGATATGCGCGCGCTGGCGTTCACCTTGGCGGTATCCCTGATTGTGGGGCTCGCATTTGGCCTCGAACCAGCCCTGCGTGCGGGGCGATTGGATGTTGGAAAGGCTCTCAGGGCCGGCGGCCGTACGCTCACCAAACGCATTGGCCTGCGCGATGTTCTTGTCGTGTCGCAAGTGACCATATCGGTAGTGCTGTTGATTGGCGCGGGCCTGCTAATCCGTTCCTTGATCCGTCTGGAAAATGTGAACCCTGGATTTCAAGCCACAAACATAATCACCACACGTATCGCACTTCCGGGGTCGAAATATAGCGATGGAATGGGAACGAAAGTGACCGCCTTCTGGCACGAAGCCGTTCGCCGGATCGAAACGATTCCCGGCGTGGAGAGCGCCGCCGTCACGAGCGAGCTGCCGCTGAGCGGCCTAAATAATCCTACGCCGAGAATGGCAACCACGGCTGAGAGCAAGTCTCAGTTGCTTTATCTTCGTTCGGTATCGGCAGACTACTGGAAGGTGATGCGAATCCCCCTGCGCGCCGGACGGCTCTTGAGTCAGGACGACCGAAAGTCAGCTCCACGAGTCGTTGTGATCAATCAACAATTTCGAAAGGACATGTTCGGTGATCGCGATCCAATCGGCCAAAGGCTGACATTCGACTTTCAGGAAAGATTCGAAAAAGAAGATTATCAAGCGGTGATCGTAGGCGTGGCAGGTGATGTTCGTCATACTAGTTTGGCTTCGCCGCCTTTCCGCGAAGCTTACATACCGTTGGATCAGAGTCCACTCTTCAACTACGACCTGGTGGTGCGAACCAAAACCAGCCCGAACTCGATCGCTCCCGGCTTGAGAAAAGTAATTTGGTCACTCGATCGTGATGAGTCAGTCGGTACTCTCAGGACAGTAGACGAAGTCGTTGATCTCGGCTTAACGCAACCAAAGTTTCGCGGCTATCTGTTATGCGGATTTGCAGGCATAGCGATGATCCTGTCGGCGGCAGGCTTGTACGGCCTGCTGAATTTTCTGGTATCCCAGCGCAATCGTGAGATTGGTATTCGGATCGCAGTCGGTGCGTCGCCAGCCGATATTTTCGGCCTTGTTCTGCGGAAAAGGGCTAGATTGACGCTGGCAGGCCTATTGGCCGGCCTGTTGGCGGCGTTTGGTGTGACTCGGCTACTAGCTACCCTCTTGTATGGGATCGGTTTCACCGACCCGCTTACGTTTCTGGGCGGAGCCGCGGTACTGCTCCTTGTCGCATTACTGGCGTGCTACTTTCCTGCAAGACGCGCGATGCGTCTCGATCCGATCGAAGTGCTCCGAAGCGAATAACCTCGGTTCTTTGTTAGGCTATTGGCCACTTGCCGCGGTCCGGCGCTTTACGGGCCAGATCGTGAAATCGCGGTAGGCGGCTCGCGTGGGCGTAGATCCTAGTTTCTGTAGCGCCGCATGCAACTCGAGCAACTCCGCGCGGCCCATCTCGAGACTATGCTCGTCGGGCTGATACGTCGTTCCCGTCGGATAGTCCAGATATGGCTGCCGTGTTTGCTCGATATGACAACCCAGCACGTGTGTGATCACTTTGCCGTCGGTAAAGGAAACCAGACGCCCAATGCTTGCGCGGTATTGCTCCCAATCCGCGACATACAATCGGCCAGGATAAACCGAATCGCCGGTCAGCAGGACGCCGGTCTTTCGATCGTAGAGCGCGATCGACGCCTCCTGGTGCCCGGGAATCGGGATCACATCGAGCACACGATCGCCTAGATCGATGGCCCCGTTCGTATCCGGCCAGCTCGGAATGCCAAAAGCCGTCTGCACCGCCTTTACTTTCGGTTCAACAAACTCGACTCCGGCAACATCCCGGAACTGCGCGTCGCCCGCCACGTGGTCGCCATGCCCGTGCGAATGCGTCACCAGCAACCGAATCTCCGGGCGCGCCTGGCGTTTCAGCCAGCGGCCTATCACCTGATTGACCATGCCTCGCGTGTCCACCGTCTTGCCCGCGCCGGTGTCGAACAGGAGCACGCGCTCTTTGCCAAAAATCAAATACAGGAATGGCTTTTCATAATTCGTGCAGCCCGACTCACGAAGGATGTAGAAATCCGGGTTATATTCATGGATCTGCCAATCGGGCGTCACCATGCAATTCGGCCCGGCGATAGTCCAGGTGAGCGGTAAGTTTCCGGGCTCTACCGCCCACGCGGCACTAGCGATAAGAAAGAGAATCGATTTGCGCAGCAAGCTAGAAAGAATATCGCAGCGCTAATTGCAACACGCGAGCATCCCCTGCCGTCTGGAATTCTCCAAACGTGCCAGGGTTCGACATCGACAGGCTCACAGTGGTGTAGTTGACGAAATTAAACGCGTTGAACGCTTCGCCGCGAAACTGCAGCGACTGATGGAATCGCTCGCCCGGCAGCTTGAAGTCCTTCATGACCGCCAAGTCTACGTTGCGATTCCAAGGCATTCTCACGAGGGCGCGTTGGCCGGTCCCGCCGGGATATGCATCCTGATAGGATCCGGTCGCGGCCGAGGGCTTCGCCGAGAACAGACTGGGATTCCCCAAGCCGTCTGTTTGCACGCTGCCAGTCGAAGGGGCGACGCCAATCGGTATAGCGAGCGCACTCTGCCAATAGTTTGTGGGATACGTTCCATCACCAGTAATCGTGCTGGGCAACCCCGACTGCACTCGGATCAGCGAGCTGATCTGCCATCCGCCGACGACCTGGTCCATCCAGCCGGGCGCCGAACTCAAAAATTGCTTGCCCTTGCCGAGCGGAAGTTGATACACCAGGTTGACGTTGAATTGATGTCTCAAATCGGAATCCGAATCGCCGCGGTTCGCGCCGGGCAGGAAGGCATTCTGCAGAACGCCGCCGAATTGAGTGCTTCCACTGCTGGCGGTTGAGCCATTGTCGATCGCGTGCGACCACGTATAGTTCAGATCGAAGCCGAAGCCTTTGTAAAGGGGCCGCCGGACCGTAATAGTCAGCGCGTGATAGTTGGCTAGTCCAGCATTCGTCCAAGTGGGATCGGCGCTCGCCTGTGGAGCAAAGAATGTGTAGCAGCCGGTTACAACGATGCAATTCGGGAACTGCGCCGATTGCACGCGGTCGAGCTGATGCAAGTTATCCAGGTCGCTGCCGGCATTCTTGCCGTAAATACCGTAGAAGTAATTCGCGGTGGCGCTGCCCGGAATGTAGTAGTTCTTCAACCCAGGGAACATGTTTTCCACAAAAGCATTGCCCGGAACGAGCGAGGAATTCTTCGCCACTTGCGCGGACGTCACGCCGCTGCCGTTATTGTAGAGTTGCCGCATGGCGGTATCGGCCTGCACCCAGTTCTGTCCGCTCTTCGGATCTTTGAAGTAAATAAGCGGCGAATTGACGTCTTGCTGCACGAGAAGCTTATGCGATAGACGGCCGACGTAGCCCACGTCCACCGTATAGCTGCTCTTGAATTGATGAGACACGGTCGCGTTAAGGATGTACGAATATGGAGCGACGAGATTAGGCGAGATGCCGTACAACTTGTTCGTAATGGCGTGAACATCGGGTGGCGTGTACGGGAATCCTCCCGCCGGGGCTGCTGGAAGCGCCGGAAGCGCGCCGCCCGTATAGCGTGGAGAGCTCGTGAAATCGTAGGAGCCCGGAAAGCCGAATGTCGAAGAAAGACCGACCGATCCGAGCGACGAATACTGCGCCACCAGGTCGTTGCCATATTGGTCGTACGCCATGGCTGCGCCGGCCCGGACGACCGTGTTCTTCTCGACTTGATAGGCGAGCGCAATTCTCGGCGCGAAGTTGTTCGTATCTCTCTTGAACCAGCTTGGCTGCCCATTGGCGGGGCCATTCAGGGCGTACGAGAGCCGGTCGCCGCCGGCTATTTGGTTGGCCGGAATGCCATTGTTCATGGCATACACCCGGCTCGCGAGATACTGATCCACGCCCGGCGTCGAGTTGACCTGCAAACCGGTCGCCTCGTAAGGAGGCGTATCGTTCTGATAGCGAAGACCGTAAGTCACAGTAAGCTTGCTGTTCACTTTCCACGTGTCCTGGACATAGAACTCATAGTTGTGAGTAATGAAATCCGTATTCAGTGGTTGTCCTAAAGCGAGGGCTGTTCCGTTCTTTTGAAATTGGTAAGTAACCGAAACGCTGTCAACCAGTCCCAGTAGATTGCCCATCGCATTTGTTACGGCTGTGGAATTCGACAGCTTCAACGCCGTGTTGCTGCCGGCCGAATAGTTCAACACTGCTGTATCGATGTCATTGCCAAGCCCTAACAACAGGCCGCGGCTAAAGCTGTAGTTCGGGAACGAATTGGAATAGTTAACAAGAGCATTGTCAATGAAGCGGAAATTGAACCCTCCGGCAATCGTGTGAGTGCCTTTGGTCCAGGTGGCGTCGTCGCTAAAATTCCACGTGGGATTGATGCGGCTGTTGGCGCGGGCGCTATTGGCATAGTTGTAAACGCTGCTGAGGCCGCCGAAAGTGAGTCCGGTCCCCGCCGTGCCGGTGATCCCGTAACCGATGCGTGTTAGACCGACATTGGCTACGTTAACTAGCGAAGGAGTAAGAGTGGCCGTATATCGAACGCCAAATCCGCGGTTATCCGCCAAAACCTGCTGCGCCGCGTCCTGGCCCGGAAGTTGCGCCGCCGTCTGTGTCTGCCCTTGGTTGGATAGCGTGCCGCGGAACGACAAAGCGTGTTTCCCCTGGGAGTCGAGTATATAGTCGAACCGGGCTACATAGGTGCGGTAGTCGAGCTTGACGGGCGCGTTAAACAATAGCTGGTTAAAATTGAGGCCGCCATCCGACCCACCAGTGGGATTGTTCCCGGCGGGAAACTGGTTCAGATAAGTCAACATCGCCGGACTCACTCCTGTCTGCAGCGGATCGACTTGCCTGATTTGCGCTGGCGTCAGCGTCTGGGTAGTTCCATTGCTAAGCTGGAATGTCATCAACCCCTGTTTCAGGGCATCGGACGGCACATCTCGTTTCTGCGTTTGGGCGCTGCTATCGATACGCCGCTCATAATTCAGAAAGAAGAAAGCGCGATCCTTCTTAACCGGCCCGCCGAGTGAAGCGCCGAATTGATTGCGCACCAATTGCGGACGGGGCAATCCGCTGCGATTGTTGAACCAATTATTCGCGGTGTAAGCCGTATTCCGGTTGTATTCGTAGGCTGTGCCATGCCAGTCATTCGTTCCGCTTCGTGTGACGAGGGAAACTTGGCCGCCGGACGAATGTCCTTGCGAAGCGCCTTGACCGGCGACGGTAACACGGAATTCCATTACCGAGTCCAGCGGCACGGGAAGGGCCGCGTTGAAGCCTATCGGCGGAGTCGTCGCGTTGTTGCCGGTAGCCGTTGGCGACGGCGTGCCGCCTTGGCCGTTACTATTCAAGTTCGAGAGAGCGTTCTGATTGTCGTTTACATCGATACCGTCCAGCGTTATGTTGTTCTGGTCACGCCGCGCCCCCATCACCTCGCCGTTTTGCGTCACGCCGGGCTGCAGGCTGAGAAGCTGGACCGCGTTTCTCGTTTGAATCGGCAGATCTTGAATTTGCTTTTGTTGAAACGCGTTGCCCAGGCTGGCGTCGGTCGTATTTAAATGCACGACCTCTTCGACAACGGAAACCGTTTGGGTTGTGGCGCCCACCTGCAACATGACGTCCTGCGTAACAGGCGTATCGACAGGCAATCTCAAGCCGGGCTGCTTTGTCAACGAGAAACCAGGCTTCTCAACAGTAAGCATATAGCTCCCGGGCGAAACCGCCGGGAACTCGTACTGGCCGTGGTCTCTGGTTAGTGTCGTACGGGTGACACCCGTCGATTCTTCCGTGATGGTAACCCGTGCGTCAGGAATAACTCCCTTCTGCGCGTCAGCAACGGTGCCGCGAAGCGACGATGTCCCTTGTCCGTATAACAGAATGCTGCCTACAAATAAACCAACGGCGGCGCGTCTAATGAACTGCGTCATGGAAATTTCCTCCCGAGCGTTTAGGGGATGGGCAGGACGTTGAGACGGGGGCCGCGATGCCAGTACGCGGACGAGCGCTTAATGTTTTGGGGATCAGGGACCTGATCGAATACCGCTAACTACAGAGACTTACCCTAATTTAGCTATTATTCAATACTATAACGTTGTTGTCAATTTGCTTCTGCTACTTAAGTACCAATACTTCATCGGACTTGCGATCGATCGCCGCACGTTCTAACTGCCGAATAACGCAATCTAACTCATCTTGTTTGGGATAACCGTCCGGCCGGCGGATGTTATCCGGTATTTGCATGTCACAGGCAATACAGGAATGATCGGCAGTATTGTCTTTCGCTATCAAAATCACGCGGCTACCCAAAAAGATAGCCTCCTGCAGATTGTGTGTCACGAACAGAAAAGTAGTTTGCGTATCCTTCCAAATCGAACGCGTCAAACGCTGCATGTCCGTTCTCGTCGTTGGATCGAGAGCGCTGAAAGCTTCATCCATCAGCAGAATACGTGGCCGCATGATGAGCGACTGCGCGATGGAGACCCGCTGCTGCATGCCGCCGGATAATTGGTCCGGATATTTCCGGGCATCTTTCGCCGACAGCCCCACGCGCCGTAGATACTCGCTGCTTTCCTCGCGGATATCCTTACGCGTCTTCCACCAGGACGGAGAGAGCAACCGATGAAGACGAAAGGACTCGATAGAAGGGCCAAACGCGACATTCTCCAGTACCGTCTTGTCCGGAAATAGAGAACACTTTTGGGGTACGTAACCACGCTCGCGATTTGGTTCGCGAATCTGCCGGTCCCCCATACGTACTTCGCCCGACAACGGATGTTCCGAACCTAGTATCAGGCGCAGAAGCGTGGACTTTCCGCAGCCCGTCTGTCCAACAACACAGATAAATTCACCTTCGTGAATCGCGAGGTTCAGACCCGAAAAGACGGTGTGCGTTCCCCCTCCTTTCAGGGGATAACGAACCGTGACATCGTCGACTGAAATGAGAGCACTCAACCCTAAATCTCCCGAAACCACGGATTCATCCAGCGAATCAGGACACGCAGCGCCGCATCCACCAGGAACAGCAGCAAGGCAACCCATAAAACATACGGAATGATCAAATCCATTCCCATATGCCTCTGCAGCAAGGCAATGCGGTAGGCCAAACCGTCCGTCGAGGCAATCATTTCACCGGCAAACAAGAAAAGCGCAATCGCCTTCAGGTTCAACCGGATGCTGTTCAAGACGCGCGGCCAGATCTGCGGCAGCATCACGCGATACGTCACCGCCAAATCCTTCGCGCCCAGTGTAAAGCCCTTGATCACTTGCTCGGGCGGTACCGATTTGGCGAGATTGAGCGTATCGAGAATGATCGTGGGCGCGACGCCAATCACGATCAGCATGATTTTAGCTGCCTGTCCAATCCCAAAGGCGATGAAGAGAATCGGCAGGATGGACAGAGCAATAATCTTGTCAAAAAAAAGAAAAAACCGTGTAAAGAAACTGCCGATCCACGGAAACGACCCCATGTGGAGGCCCAGAATCACCGCCGGCAACATCAATGCGAGACTCAACAGGAAGCGTCCGCCGCTTGCTTTGGTGTCTTTCCAGAGCATGCTGTTGAGAAATTGCCGCGCTACCGGGGCATGTTCATCGGCCACCGTGTCCGTATCGTCATCCGCGGGCGTCATGGCTGCGTGCCAAAAGCCGCCAGCCAGTTGCTGGATAGTGGGGACGATGCGATCGTCTGGATTTTCCACATGGCGTGTGTGCGAGGTCCGAAGATAGAAAAAGATCCCGGCGGCAAAGAGCAGCCAGGACAATGCAAATGCCGTCGTTCGATTCGGCATTGCAAAGATGCGAAACACTTAGAGCTTTCCCCCGGCGGCCAACTGCATGTAAGTGGCATCGAACCGCATGCGCACGCGGTCTTTTTTGCCTTGAATGAAGCCGTCCGGATATTGGATGGCTACATCATCCGGCGACTTAGTGCCCTGACCGAGCAGATTGTGGGTGAAGCAGAACTGCCGAACCAGGTTCATCTTGTCTTTCAGCCCGGAAGATACCACCATTCCTGCCGCGTCGCTCGGCTTATACAGCATGTGCGTCGTGCCGAGCTGCTCCTTATAAGAGGCAAGCGTATCTTCAGACACTGCCGCGATCGCGGACAGAACCTTGTCTGCGTTCGAACCGGTCATTTCCGAAAGTAACTCGTACCACGCGCCCGTGATCGCCTTTGCGAATTGTTGTCCGCTGCCGTCGGGCCGCTTCAAAATGTCTGTGCGGACGACTAACAAATCCAGAATTTCGCCCGGAATCTGCGAAGAATTAAACAGCGTCTTGACGTCTTTCATCTTCGCTATTTGGGAAACGAGCGGTTTCCACGTGACAACGCCGGCCTGCGACGAATCGTTCATATATGCCGCAACGATGTCGCGGTCGGACGTGTTCACCAGTTTGACTCTCTTTAACTCGGCCTCGGCGCCGTTCAAAACATAGGCGCGTTCCAGCAAATACTCCGAAACGGTCTTCTGGACCAGCAACACTCTCTTGCCGGCGAGACTCTTCAAGGTATTTCCGCCACGGACCATGAGAGCGTCGTTTCCGTTCGAATAGTCCCCGATGATAACGGCCGTGGTATCGACTCCGGACGCGGCTGGCATGTCCAGCGCTTCCATGTTGGTCATCGTGCAGGCGTCGATACTCTTCGAAGTGAACGCGTCGAGCGAAGGTGCGTAGTCGAGTCGCTGCACGCGGATC
>Ga0193753_10002779_pt1 | contig 13496 bp, 12 predicted proteins | sample H1c2metaG_FD_144925 | JGI IMG/M metagenome (GOLD analysis project Ga0193753, IMG submission 144925) | Soil microbial communities from a riparian zone of the East river system, Colorado, United States - H1c2 | ecosystem: Environmental > Terrestrial > Soil > Riparian zone | place: USA: East... | reverse complement strand
TGGGTCTGACCAAACACGGTTTGGACGCTCAGCATGCTCGCGATGAATCGATGAATGCTACTGATGTCTGCCGTCGTCGCGTGATGCGACAGCTTGCGTGCCAACGTCGGCCCCTCGTGAAAGCAGGCATGGACCGCGGCGTGCAGCTCGGAGTACCACGCGACCGGATACCAACCCATCATGACGACTTGGCCGAGCCGGATCGGCGACGCGGCCGACTCGGGCATCGCAGCGAAGACTCGGTCGCGTGCTTCGAGGCCCTTCAAGGCGTCGAGCGCTCGGAGAAGGCCGATGAAGTTCGAGCCTTTGGCGCAAATCTCTGGGGCGGCATCAGACATGTGGTACCGCAGGCTCCAGACGCCGCTTGCAGCTGTCAGCGGCAGTGAGGCTCGAATCTAACGAGGTCGAGCCGGGCTACGCAAGCGCCGCTTTCAGCTGCGAGGCCGCAAACTCCGCGAATGCTCGCACTCGCGCCGACGCTTCTCGACCTTCCACGCGCACGACGTGCACCGGCACCGGCTCGCGCTCGTACTCCGCCAAGACGACCCGCAAGCGTTTCTGCTCCACGTCTTCCTTCACCTGGTACGACAACAACCGGGCGAGCCCGTGCCCTGCCCTCGCCGCCGAAATCGCGAGGTCCGCGGTGTTCACCACGAGCCGCGGCCGCGGCTCGATTCGCTCGTGACGGCCATCGATCGCGAAGCTCCACGCCTGCAGCTCCGCTTCGTCCGCAAAGCCGATCGTCTCGTGCTCGCTCAACTCGCGCGGATGGCGCGGCGTACCCCGCGCGCGCAAGTAACTCGGACTCGCGCAGACGACGCGCCGCACGCGACCGACCTGAACCGCGCGCAAACCCGAGTCGGGCAGGTGGGCGATCCGGATCGCGACGTCGATGTTGCGGTCGAAGAAGTCGAGCACGTGATCGGCAAACAACACGCGCATCGACAGCTGCGCATGCTGCTTGAGGAACGCATTCACGATCGGCGCGACATGCAACCGGCCGAACAAGAGCGGCGCCGTCATCGATACGATGCCGCTCAACTCGCGGTGCGACGTCGCCGCGAGCGACTCCGCGACTTCGACGTCGCCTAGGATGCGCTTGCAATGCACGAGATAGGTCGCGCCCGCCTCCGTCAGGCGCACGGCGCGGGTCGTGCGATGCAACAGGCGCGCGCCCAGCTTCGCTTCGAGCGCAGCGACAGCTCGAGTCACGCGTGCGGGTGAAAGCCCGTGCCGGCGCGCGGCCGCGGCAAAACTTTGCTGCTCTGCAACCGACACGAACAACTGCATCGCTTCGAAACGGTCCATCGGTATTATTTCAATTTCTGCAATGATGCATGTCAAGCACCGTCGGTTTACCGGTTCAAGCCGCGGACCCATGCTGAGCGAATGACTCGGCGCACGCAAACCGATGTTTCTCCGTTCCACTCCGGTGAGCTCGCGATTCAAGACGCGGCGGGCGTTCGCGACCGTGCGGCACAACTCGGCCCGATGTTTCGGCCGGCGATGGCCGACGCTTACCGTGCGTTCTTCGAGAGGCTTCCATTTGTACTCGCCGGCAGCCTCGATGCGGAAGGTCAGCTCTGGGCTTCGATGCTGATCGGCGCGCCGGGCTTTGTGCGATCGCCCGACCCCGAGACGCTGGTCATTTTCGCGCAGCCACATCCGCACGATCCGCTCGCGAGCGCAATTCGCGAGGGCTCGGCGCTCGGGCTGCTCGGAATCGAGTTGGAGGCACGTCGCCGCGCGCGCGTGAACGGTCACGTGCACGAAGTCGGCACGAAGGGGTTTTCGCTGCACGTCGATCAGTGCTTCGGCAACTGCCCGAAGTACATCACGCCGCGCAAACCGATCGCCGCGGGCGAGCCACCGGAACGAACGCCGGCGCTGCTCGAGACGCATCAGCTCTCCGACGCAGCACTGACGTGCATCGCGCAGGCCGACACATGTTTCATCGCAAGTGCATCGGCTGCGAACACGCCGGAAGGTGATCGCCGCGAAGGTGTGGACGTGTCGCATCGCGGCGGCGAACGCGGCTTCGTGCAGACGGGCGGGTCGAACGCAGGAACGCAGTTGTTCATGCCGGACTATCCGGGCAACAACGCGTTCAACACGCTCGGGAACCTAGCGCGATATCCGCGCGCCGGGCTCTTGTTCCCCAACTTCGACAACGGCGATGTGCTGCTCGTCACCTGCGACACCGAGGTTCTGTTCGCGGACCGCCCTGCTGACCAAGCTGGACAAGCTGACCAAGCCGACCGAAGCGATGCTGAACGACGCTTTGCCGGTGCGAAGCGGCTCGTGACCTTCACCGTGCGACAGGCTGCGTATTTTCGAGCCTTTATGCCGTTTCGCTGGAACCGCTAGCGATCGACGTTTTTGAATTTATTTTCATTATCGACGAAGGTAGGCTCCTAACCAAGCTGGTCGAAACGCTCAACGTTTGGACCGGGGGACTTGGTTCGGTTTGCGTAAAGGTCGAGAGCCCAGGACGAACACGACTTTTTCGAGATAGCGCCCACTATGCTCGTCGTAGCGACTTGCTCTCGGCCCGCCCTCACGCATACCCAAAACGAAGTCCCCCGGTCCAAGCGCTGAGCGTCCGCTAAAAACGTGTGACTTGTCCGTCCTGACCACGGATGTTATCTCTGTGGTCATGTCGAGCAGCGCCGCGAAAAAACCGGTGTACTTGCGAGGGTTGCCCTCCGACGTCGTGCGCGAAGCCAAAGCTGCGGCAGCGCAACGCGGCGTCACACTCGCGGGGTTCGTCGCCGAGACGCTCGCCCGCGCCGTGCGGCAACGCGAGCCGAGCGCCGAAACTACCGCTGACTTCAGCTCCGACATGCGCTGGTACGAAAAGAACCGCGCGCGCATCGCGCGGGACTACGCCGGCGAATACGTGGCGATCATCGAGCGCAAGCTGGTCGATCACGACGCCGACTTCGAAGCGCTCGCCGAACGCGTGTTCGAGCGCGAAGGCCCGCGCAACATCTTCATGCCGCTTGTCATCGAGGGCGGTCCAAAGCGCAAGCTGCAGGTGCCCACCCCGCGCCAGTCGCGCCGCCGATGACAGGCGGCTCCCGTCTTACCCGCGTGGTGTTCGACACTGCGTTCGATCCGCCCGCGCCGGTCCTGCCCATGCGAATCAGCGGGCTCGACGAACACGACCCAGCTGCGATGCTGCGCATGCTGGTCGACACGGGCGCCGACTGCACGCTCATCCCGGTGAAGATCGCGCGCTCGTTACGGCTGCCGGTCGTGGACAAGGCCGAGATCCAAGGTGTCGGTGCCAAAGCTCAATCGGCAAACGTGCACGCGGCCCGGATCCGCCTGGGTTCCTTGCGCATCCTTCTGCGGGTCGTCGCACTCGGCGACGAGTGTCTCGTCGGCCGCGACATCCTGAATCGCCTCGTGCTTCATCTCGATGGGCCGACACAGACTCTCCAAATCAGCTCACAAGCGAAGCCGCGACCGAAGCGACCTCGCCGCTGAGCGGACGCAAAGGACGTTGCGCCAGGCAACCTATGATCTTCGTGCCGCGGGGCGAACGCGCGCCTACCGACACGCATTCGAAGCGGGCGTGTAACAGTGTTGTAAACAAAACGCGCAGCGCCGACATTCCGTCTCCGCCGTCAGCTGCGGAAGCAAATAAGCCTCAGCAAACCGCACTTTTTGTGTGCACGACTGCTTGAGCTCTTGCGATCGACGCTGCAAGTTCCAGACATTGCAGCGCGAGCCATCGCACGGCCGTAGGAGCGCAACAGATGGCCAACACTTCGACTCAAGTCACTCCAGATCGCGTCTTGCAGCAGATGATCATGGGGTTCCGGCTCACCCAGCTGCTGCACGTCGCCGCGAAGTTGGGCATCGCGGACGAGCTCGCGCAAGGGCCTAAATCTGCGCGTGAGCTCGCAGCTGCCTGCAAGTGCGACCCCGACGCGCTGTATCGCACTTTACGAGCGCTCGCCCACGTCGGCGTGCTGGTCGAGCAGAACCAGCAGCGCTTCAAGCTCACGCCGATGGGCGAGTACTTGCGTGAAGGCGTTCGCGGCTCGCTTCGCGGCACCGCCATCATGTTCGGCGAGCCATGGCTGTGGAACGGCTACGGCCAACTGCTGCACAGCGCGCAAACGGGCAAGGCGGCGTTCGAGCACGCGCATGAGAAGTCGATCACAGACTACTTGCGCGATCACGAAGACGCGGCGCAGCTCCTCGACCAGGCCGACCGCGCATCCGCGGAGCAAGAGATGGCCGGTCTGCTCCGCGCCTGCGACTTCACGGGCGTCTCGAGCGTGATCGACATCGGCGGTGGCAAAGGCTCGCTCCTGCGCGAGTTGCTCTCGAAGTATCCGAAGCTCCAAGGCACCCTGTTCGATTTGCCGCACGTGGTCGAGAACGCCGATGCTGCACTCAAGACGGGCGAACTCGCGTCGCGCTGCACGCTCAGCGGCGGCGACATGTTCGAGCACGTTCCGGCCGGTGGCGAAGTGTATTTGATGAAGCACGTCGTCCGAGACTTGGACGACGAACGGGCGGCTCAGCTCCTCAAGAAGTGCCGCGAAGCGATGTCGCCCGATGCGCGGCTGGTCCTGTTCGAGCGACTCGTCGCTGAACCGAACGAATCCTCGGAGACCAAGCTGCTCGACATCGACGCGCTCGCGATGTTCGGCGGTCGTTTGCGAACGGAGTACGAACATCAGGCCCTCCTGGACACCGCAGGGCTGCGCTTGACGCACTTCCGCACGACGCGCGGACCGCTCTCGATACTCGAAGCGATGCCGCTCTGACACGAGGACCACGAGCATACGGCTTGCTTGCTCATGGCTTGCTCGGCGGTGCAGAATCGCACCGCCACGTGTCACGTACGGAGGAGAGCCATGAGCATTCGAGCCGAAGGTACATTCGAGATTACGGTCGTGCAGGAGCCGCCGTACGAAAGCGCTGACGGCGTCACGCTCGCGCGCGCATCGTTGTCCAAGAAGTTCAGCGGCACGCTCGAGGGTTCCAGCACGGTGCAGATGCTCGGCGCACACACAACCGTCGCGGGCTCTGCGGGGTACGTCGCGCTCGAACGCCTGGTAGGCCGGGTTGGAACGCGCGCAGGCAGCTTCGTGCTGCAGCACAACGGTTGGATGCAGAGCGGTGAGACGCATCTCACCGTCACGGTCGTGCCCGACTCCGGCACCGGTGAGCTGAAGGGCTTGTCCGGCTCGATGTCGATCCGCATCGTGGACGGGCAGCACCACTACGCGTTCGACTACGTGCTCCCGCGCGACTGAACTGCGCCACCCGCACCAACCCTTCGCGTCGCAGCGCGGAGGATGCGGACGCACGTGCGTTGTTTTGCGCGAAAAGCCCGGACCACGCTGGCCAACGCACGCGCTCGACGCGCGCGTTTCAAATGTCACCGCACGACGGAACTCCAGGGGAATTCGGCCGCAGCTGAGGGCGTCCGATCACTTCGAATTCCTAACAATAGTGACGTGTAGGATTCAGGTCTTTTTCTGGCCCGCCGGTTCTGCGCACATTCCACACATGACTACGCGGCAGGCGCGGACGTGTGGTTTGCGGTTCATCGAAGCTTGGATGGATCGCGGCAACGCGCAGTAACGGATGGATATATGACGACGAGTCGAACATGGACGCACGAGCGCGCGAACGCATACGGCGTACGCAGCGTTCTTACAGTTACGGGCACGTGCATGTTGATGCTCGCCGCTTGCGGCGGCGACGACACGACACTGCCCGGCGGCCCCGTGACCGGTGCGGGCACCGGTGGACTACCGGCCGCAGGCGCAGGACCCACTGCAACTGCCGGTACGACAGGTGCAGCTGGCCGGTCGACGACCGGGACTGCCGGTACGGCCACCGGCGCGGCAGGACGCGGTGCAGCTGGAACCGGCGTGGCTGGGACCGGCGTTGCCGGGACTGGCGCCGCCGGCACTGCGGTGATCGCAGGCGCGGGTGGATCGGGGACGACGTCTCCGACTGGAACCGCAGGTGCATCCGGTGCGAGCGGCGCTGCTGGGGCTGCACCGACTGCAGGTACGGGCGGTCCGACGACGGGTGCGAGCTGCCTCGACGGCATCACCAACTACTTCGAAAAGGGTCCGTTCGAGGTCATGATGATGCGCATGGGCTCGATCAACTTTTACAAACCGATGGTGCCCGCCGGTTGCAAAGTTCCGGTCGTCCACCTCGCGAACGGCACCGGGGCGTCGTGTGCGAACTACGCGGATTCTCTAAACCGCCTGGCGTCGCACGGCTTCTTGGCGTGCTGCTACGAAGACGCGAACACGGGTGCGGGTACACAGGGCCTGATGGCTTTGAAGATGTCGCAGAGCGCGTTCCCCGATCTCGCGGACAAGAAGTTCGGGTCGACCGGACACTCGCAGGGCGGCCAGTCGTCGTTCATCGTGTTGCAGCTGGCGGAGACGGAGTTCGGACCCGAGGGTACGTACGCAGGTCTCGCGATGGAGCCGGCGAGCGGCTTCGGGACTCAGCCAGCCGGCGGCACTTGGCAGAGCATATACGCGAAGATCAAGTCGCCGATGCTGATGTTCAGCGGACGCGGAACAGACGGCCTGGTTTCACAGAGCTGGGTTCAGGACGCCTTCAATGCGATGAACGACACTGTCGAGGCGTATCACTGGACGAAGACCGGTGCGACGCACATCCCGGTGCCGAACGGTGAAGAGATGCAGCTCTCGATTCCGTGGTTCCGTTGGAAGCTGCTCGGCGATCAGAAAGCCTGCGCTGCGTTCAAGGCGATCCCGATGATGGACATGGATTGGTCTGAAGTCGGGATGCAGAACAAGAAGGAATGCATGTAGCGCTGCCTGGCGCTGCAACCTCGAGCCGGTGCTGCCGCGTACACGTGGCAGCACCGCTCGTTTCCCTTCGAAGCCCATGAAGTCGTACGTCCCTCTCGCGATCAGCGTTTGTATCGCGTGGGGATGCAGTGACGGCGAACGTGGCCCCGGGCTTCCGCAACGAGACGCAGCCGTGCCGAGCTCCAGCGGTGCCGGCGCCCCGAACCTCGAGCAGCCCCTGACGCGCGAGCAGTTGCGCGATCCCGAGAGCTGCAAGGGCTGCCACCCGATTCACTATCGTGAGTGGGCGAGCAGTATGCATGCGTACTCCGCGATCGATCCGGTGTTCGTCGCGATGAACAAACGCGGGCAGCGCGAAACGCAGGGCCAGCTCGGCGACTTTTGCGTCAAATGCCACGCGCCGATGGCCGTGTTCGACAAGCTCACGACCGACGGTCTCAACCTCGATCGTTTACCGGACAAGCAGCGCGGCGTCAGCTGCTACTTCTGTCACAACGTCGTGAAGGTCGAAGGCGATCACGACGCGATGCTGCAGCTCGCGAACGACACGACGATGCGCGCTGCGATCACCGATCCGATCGATCCACGTGTGCATCGCGCCGAGGCGTCCGAGCTGTTTGACAGCAACGGTCGCGGGCGCAATGCGCTGTGCGGCAGTTGCCACGACATCGTGACGCAGACCGGTGTTCAGCTCGAGCGAACCTACAAAGAATATCGCGAAGGGTTCTTCGCGATGAGCGCGAGCGAGGACACGCCGCCGTTCGAGAGTTGTCCGGGGTGTCACATGCCGAATCGCATCGAGCTCGCTGCGGTTCTGCCGGAGGGTGTCGGCCCGCGCATGGTGCACGAACATCTGTGGCCCGGCATCGATGTGCCACTGATCGACTTTCCGAATCGGGAGGCATTGCGCCGGGCGATCGAAGACTGTCAGCTCGGGATCGGCAGCATCGGATTTTTCACGCTCACCGTCACTCCGCCGAATCTGTTCACCTTCAAGGTCGAGACGAACGCCGGTCACAACCAACCGAGCGGCGCGGCTCAAGATCGGCGCATGTGGCTCGAGCTTTCGGCATTCGATGAAAACGGTGGGCTGATCGCGGAATCCAGCAGTGGGATCATCGGCGATGGTGAGCTCGAGGAGAACCCGGCACGCGATCCACAGCTGTGGATGTTCCGCGATCGAATCTACGGTGCGGACGGAAGGCCAGTCCACATGTTTTGGGATGCAGCGCCGTCGCGCGAGCATCCGAACGGCTACGAGTCGAGCACGCTCGCGGTGCGCTCGAGCACACTCGGTGTCGGCGATCACTCGGTCGAAAAGCAGTATCGCGTGCCGGGCCGCGATGGTGCGGGAACTCCCGCGCGCGTCACGGCGCGGCTGCGCATTCGACCGATCGGCATGGATGTCCTCGAGGACCTCGTAGCGTCGGGCGACCTGGACCCAACGTTCGTGGCGCAGATGCCGACGTTCACGTTCGGCGCGCAGCTCGAGTGGACGCAGCAGGACGGCTTCATGAAAGTGATCTCGGCGAAGCCGACGTCCGATTGTAAGTCGTATCGCTGCCTGCTCGAGCCGGGCTCGATGTCGTGCGATTGAGAGGTGGGTGCAGCTGTCAGCGGCGTCTCAGTTTGGAGATCGTCGCCGTCGCGACGGACCCCCCAAGATCTCAGCCAGCGCGTCAGTCCTTAACAGATGCTGCCACATCACGTACGCAGCTAGCGCCGGTTGGTAGCAGCTCGACACTCGCGTCGAAGAAACGAGCCGTGCGAAGCGCCTCGCGGAACAACACTTGACGCATAACGTTGCGAGTTGCGTTCCACCTCTCCTTCCGACTGCGAGGTTCACGTGAGAAAGATAGTGCCGTTGTTGGTGCTGCTATGCATCGCCTCGCTCGCAGGCTGCGGCGATGATGAGGGTCCGACTACTCCGCCGCCGCTCGGTATCTCGGGTAACGGCGTCGTCGGCTTGGGCCCTTCTTCCGGCAACGCGGGCGCAGGCAGCGGTGCAGCGGCAGGCGGCAGCGGCGGCGCCTCCGCACAAGCCGGAACTGGAAGCCCGTGTACTCCGTCGCGCGGACGCGGCGTCGGCCGCGGTGGATCCGGAAGCGGAGGATCCGGAACCGCTGGAAGTGCAGCTCCGAGTAGCGGAACAGCCGGCTGCCCGAGCACCACGGGCCGCAGCGGCGGCACGGCAGGCAGTGGTCGCAGCGGTGGCACTGCAGGCAGTGGTAGCGCAGCCGGTCGCAGCGGCGGTGTTTCAGGTCGCGGTGGGTTCTCGGGCCGCGGTGGAGTGTCCGGCGGCGGTGCCGCAGGCGGCCCGTGAACGCGTAGCGGTTGGTGCAGCTGAGAGCTGCAGCGAAGTGATCGGTGACCCCAACCGCTCAGTTCGCTGCGCTCGGTCCGCTCTCCGACACGCGCTTCAAGCTCGCGAGCCCAGTCTCGAAGTCTTTGCCGATCATCGCGTCCATGTCCGCGAACACCGACATGACTTTGCCCATGAACGAGTTCGGGCCTTCCATGCTCCAAACGACCTGCGTGCCGTTGTTGCCACTTACGGGCCGCAACGAATAGGTCGTCGTGTTCGTCGCCTCGAACGGCTTCAAGAACTCGAGCCTGATTTTGACTTCCTCGTTCGGGCGGGTCTCGAGGACCGTCATCTTGCCCTCCCCCACGTCCGAGTTACCGCTCCACGCGTAACTCGAGCCGGGACCACTCGGCGGCCCGGAGTACGTCTTGCGCATCTGCGGATCCAAGTGTTCCCACGGCGACCACGCGCCCCATTGATGGAAATCCGCGATGTGCGGATAGATCGCCTCACTTGAAGCTGCGATCACGGTTTGCCGCTCGACCTTGAACGTAGACGGCTTCGTGGCCGCGATCAGCAGCACCGAGCCCACGGCGACTACGACGACGCCCACGATCCCCAGTAAAACTTTCTTCACCATCGCCGCACTCCTCGGATTCGGTTCCGGTTGCGGCGAGCTTTGGAAGAACGCCGCCGCGTGTCAAGGCGCGGCGGGTCTCAGCGGCACGTTCATTCGGGCGCGAGGCCCGAATCACGTAGATATTCCGGGTCCGCGAGGGGTCCCAAGCAGGTCTCGGGGATACCAAATGCGTCCGTGAGCGGCAACGCGTGTGGCGCGAGCTCGCCGAGCAGCACGTTGACCTGCCGACGAATCGCGCGCGCTTTCGCGGATGCGACGTAGCCGTCTTCGACGAACCACGCCATGTCCTTGAGGAGCCGGCCCAAGCCGTAGAGCGCGCACAACGCCTCCAGCGTCGAGTCGCCCTCTGCGGCTTCCGCAAAGCTTTCGAAGACGAAGCGTTCGGTGTGCGCCTTGGCGAGTGCGAGCGCGTGATCCTGACACGCCTCGAACGCATCTTGCGCGTTCAAGCCTTCGCTCATGCGGCGCTGAATGCGCGTGGACAGCGACCCCGTGAGCGACCGCTCCCGATGCCGCAACGCTTGAGCCTGAAACTCGAGCGACGTGAGCGAATCAGTATCCGTGCGCCGCGTCACGACCGGATTGCGCTCCGCGATCGCAGTGCCGATGTTGTCGACGATCGCGCGCGCCACGCTTCGCACCGGGTGCTCCTGAAAGCCTCGCAGGCGTGCGCGCAGTAGATCCTTCGCGACGAGCTGCAGGAGCACGGTGTTGTCTCCCTCGAACGTCGCGAACACGTCGGCGTCCGTTCGCAGCGCATCGATGCGATTCGCGCTGAGGTAGCCCTGCCCGCCGCAACTCTCGCGGCAATGCTGAAGCGTCTCGATGGCCTGCCACGTCCCGAGTGATTTGAGGCCGGCTGCAAGCGTGCCGATGTCGCGGCCCTGCTCCGGATCGTCGTTCTTCGCCGCTGCCAACTTCCGCAACAGCGCGTGCTGCGCGAAGCTGAACGCGTAGGTCGCGGCGAGCCCCGGCAACAACCGCTGCCGGTGCGATAGGTAGTTGAAGATCGGCGTCTCGATGCCCTGTGCATCCGGAAACTGACGCCGCTGCATCCCATACCGCAGTGCGATCGACACGCCGACTTTCGACGCAGCGAGCGCCCCCACCGCAACGTTGATGCGGCCGCCCACGAGCGTTCCAAGCATCGTGAAGAAGCGCTTGCCCGCGCTCGGGATCGGGCTCGTGTACGTTCCATCCTCGCCGACGTGACCAAAGCGATCGAGCAGCGCAGCCCGCGGCACGCGCACGTCGTCGAACCAAAGCCGCCCGTTGTCGACTCCGTTCAAGCCCATCTTGTGGCCGCAGTCCTCCGCGCGCACACCCGGCAACATCTCGCCTTGTTCGGTGCGAATCGGCACGAGGAACGCGTGCACGCCGCATTGTTCGCCGCGCGTTTCGAGCTGCGCGAACACGACTGCCAGGCGGGCGTGACGCGCTGCATTGCCGATCCACTCTTTTCCAGCAGCGAGGCTCGGAGTCTTGATCACGAACTCTCGCGTGTCCGGATCGTACGTCGCAGTGGTTTGAAGCGCGCGGACGTTCGAACCGTGCCCGCGCTCGGTCATCGCGAAGCAACCCATGATCTCGGTGCTCACGATCCGCGGCAAGAGCGCGTGGTGTTCTGCCGTTCCGAGGTTGCGAATCGACTCCGCGAACAACCCGAACTGCACGCCAAATTTCACGACGAGGCTGAGATCGAAATAAGCGATCGTCTCGAAACACGCGACGAAATCCGCGATGTCGGATGGTTTGACTTCAGGGCTGACTGTTTGGAACAGCGGCAAACCGCTCAGCGTCTTGCACCACGCGAGAACTTGCTCGCGGTAGGCGTGCATCTCGGGATCGCGCAGCGTGCGAAACTGAGGATCCTGAAGCAGGCTGCGCGTCGCGTCGCGCAGCCCTCGCGTGTCGCCGTCCAACAGGCTGCGCCAGTGCGATGTATCCGCGGGCTCCGCTTTCGCCGGCGCAGTCTTCGGCAGCGTGCGCGGCAGCCGCACGTCGATCGACCGAAGTAGCTCGAGCTGACCCGGTGAGAGCCGATCGGAGCTGGCCAGCGGCGTGAACCAGGTTTCGACTTCAGTGCGCGTGACTTCACGGTCGAGATCGCGCAACGCTGCAGCTGTTGGCGGCTGGTCCGGATTCAACCAACTTTGAAGCACCTCGCGCGCTTCTGGCTCGACGTTCGCGCTGCCCTCGAGAGCGTCACGGATCGCGAGCAACTCGGCGGGTGTGAGCCATTCGTCGTCCCACGCCGCGAGCACCAGCGGCGCGAGTGGCCGAAGCGCGGGGAAGTCCCAGAGTGCCGGCTGATTCTTGGCCATGAGTATTCCTGGTAGACGACAAATCGGACCCGCGCCAGGATAGGCGCGCCGACTCGGCTTAATCCCAATGCGCACGCTTTCAAGCCCGAGCGAGGAGTCACCCGTTCCGACCGCGACCGAAGAAGACACGAGCCCACTTGCCCCATTGCGCAACCCCGACTTCCGCAATCGGGTGCTCTCGTCGCTGCTGTCCAACACGGGCACGTGGATGCAGGACACGGCTGCCACGTGGCTCATGACTTCGCTCACGACGTCTGCGCTACTGGTCGCGTTGATGCAGACTGCGGCCAGCTTGCCCGTGTTGTTGCTCGGTCTTCCCGCGGGCGCGCTCGCCGACATTCTCGATCGCCGCAAGCTCCTGATCTTTTGGCAGGCCTGGATGCTGGGCGCCGCGTTACTGCTCAGTGTCTTTGGTGTGGCAGGGACGCTCGGTCCGTTCTCGCTGCTGACGTTGACGTTTCTGCTGAACGTCGGTGCGGCCATGAACAATCCAGCGTGGCAAGCGATCGTGCCCGAGCTCGTGCCGCGAACTCAGCTATCGCAAGCGATCGCGCTGAACAGCGCCGTGTTCAACATGGCGCGGGTGATCGGTCCGGCGTTCGGCGGCGGCATGCTCGCGGCGTTTGCGACTGCGCGCGGCGGAGCAGCGGCGGTGTTTTTGGTGAACTCGCTGTCGTTCGTGTTCGTGATGTTCGCGCTGTACCGCTGGAAGCGAAAGACGCTGCGCACGAGCCAACTGCCCGCCGAACGCTTCATCGGTTCGCTCCAAGCGGGTATTCGTTACGTGCGGCATGCGCCCGAGCTGCACGGCGTGTTGATCCGCACCTTCTTGATGACGAGCTGCGCGAGCGCGGTGTGGGCATTACTCGCGATCGTCGCGCGTTCGGATCTGCAAGGCGGCGCATTTGGATACGGCATGTTGAACGCGTGCCTCGGCGTCGGCGCAGTGTTCGGCGCAGCACTGTTGCCGCGCGTGCGGTTGCGGCTGTCTGCGAACGCGATCGTGACTGCTGCGGGTCTCGCGTTCGCCGCGACGTTGTTGACACTCGCGTTCGTGCATCGCGTCGAGCTCGTGTGTTTGTCGCTGCTACTCGCCGGGTTCGCGTGGACGAGCACGACTGCGACGTTCAATGTCGCGGTGCAAACCGTCGTGCCGCCGTGGGTGCAAGCGCGCGCTCTCGGGGCGTACCAGATGGTGTTTCAAGGCGGGCTCGCGATCGGCAGCGCGGTCTGGGGCTTGGTGGCGAGTCACACGAGCACGCCGGTATCGCTGTCCGCCGCGGCGGCAGGGTTGTTGATCGGTGTGCCGCTCACGCGGCGCTTTCGCGTGCGGCACCCCGAGCTGAACTTGTTGTCGCTGGCGGCGTCGGGCCGCGCGCGCTCGGTCCCGGTTT
>Ga0193753_10002778_pt1 | contig 13497 bp, 5 predicted proteins | sample H1c2metaG_FD_144925 | JGI IMG/M metagenome (GOLD analysis project Ga0193753, IMG submission 144925) | Soil microbial communities from a riparian zone of the East river system, Colorado, United States - H1c2 | ecosystem: Environmental > Terrestrial > Soil > Riparian zone | place: USA: East River... | reverse complement strand
GATCTCCTCCTCGCGCTTCTCTTCGTCGCAGGCGCGACCATCGCCGGGATCACGATGAAGACCGCGTTGCGACAGCTGAGCAGCACGACGATCGCGAGCGTCACCCCGTCGGAGGCGAACCGCCCGGCCGGGTCGCAGGCGATCGCATCCTGCATCGCGGGGCAGCTTCCGCGGACGAGGTGCTGAGCTGCCTGGCTCGACCCGGCTGGCGCTACTTCAGTGCCGGGGTGCCGTCGAGGCCATCGATTCCGTCGGAGTCTCCAGGACCCGCCGCGACTCTTCCGGGTCGGTGAGGACATCGGCGAAGTACTCCGCCTCCAGGCGGGCGGGAAGGCACGGCTGGAACTTGGACAGGCGGCCCCGGGCGCAGGTCTCGGCGAAGTGAACGGCGTCGGCGCGGCTGGGACGCCCCTCGGCGCGGACTTCCTCCATCGCCTGTCGGATGGCTACCTCCGAGCGGGCGGCGTCGCCGCGGAAGCCGATGTAGAGGTTGTCGAGGGTGATACGGCTGCCGAGCTTTGCCTCCAGGACGCGGCCGAGGAGGTTGTTGGCCCGACCTCCGGCGAAGGTCCACAGGCGGTAGCCGTGGCGGTCCAGCGATAGCTGGACGTCGGCGTCAGGAGACAGGGCGTACTCGGCGCGGAGGACGCGGAGGCGCTCTCGTGCGCGGCGTGACGAGGTGGGGGAATCCTCGTCGGTGAGGAGGACGCGGCGCATCGCCCGGCACAGATCGTTGCCGAGCAGCTCCGGTCGGCCCTGCCAGCGAGCCAGGTTGGCGTCGGCGACCGGCTGTACCTGGACGACGCCCTGCTTGAAGTCGATGGCGGTGGCACGCCAGGCCTTGGCTCCGAGGATGAAGGTCAGATCCTCGACCGCCTCCTCCTGCGCGAAGTTGACGTCGATGGACCCGATCTCCTGGGCGCCAAAGAAGACCTTGAGGGTCTGCGCGGTCGAGAAGACCGCGTAGAGCTCGGCGAAGTTGCGCCGGCCGTAGAGTTTCTCGCCGCGCTCACCGAGGGCCAGCCGGCCGCCGCTGTCGTGAAGGATATCGGCTTCGAGCATGTGGGCGACGAGCTCGTGACGGTCGGCGTCGGCGAGCCCCCGGAACGGGGCGGCGGCGGAGATCCAGGCCCACCAGTCGGCGACCGGCACTCCTCCTTCCTGGATGGCGAGCGCCATGAGCTGGTGTGCCAGGAGGTGGGCGGAGCGGGGCAACAGCCGGACCGATTCGATGTACGCCGCTGCGTGGAGCTCGAGGATGGCGGCCGCCCGCAGGAGGCCTTCGTCGGTGATGGCCAGGAAGGTGCAGTTGGGTGCGGCCGCATCGCGACGACCGGAGCGGCCCATGCGCTGGAGAAACGAGGTCACCGTCGAGGGCGCGTCGATCTGCAGCACGTGATCGAGGTCGCCGATGTCGATGCCGAGCTCGAGCGCCGACGTGGCCACGATGACGCAGCTCCGGCCCTCGGAGAAGGCGCGCTCGGCTGCGCTGCGCTCATCGACCGACAGGCTGGAGTGGGTCACGTGGGTCTCGACGCCGCGCTCGCGCAGGCGCTGGCCGAGCTCCTCGACCTGGCGGCGGCTATCGACGAAGACCAGGCGCTTCTTTCCGGGATGGAGCTCGGCGATGAGCCGGGCGGCGTTGTCGAGGCTGGCGACCCAGTCGAGAGACAAGGCCGGTGTCTTCCTCGGGCCGCCCGGGTCGACGACGACCCCCTCGCGCTTGGAGCTTCCGGCCAGCCACGCGAGGATCTCGGGCGGGTTGCCGACGGTGGCCGAAAGCCCGATGCGCTGGACGTCGACGCCGCAGTAGCGCGAGAGCCGCTCGAGCACGGCCGCCAGGTGGCCGCCGCGATCGTCACCGACAAAGGCGTGGATCTCGTCGATCACCACGGCGCGCAGGTGACGAAAGAGCCGCTGCGAGGGGACCTTGCGGCTCATCAGCATGACCTCCAGACTCTCGGGCGTGGTCAGCAGGATGTCGGCGGCGTCGCTCTTGAAGGCATTCTTCTCGCTCGCGCGGACGTCGCCGTGCCACTTGAAGGCGCGGCGGCCGAGGAGCCCGGTGTAGCGCTGCAGCCGCTCCTCCTGATCGTTGAGCAGCGCGCGGATCGGAGCCACGTAGAGGACCGAGACCGGCCGCCAGTCCTCGGTGTCCATCCGCGAGAGCAGGGGGAAGAAGGCGGCCTCGGTCTTGCCCCCGGCCGTCGGGGCCAGGATCACGCAGTTCTTCCCGTCCAGGATCGGCCCGATCGACGCCTCCTGGACCGGGCGCAGGGCCGAGAATCCGAGACCGTTGACGATCTGGTACTGGAGGGTCGGGCTCAGCCGGCCGAACCCGTTCATCTGGCCGGCTCGGCGAGATCGAGCGCGATGTCATCGACGCCGCGCTCGATGCCAGCGGCGGCCGCCTCCTCGGCGGTGAGCTCGCTGGCCTCGAGGACCAGCTCGTGGTGGAGGGCCGGATCGAAGTCGGCGTGGGCCTCGACCCGGTCGAGGAGATCGACCAGCCGGCGCAGGAACAGGCGCGGCGCGATGCCGACCTGACCGCCGAGCTTGCCGGCAACCCCGATGGCGAGGGAACGGATCACCGGATCGGGGACCCGCGCCGCGACCCGGGCGGGCACCCTGGTGGGGTAGAGGTCGCGCACGCGCCGGCCGACCTCCTCCATTCGCTCGATGCTGAACGGCGACAGACGGATCTGAGGCGCGCGCGGGTTGTCGAACCGGGGCGGCCCCGAGAAGTCGGCCTGCAGGCGCTGCGCCAGGGGCTGAAGCCGCCGGACGCCCTGCGGACCTTCGAAGAAGGACGGTGTGCCCGTGATGAGGATGTAGAGGCCGGGGTAGCGACCGGCGTGGACATCGTCGATGAGCTGGCGGAGCGCGTTCAGGCTCTTCTCACGGCTGTCGGAGCGGACCCGCTGGATCGTCTCGACCTCGTCGAGCACCAGGACCAGGCCCTTGCGCCCGGTCTGGCGCAGGATCTCGAGCAGGCCGCGCAGAAAGCCGGACGCGGCGTCGCTGTCGAGCTCGCCGGTGATGGAGGCGGCGCGCTTGACCGCCGCGCCGACGTTGGGCTGGCCCATCAGCCAGGCGATCAGGCCCTGCTCGGTCGAGTGGTCCTCGCGCTGGCGCGCCGCGTAACACGCGCGAAGCACCGCGGCGAACTGCGGCTGGGTGCGCGACACGTCCGCCAGGCGGAGCTCGAGTAGCTCCCCCACCGCGCGCCCGAACGCCTCCGGGCTGTCCGGCCGCGTCCCGCCCTCGATGACCTCCTCCTCGAGGGAGTAGAGCCACCGGTCGATGAGGCTCGGGAAGGCGCCGCGGCTCCACTCCTGGGTCTCCAGCGACTCGATCGCGCGGCGGTAGATGGTCTGCAGGCGATAGAGTGGCGTCTCGGTCTCGCTGATCTGGACCAGGGTGGTGGCGAAGCCGCGCTCACGGGCGCGGTGCTCGAGCCAGCGAGCGAAGAAGGTCTTGCCGCTGCCGTAGTCGCCGCGGACCGCCTTGAACCGGCCGCGCCCCGCCGCCACCGCGTCCAGCTCCTCGTCGACCGCCTCGGCGAACGGCTCGAGCCCGACCGCGAAGAGCTCCAGGCCGCGACGCGGCACCGCGCCGATCCGCAGCGCCTCCATGATCTCGTCGCGCTTGAGCGGGCTGGGCGAGCCGGTCACAGCACCACCTCGAACTGCTGCGCGAGCTTGACCCGATCGAGGATCACCTGCTTGCCGTGCGGGTCGTGGCGGAGAATGGGATAGCCGTCGACGTTGAGGATCTCCTGCAGCGTGGTGACGAAGCCGCCCACCCGGGTCGGAAAGATCGCCATCGCGGCGGCGAACGCGGCGGCTGGCGCGCTGCCGCCCCGCTCGAGGAGGAACTCGACCGCGCGGACCACCTCGGCGTGCCGGGCCGGCTTCAGCGCACGGGCGATCAGCAGCGCGGAGCCGGCGAAGCTCGACGGAGCGGCCGCGTCGGCGGCGCGCGATGGCGGCACGACCGCCGGGACCTCGAGGAGGGGGAGCTGGCGCTCGCTGCTGCCGCGCCGGCGCCGCGGCGCCCTGACCGGGCCCGGAGCGGTCGGGCGCGCGTCGGCCCGATCGAAGGTCCACCACGCCGGCGTCCCGAGTGGGCGGATCGCCTGCCCGGGATCGTCCTCCACCGCCGGGTTGTCCTCGCAGCCGAGGAGGATGCAGGGCGCGACGACCTCGGCCAGCGATGCCCCGCCGTGCTCGCCGGCCGAGCCGGAGCCGCCGTACACGTGGGCGTCATCGCTGATGAGGACGACGCCGTCGCTGCCGCGCGGCACCCAGACGCCGTCGCAATCCGTCAGCAGCACCTCGTAGTCCGCCACCGTGTCGCCCTCTTTCCAGGTGCGCCAGCGGGCCCCGTTCAGGCGGGCGGCGCCGCACGGAGCCAGTCGATCGGCGGGAACATGTCCGTGGTCGGCGCAGAGGAGCACCGCGCGGCCGACCTCGCCGGCCCGGTCCAGGACGTCGCGCAGCGACTGGATCGAGTCGACGGTCCACGCCTGACGCTGGGCGGCGTCCCCCTTGAGCGAGCTGTCGATCGCGTTGATCACCAGGGCCACCACGCGACGCCGATCGTCGGCGACGAGGCTGAGCGCCGCCTCCGACGCCGAGCCATCCCGCGCCTGCCCCTCGCCGCGCAGGAGCAGCTGTGGCACGTCGGTGGCGTCGCAGAAGCGGCGGATCTCCGCGTTGCCCTTCCATCGCTCGGGATCCTTGCTGGTGGCGTGCTCGGGCCCGGACGGCATCGGCGCACCGGCGAAGAACGCGCTGCGGCTCACGTCGGTCAGGGTCGGGAAGCCGGCCAGGACCGGCGGGTACGACGCCTCGCCGAGCCGATGCCGGGACAGGCCGTGCCAGGCGAGCGGGCCCCACGGCGTCGACTCCCGTCCGAGCGACGTGATGACCTCGGCGGCCTGAGCCCAGGCCATCCCGTCCATGAGGATGACGAGCAGGCGCCGCCCCGGCACCTCGTCGAGGTAGCGCCCGATGACCCGCCGCGCGACCTGGTCGATCGGCAACACCCGCTCCGCCGGCCTCCGGGCCTCGAGCCATGCCGGAAGCGCGCGCGCGAACCGGCGGTCGAGCTCGGTGCGCGCCTGGTCGACCGAGGCCAGGATCGAGTGGATGGCGCGGCCGAGCTCGCCGACCGCCGTCCCGCGCGCGCCCCGCCGGGCCCAGTCGAGAAATCCGCCTTCTGCCACGTACCAGCCGGCCAGGTTCTCGACGTCGCCATAGGAGGACGAGGCCGGCGCCGGCACGGTCTCCCCCCGCCTGGCCAGCCAGGCGCCGAGCCGGACCGCCATCTCGGCGCGCTCGAGGATGCGCCGCTCGTCCGGATCCCCGTAGGCCTCGTGGCTCGACAGCGCCCGGAGCGCGTCAACCGCCACACCGACGGTGCCCGGTCCCGGGCTCGAGGCCACCGCCGCGAGCGCGCCGCCGAGCCGGTCGAGCCGGGCGCTCCAGGCCGAGCGGAGACGCGTCGAGCCGCCGAGACCTGGCCGGACATCGACCGGTTCGCGGGCCATCTCGTCGGCCGCCCTGACCAGCGCGCGCACGGCAGCGGCGCCCTCCCGCTTCTCGACGTAGCGGAGCGCTGCCCCGGCGGCGCCGCCCAGCGCGGTGATCGCGCCGGGTCCTGCCGCCGTGGCGAAGATGTCTCTCGCCTTCATGCCGGCGAAGGTCTGGAAGCCGGGATCGTCGGCCGAGCCGGCCTCGGCCAGGATTCCCAGCTCGAGCGCCTGCCGACCGCGCCCCGCCGACCAGGCGGCAAAGACCAGCGGACCGGCCGGGCCCATGCGAAGCCCGAGCTCGACGTCGAGCGCGGCCCGAGGCGCGGCCCCGCCGCGCTCCACGAACGAGGCGACCAGCGCCGGCCCGTGCCCATCGACCGCCGCGAACCCGAGGAAGATATCGAGCGCGACCTCGCCGCCGGCATCGACGCCCCAGACGCGCTCGAGAAAGGCGCACCACATGGACGCGACGGTCAGCCGACCGCCCGGCACCGCGAACAGAAGGTCGCCGTGGTGGGCGAGGAGGTACTCGGGCAGCGGGCTCTGCCAGACGTCTTCATCGATCTCGGCGGCGCCGAACAGCGTGCGCAGACGGATCTGTCGGCCCACCAGCTCGATGCGCCCCTTCCTGGCGAAGCGACCGCGCAGGTCGAGCGGCAGGTCCCCTCTCCACGGCACGAGGAAGGCGATCCGGTCCGCCTCGGCGATCTCCAGCAGGCATCGCCGCAGATCGAGCTCGCAGCTGACCGGCTGCACCCGCACGGGACCGCCCGCGGCGTCGGCGATGACCTCCGCATTGCCGCTGCCGTGGAAGGCGATGAGGAAGTGATCGCGCCGCGCACCGAAGTAGCGATTGACCGCATCGGCCACGTCGCGCCGGCCGATACGCGGCGCGTTCACCTGCTCTCCAGCCTGAGCGTGATGCGGCCGTTCAGCTCCACGCGATCGCCCGATGTCTCCAGCATCGTCCTGGCCTCACGCACCACGCGATCCAGCTCGGCCAGCACCGCGCGCTTGCCGGTCGCGTGGACGCTCAGCTGACGGGTGCGAGGATCCGGCGGCGCGGCGTGCCCGGAATCGGGGGGCAGGAGCGACAGACCCTTGATGGCCAGGAGCGCAATCCGCCCCACGAGCGCCTCGATGACCTCGTCCTGCCGCAAGCTGGCCGCGAGCTCCGCCACGACCGCGGCTGCGGCCGGCAGATCGGCCGCGCGAGCGGCGAGCTGCTGAAAGACCCCGAAGGTGAGGACGTCGCCCAGCTTGTCCCCGATGGCCCGCGCCGACGCCAGGCTAGTGCCCAGCGCTCGCGCGCTGGTCTCCGGGGCAAAGGCGGCGAGCGCGGCGACCTGCGCCACCACGCTCCTGCCGACGAGACCGGCCACCAGCCGCTCGCCGGAGCGGGCTGTCCGCAGCCGGTCGGCATCCCCCGCGACACCGGCGAGCTCCGCCCAGCGAGACAGGAGCCCCGGCAAGAGGGTCGCGTCCCCCGACACGTCGCCGAGCCGGGCGGCCAGCGCCGCCTCGAAGCGCTTGAGGTTATCGGCGTGGAGCGCCTTGCCCGGGAGCCCGACCCCGAACAGGTGCCCGGCCAGCTCGATCGCCGCCTGCCACTCGGCCTGCGCTGGCAGCTCCGGCTTCTCGAGCACCACGTCCGCCGGCAGCGGCCGTCCCGGTTGCGGCACGAACGGCCGACCGCCCTGGACCAGCGCGCGCGCCGACCAGCGAGTGTAGGCGCGGACCGCGAGCCCGATCGCTTCGTCGGTGAGGCCCATCTTGCCGCTCTCATCGAGCCAGCGAGCGACCTCGCCGACGCTCGGCGGGTCGACCGCAGCCTTCTGCCGCTGCTTCTCGAGCTCCTGGAGCGCCCGGTCCTCGACGAGGAAGACGGCGTTCTCGGTCACCCGCACCAGCCCAAGCTCGCCGAGCGTGCCGCGCATCTCCTCGATCAGCGCGCGCTCGGCGGGCAGCTTGCGCTCGGGGCTGTCGACCAGGTCGCCGAATCGCTCGAGCACGCGCCCGAGCAGACGCTCCCCGGCCTTGCCGTCGATCCGGTGGGTGAAGTGCGGGTGGCGCGGCCACCGCGCAGACAACAGCCCCTTCACGTAGACGTCGACCGCCTCGCCCAGGTTCGGCGGTGGCGCGGCCTCGAGACGGGCGCCGGGCTTGATCAGGTGAAGGTGCGATTCGACGGAGCGGGCGCTGTCGAGGTCCCCTTCCTTCTCGCGCGCCACGCCGTAGGCCTCCTCGAGGACGCCGAGCATGCGGGCCCGCTTCATCGAGTACAGGTTCCCGAGATCGACCAGCGCGCGGCTCTGGTTCTCGATCGAGAGCTCGGACACGCAGGCCCGGGCGGTCTCCTTGTCCTTCAGGACATGGTGCAGGATGACGAGCTCGCCGAGCATCTTCTCGATGGCGGGCGCGAAGAAGCTGGGCAGCCAGACCAGCGTCCACGAGCCGCCCGAGGTCTCGGTGTATCGCTCGATGACCTCCAGGTCGTGGCTCGGACCGTACTCGGGGCCATCGAATGGATAGTCGATCACCAGGCGAAAGGCGTGCTCATCGCTGCAGCGCAGCTGCTCGGGGCCCATGGTCCGGACGTTCCCGAAGTAGACGTGACCCGTCCGGTCCGTCCCGCGCCACACGACCTTGTGGTCCTTGCCCCTGTCGAGGACCTTCTCCAGTCCGAGCGCCTCGAACAGGAGCTCGCGGATGACCAGCTGGCGGTTCCCGTCGGTGTCGAAGTGACGGTGGCGATCGAGGACCGGGCTGACGTCGACCCCCTCGAGCCGCAGCCGCACCGACGGATCCGGCTCGCTGCCGACCTGGAGCTGGCCGATCTGGGCGGCCCAGCCGCGCAGCTTCTGGGCCACGATGCTTGTCTCGGTGCCGGCGATCGGCACCTTGAGGCTGCCGTGGTTGAGCTGGACCAGGCGCGCCGCGCTCATCGACTTGACCGCGTCCACCTCGGGCACCAGCGCCGCGACCAGCAGCGTCTTGATGAGCCGGTTGTCCGTCCGGCAGGCGCGCTCCCCGCATCCAGCGCAGCCCAGCCGGGTCGGGTGCTCATCGCGCATCCGCTGACAGCGAGCCGCGCTGCCGGTTCCGTTCTGCTCGCGCAGGAGCGGCAGCAACTGGTGCCGGTAGATCTGCCGGGCCGACTCGAACCGAGCCTTCATGATGCCATCGGCCGACGCCTCGCTGGCGGCCAGCAGATCGAACAGATCGCCAAGCCTGACCACCTCGCCCAGCGGCAGATCGTCGATGTGCTCGACCAACATCTCCATGAGGAGCTTGATCGCCGTCCGCTGCCGCTGGAGCGAGTTCGACAGCGTGACCAGGACCTCGACCAGCGCCGGGCTGAACGGATACAGCTTCCGGAACGCCGCCGCGTCCTCATGCCCGAGCAGCGTCTGCCACGCCGGTCCGGCCGTCCGCTTCATCCGCTCGAACGCCTCGTTCAGCGTCTTCTCGGCCCCGGGCTTCTTGCGCAGCACCCGCCGCTCGACGATGGCCGGCAGGTTCTTGTCCTCGAGCTCGATCGTCCCGAAGCGCCCCTCCCAGTGCTCCAGCGAGCCCTCGAGCCGCGCGGCCTCGATCCCGGCGAACTCCTCGCCCACGATCGAGGCCAGGTTACGCTGGCGGGCGATGAACGCGATGAAGGGGCTCGGCCGCTGCATGTCGCCCGCCTCGACCAGCTTGACCATCTTGTGGATCTCGCCGTGCAGCCAGGGCGCGTCGGCCGCGTGCCCGGTCATCCACAAGATCAGCTCATCGAGAAAGAGGACGATCCCGTCGTACCCCAGCTCGGCCGCATGCCGCGACATGGTGGCCAGCCCGCCGTCGAAGTCGACCCAGCCCCGGCTGCGCCGCTCCCACCCGGCGTACCGGAACCTGACCAGCGCGGTGAACAGCTCCTCCCGTCGCCGCGGATCGCTAGAGCCGGCGGCCTCCGCGAAGCGCGCCCGGTCCCAGGTCACGGCCACGTCGCCCCACCCGGCCGGTCGTGCGGTTCCCTGGTTCAAAGGAGCAAAGAACGCCGTCTCTCCGAGCTCGGCGATCTGCGCCTCCGCCATCGCGAACAGATCTTCGTCGGCAAACAGCCCCGGCAACCCCGACTCCGGGTGCCTCTTGCGCAGGAACTCCAGGTACCCGCCAAAGATCGCGCCCTCCAGGCTCTCCTGCCCGATCATGTGAAAATGAAGCTCGCAGAGCTTCTTCTTCCCGACGAACGAGTGCTTGGCGCGCAGCGCATGCAGCTCCGGGACCCGCCATGCGTCCTCGTTGCCGGCGAGCAGCAGCGAGAGGAGCGCCATGAAGTGCGACTTGCCCGAGCCAAACGAGCCGTGCAGATACGCGGCCTGGCTCCTGCCGTCGCGCAGCGCGCTGCCGACCAGCTTGAGAGCCTCGTCGAACGCGTCGGCCAGCGCCGGGGTCACCACGTAGAGCGCGGCGGTCGACGTCGCGTCCTCGATCCCCTCGGCCAGCTTGAGGACGAAGTCTCCCTTCCGGATGTGCTCCGGCAGGTCGAGCAGGTCCTTCACGCGCATCGGTTCGGCGGCTTGCATCGCGGTGCGATCCTCTCGGTGGGGCTGCATCAGGGCGCGTCGATGAGCGAGTTGACTGCCCTGGCCAGGAGCTCGCGCCGTGCCGCGAGGAAGTCCTCGAAGCGGTCGAGCTTCCACAGATTCCGCTCGAGCGGGATCGCTTGGGCCTCGAGCCGCTCCGGGTGACGCTCCGCGATCTCGGCCAGATACAGGTCGGGAGCCCGGGCGGCGATCTTCCGATTCGGACGCGCAGCAAGGAACGCAAGATTGGCGATCTCGTCGCGGTCCTTGCGCGGGACACCAGCTCGCTTGAGGAGTGCCTTGGGAAAGATGTGGTGGACCTGGATCTCGTGGTCGGGCCCGACCACGTCGGTGGCGAGCGCGACCCCGGTGAACCAGTCCTTGGCGCAGCGCCGGCGGGCGGCGGCGTAGGTCAGCGGGAAGAGAGGGTTTCGCCAGCCAGCGTCATCGAACTCGTCGGAGGCGACCACCGCCGATCCGCCACCCGGCAGGACGTTCTTCATGAGCGCGGCGACAGGATCTGCGGACAGCGCCGCCTTGAGATCCTCGTCCATCGCGGTCTCTCCGGATCCGGTATATCGCGCACGCAGCGAGGCGACGTAGAACCAGCGCAACAGGCCCACCTCGACGTCAGGCGTCAGCGCCGGATGGCGCTCGAAGAAGGCGGCGAGCGGGATGAGCGCATTCTGCGAAGGCAGCCAGTCCGATGATTCGAAGCGCGCGTTCTGCCGCACGAAGTTGACCGCGGCGTCGACTCCCTTCCGAGTCCTCTGCCAGATCCGCTCGATTTCGGCGGCCGGCTTCTTCCAGAACTCGGTCAGATAGCGGTAGCGGCTCTGGCCGGTGCCGATCGCAATGAGAGCCCGGGTCAAGAAGCGCGTATCAAGCCCGTAGCCCACCTCGGCGTAGTCGTCCATCGCATCGTCGAAATGGTCGACGATGGCACCAGGGAGCCGGAGGGCGAGTTGCGCGAGGACCAACTCGGCGGCGCGGAGTCTCGTCCCGGCCGAGTTGATGCGGACGAACAGCTCGGTGACCTCCTCGTAGTCGTCGCTCTTGAAGATCTCGATGGGGAACTTGTATTCGCCGATCATGCGGAGGCGCCTGAGCCGGTCCAGGTAGAGCTGGCTGCGCGGATCCGTCATGGTGAAGTCGCTGCTAGTCAGGAGGCGCTGGAGGATCTCGAGCTCGCCACGCTCGCCATTGACCACCCCACGGACCGATACCCAGCGCGGGTCGGCTTCGAGCCGATGCTGATGAAGCTGGAACTGCTCGGTCTCGATGTTGAAATAGACGTCGATCTGGCCTTCGACCTCGCTCACCTTGGCGAGCGCCTTGTAGAGCGAGGTCAGCCGCTGCTGCCCGTCGAGGACGATCTTGGGGCGTCCGACCGATGGCAGCGCCGGTGTCGTCGCGCCCTCGAGGTTCTTCGTGATGGGAAGGTTGACCGTATCCCACAAGAGGATCTGGCCGGACGGATACTCGCGATAGAGCGAGTCCATGAGCTTGGCGACCTGGGGCCCCTTCCACACGTAGGCACGCTGGATCTCGGGCAGAAGAACCTCACCGCGGACGATCTCGTCCAGGAGTTCGCGAACCTTGAGAGGGTGAGCGATCATCTTTTCTCCACGGTCGAAAAGTAGCGGCTGCCGAGATAGTCCAGGTACTTGTGGTGACCGCGCGTGGCGGAGCGGAGGCGGCCGAACACGTCCTGGTAGGTCTCCGCGCGGAAGCGGACCCCGTCGGCCGTCATGGCTACGCCGAGACGAGCCACCTCGTCGCGCATCACGCGCGTGGCAACGTGGTCGCCCGGCGGGCAATACCACAGCAAGAGAAGCTCGAAGCGCCGCCGCGGGCTCTGTCGCAGCTCATGACGCTGCAGGGCGATGGCGTGCTTGATGAGCTGTGCCGTGTCCAGGTGCGCGAACCTGATCGTCCCATCGGCGATGGCGTGGGCGAGCGAGCGCAGGTGATCGAGGCCGTTCCAGCGCGGATCTTCGCCAGCCTGGAGATAGGTCGGCGCGAATGGCTCCTGCTTCGTCGCATAGTACGGCTCGCCAAACTTCGACTCGATGGCGAGCGAGCTCGATGCCATATCCAGGAGAGCATCGAGGTTGGCCTGAGCCCAGGTCGGAGTCCTGGCGAAGCCCGTGGCAAACTGGGCCTCGAGGGTAAGGCTCTCGATCGGCTCGTCGAGAGCCAGAGCCTTTGCCAGCGGAGTGGCATCCAGTCCGCGCCAGTACTCAAAGAAGTTGATCGCCAGCGCTGCGGAGGACCAAGGCGCTGCGAGCTTGCCCGGACGGGCCTCGCTGCCGAGCTCGCCGCCGTTGCCTCGGGTCAACTCCTGGCGGGCGGGTGCGCCGAGCGGCGCGAAGAGGTTCTGGTCGACCGATGTAGTGTACCCGCGCTCGTCGAATGACACCGGGATGCCAGGGCGGTCATGGAGCCAGCTGGCCTGCGTGCGTCTGATCTCTTCCGAGATGTGGATGTTGGTTGGTGCCTTGGCTGGCTTCCCTGTCCTGCGGCGAGTTGTCTTGCGGGTAGGGCGCCAGGCGAGAAGGTCGGCCTCGGTCAGGCAGTGGGTCTGGAGCTCCTCGGCCAGGAACGCGGCGAAGTAGTCGCCCATGCGGAGGTCGTTGAACTCGCGGTTTGGTTCGTTGTGCCATTGCACGATCCAGGGAATGAGCTCGAGTAGACCGGCGAGCATGGGGACCAGGCGCTCGGTCGGCCATGCCTCGTCGGTCTTGCGCTTCATGTAAAGGGCAGCGAGGGCTTGGGCGCGCTGGAGATGGTCCCAGCCAGCCCATCCATATACTGGCTCCCCGTCCTCGTCCGACTCACAGCCCGGATAGGAGATGAAGCGCTCCTTGGGTACGTCGAGCTTGCCGCGGAGTCGCCAAGCCGTCGCACTGGTGAAATCGCTCTGCGCGTACTTGGGCGGGACGCCGATGGTCAGGGTCTCGCCGCGGTCCTCGGCGCGCTGGAGCTCCCAGGTTCGCTGCCATGCCGCCCGCTTGCCGAGTCCGACCTCGCTGAAGTAGCCCGCAGCGACGAAGGGAATTGCGTTGCTGTCAAGGAGACCGTCCAGATCGGCTCTGCGATCGCCCGCGGAGAGCTGGCGCCGCCTGAGCACCACGGGACTTGAGAGCGCCTGTTCGAGTACGTCGAGGTCGCGCTCGTGCGCTGCGGCGGCCGAGGCGCGCAGAGCATCTGGAACCCTCCAGCGCCGCTTGAACTCGGGGCTCTCGATGACGGTCAGCTCTGCGCTCGACTGGATCTCCCTGATCAGCGCGGCAACGTTCTCGGAAGGTCGGGTGGGTGCGGGGTAGTTGTTGCGCTCAAACCACGCGGTCTGTTGGCCGGCGGCTGCGCGAGCAATCAACAGATGTTCGA
>Ga0193753_10002777_pt1 | contig 13502 bp, 14 predicted proteins | sample H1c2metaG_FD_144925 | JGI IMG/M metagenome (GOLD analysis project Ga0193753, IMG submission 144925) | Soil microbial communities from a riparian zone of the East river system, Colorado, United States - H1c2 | ecosystem: Environmental > Terrestrial > Soil > Riparian zone | place: USA: East... | reverse complement strand
CTGCACGACGTCGAACAGGTCGATCTCGCGCTCGGCACTCATGTCGGGACGCACGACCAGGTGGCCGGCCGGGTTCACGCAGAAATAACCCTTGCCCCAGGCATTGACCTGGTAGAGCTCTGCGGAGTCGTCGACCGACCAGGCAATGGGTCGTTCGGAGCGGCGCGTGATCGCTTCGCTCGCGGAGGGGGAGTTGGGTTCGGCTGACACGGTGGCGCGCACGATAGCAAATAGGCTTTGCAAGTAAACGCCAGATATCGCCCTTACTTCGGCCTCTAGTACGCACCCGTGGCGATGGGACGGCGCGGATCGCGAATCCACTCGCTCCAGGAGCCGGCATACAGGCGCGCGCCATGGAATCCGGCGTGTTCGAGGGCGAGCAGGTTGTGGCAGGCAGTGACTCCGGACCCGCACATCGCGATGGCGCCCGATGGCGGCACGGAGCCGAGCAGTACACCAAAGCGTTGCCGCAGCTGCTCCGCGGGCAGGAATCGCCCGTCGGCACCGAGATTGTCGAGAAAGGGACGATTCCTGGCGCCGGGCACGTGCCCCGCCACGGGATCGAGCGTCTCGTTGCGTCCCGCGAAGCGCTCCGCTCCGCGCGCGTCGATGAGCAGGTTGCCGGGGCGAACTCGCAGTTCGTCGACGGTTTCGCTGTTCAGCCAGGCGTTGGCCGCGAGCGATAGCGGCAACGCGCGCGGCTCCGGCGTGCGCACCGCGGTTTCGAGCGGCAGACCCGCAGCGCGCCAGGCGGCGATGCCACCATCGAGTACGGCCACGTTGCGCAAACCTGTCCAGCGCGCCAGCCACCACAGGCGTGCCGCGTAGGCGGCATTGCCCTGGTCGTAGGCGACGATCTGGCTGTCCGGCCCGACGCCGAGCGCGGCGAGCCGCGCGGCAAGGCGTTCGGGATCCGGCAGCGGATGGCGGCCACTGAGCTCGGTGATCGGGCTCGACAGGTCGCGATCGAGATGCAGGTAGAGCGCACCGGGCAGATGCGCGCGGGCGTATTCGGTTTCTCCCCAGGACACATTGCCGAGGTCGAAGCGGCAATCGAAGAGTGTCAGGTCGTCCCGGATAAGTTCTTCGGAGAGTGTGTTCGTGTCGATGAGCGTGGTGAAATGGCGCATGCCGCATTTTACAATCCGGATCACACATGGCCATCGACGTTTACTGGGGTAGCGGCAGCCCATATTCGTGGCGCGTCCTGCTCGCGCTCGAACACAAGGGGCTCGAGTACCGCAGCCACGTGCTGTCGCTCGCGATGCAGGAGCACAAGACGCCGCACATGATGGCGATGAATCCGCGCGGCCGCGTGCCCGTCCTCAAGGACGGCGACTACGTGGTGTTCGAATCGCTCGCGGTTCTCTATTACCTCGACCGCAAATATCCCGCGAAGCCGCTGTTTGGCGATTCCCCGGAGGAGGGCGCGGTCATCATGCGCGTGTGTTGCGAGTACCAGGCGTACATCGAGCCGCACGTCGTGCGCATCGTGCGCGCGCTGCTCAACCGCATCGGCGACCCGCAATCCGACGAGAGCACTTACGCCATGCACATGATCGCCGGCGAAGCGCGCACCATCGAAGGACGCCTGTCGAAGGGCCCGTGGATCGTCGGCGACAAGCCCGGCGCGTCCGATTACATGATTTATCCGGGCATCAAACTGCTGTTGCGCGCGCTGGCGCTTCCGGAAGCGCGCGAACTCTCATCGCGCTTCGTGCCCGTCGAATCCAATTACCCCGCGCTGAGTCGCTGGCTGCAACGCGTCGAAGCGTTGCCAGGCTTCGAGCGAACATTTCCGCCGCACTGGCGTGACGCTGTTTACTGACAACTGAGCTGACAGCTCGTCAGCACGCAGGCCATCGGGTGGCAACGCCGGATGATGGTTGATACCCTCACGCCCTGATTTGCACGGGGTAATCATGACCACAGCCAAGATTCACATCGAATTTCCGGGCCGGATCGTTTTCATCGGTTTTGGCAGCATCGGCCAGGGCACGCTGCCGCTCGTTTTGCGCCACATCGGCATCCCGAAAGAGCGCATCACCATCATTACCGGTGACGATCGCGGCCGGAAAGTCGCTGAATCCCATGGCGTGAAATTCGTGGTGTTGCCGCTCACGCGCGACAACTTCCGCCGCGAGCTCGATCAATACATCGGCCGTGGTGACTTCGTGCTCAACGTGTCGGTCGATGTGTCGTCGATCGCGTTGATCAAGTTCTGCTGGTCCAAGGGCGCGATGTACCTCGACACCTGCATCGAGCCGTGGCCGGGCGGCTACACCGACGCCACCATTCCGCACGCGAAGCGCACCAACTACGCGCTGCGCGAAGAGGCGCTGGGACTGCGTGCCACCAACGCGCGCGCGCCCACGGCGGTCATCACGCACGGCGCCAATCCGGGCCTGGTCTCGCACTTCGTCAAGCAGGCGCTGCTCAACGTCGCCGCCGACACGGGCATGAATGCCGGTTCACCCAAGTCGAAGGACGACTGGGCGCAGCTCTCGCGCGCGCTCGGCATCAAGGTCATCCACATCGCCGAGCGCGACACGCAGCTCGCCTCGAAGCCGAAGGAGTTCAACGAATTCGTGAACACCTGGTCGGTGGACGGCTTCGTGAGCGAAGGCCAGCAGCCCTCCGAGCTCGGCTGGGGCACGCACGAAAAGAATTTCCCGCGTGACGGCAAGCGTTTCGACTTCGGCTGCGGCGCGGCTATCTACCTGATGCAGCCCGGCGCCGCCACGCGCGTGCGCACCTGGACGCCCAAGGCCGGGCATTTCTTCGGCTTCCTGATCACGCACGGCGAAGCCATTTCCGTCGCCGACTACCTGACGGTGCGGCAGAGCTCCGAGGCCGTGTATCGGCCGACCGTGCACTACTCTTATCACCCCAGCGATTCGGCCATCGTCTCGTTGCACGAGTTCGCCGGCCGCAACTGGCACCTGCAGGACCGGCAGCGCATCCTGCTCGACGAGATCACGAGCGGTGTCGACGAGCTCGGGGTGCTGCTCGCCGGCCACAAGAAAAATGCGTACTGGTTCGGTTCGCGGCTGTCCATCGAGGAAGCGCGCAAGCTCGCGCCCCACAACAACGCCACCAGCCTGCAGGTCACGGTGTCGTGCCTGTCGGGAATAATCTGGGCGATGGAAAATCCGAACGCCGGCCTGGTCGAGCCCGACGAAATCGACTACGTGCGCAACCTCGAAATCTGCATGCCGTATCTCGGCACGGTCGCGGGCACGTACACCGACTGGACGCCGCTGCACGATCGCGAGCGGTTGTTCCCGGAAGACCTCGACAAGACCGATCCGTGGCAGTTCAAGAACGTGCGCGTGTAAGGCGCGCCCGTCTCACGCCCGTTCACCGGACCGGGGAGTCGTAGTTAGTCGCGGGGCCGAGCCTCGAGAGCCTTAAGCCCGTGGCCACCACTATCACCACGAGCGAGAACGAGGCCGCCGCCAATGCGCTGCGCGCGATCTCGCCCGGGGAAACGTACTCGACGCGCGCGAAATCCGGCAGCCCGAACACCAGCACCACCCACAGCGGCAGCAGGTAGATCACCGTCACCGCGGCGCGTGTCCAGAATTCCGCCGTGAATCCGAGCGGGCAGACGGCCTCGAGCAGCCGGTGCAGCGGATGGTAGATCGCGAACACCGTGCCACTGCTGAGGACGAGAGAAATCACGATGCCGGTGACGAGGGGGAAGAATTCGCTCATGTTCGGACTCCTGGCTGGCGGACCCGCGCCCAATACGCGAGCCCTGGGGCGACGATGTGGTCATAAATGGTTTCGCAAAGCGCGAGCAGCGGCGGCCAGGAGAACACCGCGACGAGCCGGCGGTACCCGGGCAACCGCGCCCACAGCGCGAGCACCGCGCGAAAGCCGCTCTGCATGCGGCCGTGTTCATCGCGCAGATAGAGGCGGCGCTCCAGGTGCTCGCGGCGCAAACCATAGGCGGACAGCGGCTGCGCCACGCGCATTGAATCGTGGAAACGCACCGGCAGGTCACGGCGCTTCGCGAGTTTTTCGTAAGCGCCGATCTCGAGAGAACAGACCGGGCAGTCGCCGTTGAACCACACCTCGCAATTGCTGTCCGCCGCGCGCACCGCCGGCGGCCTGGCCGCATCCGGAATCAGCTCGCGCAGGGCGCTCGCCAGCGTGAAATGCCGAAACTCGAAACCGGCGTTCAGCAGGCGCCGTGGCGCCACGCGCTGCCCCAGGACTAACAACTCCGCCATCTCGCCGAGCGCAAGGTGCAACGCCGTGGCGGGTATGCGCATGAAGTACGGCCGGCGCAGCGCACGGCTGAGCGCACGCTGAAAATCTCCCTGGCGCTCGGGCGCGGGCGCCACGGCGTTGATCGCTCCGCGCAAATTCGGCTCGTCGATGACGAGCTCGATGATGCGCAGCAGATCGACGATGTGAATCCAGGACATCCATTGCCGGCCGTCGCCGATCTTCGCGGCCAGGCCGAACTTCGCCGGCCGGGCGAGTTGCGGAAAGACTCCACCGTCGTTGCCCAGCACCAGGCCGATGCGCAGGTTCACGGCGCGGATGCCCTGGGCCTGCGCTGCATTCGCGGCGGCTTCCCGCTCGACGCACAGCCGGGACTGGAACGCCGCAGTGGGCGCCGAGTCTTCGGTCAGCCACGTGTCGTCGGCAGGTCCATAGAATCCGATCGCACTGGCGCTCACCAGCACCCTCGGCGGCTCATTGCGTGTTGCGGCCCAGTCCAGCACCGCTTGCGTGGTTTTCACGCGGCTGTCGATGAGCAGCTGGCGGCGCGCCCGGGTCCACGGCAGGCCGATGACGGGCGCGCCGGCCAGGTTCACGACGGCGTCGATGCGCGCGCCTGCCGGGATGTCCGGAAGCTTCGTGACCACGTGCACATGCGGCCCGAAGCGCGCCAGCGCGCGATCCGCATCGCGCGTCCACACCCAGACTGCATCGCCGCGTTTGCGCAGCATCCGCACCACGTGGCCGCCGATGAAGCCGGTGGCGCCGGTGACCAGGACCGCGTGGCCGGAAGCCTGTGGCGCGCTCTCGATCGGCTCGCGCAGCCATTCGGCCGGCCGAAAATGAGAGAGCGCTGCGATGGCATCGCGCACGCCCCACGCCGCCATGCCGACGGCGAACAGGGCGAGCAGCACGGAGAATCCGCCGTAGTCGATGGCGACCACGTCCGTGGGCAGTGTCCACCAGTGCAGCAACACGGGCGCGATCGCCATGAGCAGCACGCCAAACAACAATGTCAGCACGGTGTGCAGCACGCGCTCGAACGCGGGCAGCCGGCGCGTGCGATCCTCGACCACGAAATCCGCGATGGTCACGGCCGCCTCGAGCAGCAGTCCTGCGGCGATGAGCGTGGCCCATGCACCGTGCCATTCGCGCCAGGCGAGCGCCACGAACACGAACGCGTAGATGAACTCGCGCGCGGCATGCAGCGCCAGCTCGTGGCGGGCGGCGCGGCGTCCCGGCAGGCGTTCGGCGATCTCGTGGTTCCAGAGCGTATCCAGCGCGCCTAACAACGTCTGGAGGGTGAGCAGGGAAAATACCAGCGTCATGGCTACTCCTCGCAGGCGGCGAAGCGCCCGGTCTGAAAGAACACCTCGCCGAACAGCGGATGCATGACCGTCATCGTGAAGCGGAACCAGCCGTGGCCGAGATCGATGTGTTCGACGTGGGTGACGCCCGGGGACAGCATGCGCGGCACCCACAGCCGCAGCTGCAGATCACCAGGCCCGAGATCAAAATAGTAGCCGCGGCTGACGAAGTGCAGCACGCCGCCTTCTTCGAAAGTATCGAGCGGCATGCAGAGGCGCGCGGGCAGTTTCTCGATGAGCTTGCCGAGTTCGACCACTTTCGTGGACCGAACCAGGTGGCGTGCGCCGTCCGCCCAGCGATATTCGCGATCCCACGCCACGCCCTGCGCGTCGGGCCGGACGCGCACGCGCGCTTCGACATTGTCTTCCACGCGTGGCGCCACCGGCGTTCCGACCAGCGTGCCCAGCCACGCGAACACGCGACCGAGCAGGCTCGCGCGGACGATTTCAAACGCGCCTGCATACTCGACCGCCGCGGCGGTGTCGGCGAACCGTTCGCGAACCGCTGCCGGCAGGCGGGTCCACGCTTCGGTTCCCAGCACCTCACGCACACCATGCGCGGCGCCGCTTCCGACACCCTTGTCTGTCAGCGGGTGCGTGAGCGGCGGCGTGAGTGTGGTGGCCTGGGTCATGTGAGTGCCATCAGTCGCCAATGACCTTCGCGATGCGCTCGCCCATGCGCATCATCTTCAGCAGCGTCTTTCGCGGCAGGCGTTTCACGGAGTCGTACCAGCGGGTCATCGTCTCGAGAAACTCGAGCTGCGTGACGATGCGCTCGCGCACGGCCTCCGGCGTCTCCTTGTCGGTCTTGAGCTGCGCGGCGCATTCGCGCAGGGCGGCGAGCGTGGGGTCGATCTCGCGGCGTTTGCGCCCCTCGATGATCACGCGGATGACTTCCCAGGTGTCGTGCTGGGCGGTGAAGAAATCGCGCCGGTCGCCGAGCACGTGGGTGATCTGCACCAGCTCCCAGCCCGCCAGCTCCTTGAGGCCGGTGCTGACGTTGGAACGCGCGATCCCCAGCGTCTCGCCGATCTCATCGGCGTTGAGGGGCTTCTCGGAGAGATACAGCAGCGCGTGGATCTGCGCCACGGAGCGGTTCATGCCCCAGCGGCTGCCCATTTCGCCCCAGTGAACGATGTAACGCTGCATGGTGCCGGTGAGCTGCATATCGAACCGCCTGTCATTTCTGTTGTTACAGAAATTACATCCATTACAGCCCCGCGGCAAGCCTCGGGCTTCACTTATTCATAGGAAATCTCGACGACCACGAAGGTGCGCTCGCCCGCGGGCAGCGCGACCTTCACTTCGTCATCCAGCGCCTTGCGCATGAGCGCGCGGGCCAGCGGCGCGTCCATGCTGATATAGCCGTCGGCCATGTCGAATTCATCGGGTCCGACGATCCGGTACCTTGTTTGTTTGCCGTCGTCGTCCTCGAGCGTCACCCAGGCGCCGAAGAACACGCGCTTCGGATCCGAAGGCGGTTTGTCGACCACCGTCATGCCGTCCAGGCGCTGGCGCAGGAAACGGACCCGCCGGTCGATCTCGCGCAGGCGTTTCTTGCCGTAGGTGTATTCGGCGTTCTCGGAGCGATCACCCTGTGCCGCGGCCTCGGAGACCGCCTGCGTGACGCGCGGCCGCTCGACCTTCCACAGCTCGTCCAGCTCTTCCTTGAGGCGTGCTGCGCCTGCGCTGGTGATGAATTGCGATCCGGGTTTCTCGGAAGGTCGGTAGCGGCTCACAACTTATAAAACATATGTGATGGGGGTCTCAGTCACGGCGGCACTCTGCCAAGGGGTTCTGTGCAGCGGCTCACAGCCGTTTCGGGGTGGTCAATCTACGCTTTCTACCCATGGCAGCCCGTTATTACACCCACTTTGTCACGAGCGCGGAACCCGCGCATTCGAGCGAGTGGAGCGGGGTAATCGAGCTGACACACCCGCTGGGTGAACGCCGGGATTCGAAGGAACTGCGCCGCTTGCTGGCCGCGAACTTCGAGATCGACGCCGAGGACATCAAGATTTTGCAGGTAGCACGCCTGCACTGATCGTTTATCTATTTTTTCTGGCGAGATCCCCTAGCGGACTTCTTTCCCTTCATCGAAAGTCCGCCTTCTCAAGCCCCGCGCCCCTAAAGCTCGGGGCTTTTTTTATACTCGCTCCCCTCGCAGTCCATTTTCGGGGATCTTCATGTTCCAACGATTTGTCGTCATGGCTTCGGTTGCCGTGTTGACGGCAGCCGCTCTTGCGGCGTGCGCATCCTCCGCGCCCAAGCCCACGACTCCGCCGCCCGCGCCCGCGCCAGCGCCCGTCCTCAAGTCCGGGCTCGACCTCGCCGGTTTCGATCGCAGCGTTCGCCCGCAGGATGATCTCTACCGGTTCGCCGGGGGCGCCTGGCTCGCGAATACGCCGATTCCGCCGGATCGTTCCAACTACGGCTCCTTCATCATCCTCGACGACCAGGCCCAGGAAGAGGTGAAGCAGCTCATCGTCGCGGCATCGACACAGGCCGTCCGCCCCACCGGCTCCGACGCGCAGAAGGTCGGCGACTACTACGTTGCCTACATGGACACCGCGCGCATCGAGGGCCTGGGCCTCGCGCCGCTTCGAGCCGAACTCGCGCGCATCGACGCGCTGGCCACGCCCCGCGACGTCGCGCACTACATCGGCTATGCGCAGCGCATCGGCCTTGCGCAGCCGTTCGCGTGGTTCTCGTCGCCGGACAGCAAGAACTCGTCGGTATACCTGGGCGCGCTGTATCAGAACGGGCTCACCATGCCCGACCGCGACTACTACCTTTCTCCCGATGAAAAATACGCCACCTTCCGCGCGAAGTTCGCCGAGTACGTCGAGCAGATGCTGGCGCGCGCCGGTGAACGCGATGCGCGCTCGGCCGCCGCGCGCATCGCGGCGCTCGAAACCCGCCTCGCCAACTACCAATGGACCAAGGTCCAGAACCGCGATCCGGTAAAAACCTACAACCCCATGACATTGCCCGAGTACCAGAAGCTGGCGCCGGGTTTCGACTGGATGGCTTTCTTCGAAGGCATGGGCGCGCCGGTGCAGCGGCTCGACGTGAACCAGCCCTCGTTCATCAAGGGCATTGCCCAGCTGGTGAAGACGGTGCCGGTGTCCGACTGGCGCGTCTATTTCAAGTTCCAGCTGCTCGATGACTACGCGCCGGCGCTGTCGGCGCAATTCGCCGATCTCGAATTCGGCTTCCACGAAAAGATCCTGAACGGCGTGCCCGAACAGCGGCCGCGCTGGCGCAACGCGGTGGAATCCATGGACAACAACATGGGCGAGCTCATCGGCCGCATGTTCGTCGAATCGCATTTCGGCGCCCAGGCGAAAGCGAACATGCTCGAACTCGTGGGCAACCTGCTCAAGGCCTTCGACAGCTCGATCGACGGGCTGGAATGGATGGGCCCGGCAACGCGCCTCGAAGCGAAGAAAAAGCTGTCGAAGATCACCGTGAAGATCGGTTACCCCGACAAGTGGCGCGACTACGGCGCGCTGACGGTGCGCAGCGATGACCTCGTGGGCAACCTGCTGCGCGCTTCCGGGTTCCAGCACAACCGTTACGTTGCGCGAACCGGAGGTCCGGTCGACAAGGGCGAGTGGCTCATGACGCCGCAGACGGTGAACGCGTACTACAACTCCACCACCAACGAGATCACGTTCCCGGCCGCGATACTGCGGCCGCCGTTCTACGACATGACCGCGGATCCGGCCGTGAACTATGGCGGCATCGGCTCGGTCATCGGCCACGAGATCAGCCACGGCTTCGATGATTCCGGCCGCCAGTCCGATGGCGATGGAAATCTGCGCGACTGGTGGACGGCCGAGGACGGCGCCAGGTTCAAGGAGCGCGCGGCCGCGCTGGCGAAACAGTTTTCCGGGTATTCCGTGCTCGACGGCCGCCATCTGAACGGCGAGCTCACGCTCGGCGAGAACATTGGCGACCTGTCCGGCATGGCCGTGGCGTTCAAGGCCTACAAGATTTCGCTCGGCGGCAAGACCGCGCCCGAGATCGACGGCTTCACCGGCGACCAGCGCTTCTTCCTTGGCTGGGCGCAAGTCTGGCGGCGCAACTATCGCGACGCCGAGCTGCTCAAACGGCTGGTCACCGACCCGCACAGCCCGAGCGAGTTTCGCGCGAATGGCCCCAGCAGCAACATCGACGCGTTTTACGATGCGTTCGGGCTGAAGGCCGGCGATCTCCTATATCGCGCCCCGAACGAGCGAGTGAAGATCTGGTGAGAAACGTTCCGGACAATCGCGGAGATTCGCATGCGTAAATGGGTCATGGGTTTCATCGTCGTGCTCGCCAGCACCCAGCTTGCGGGCTGCGGCTATAACAAGCTCCAGAACCAGGACGAGGCGCTCAAGGCCGCGTGGTCCGAAGTGGTGAATCAATATCAGCGCCGCGCGGATCTCATTCCGAATCTCGTCGCGGCGGTGAAAGGCTTCGCAGCGCAGGAAGAGCGCGTGCTGGTGGGCGTGACCGAGGCGCGTTCGAAGGCAACCTCGATCCAGCTCACGCCCGAGCTCATCAACAACCCGGAAGCGTTCGCGAAATTCCAGGCGGTGCAGGGCGAGCTCACGCAGGCGCTGAAGAGCCTGATCGCCGTCACCGAAAATTATCCCGAGCTCAAGTCGGATGCGAATTTCCGCGATCTGCAGGTGCAGCTGGAAGGCACGGAAAACCGCATCGCCGTGGCGCGCAACCGCTACATCGAATCCGTGAAGGAATTCAACGTGACGGTGCGCGAGTTCCCCACGAATCTCACCGCCGGCATGTTCGACTTCGACGTGAAGCCCAACTTCACCGTGCAGAACGAAGCGGAAATCTCCACGGCGCCTACGGTCACTTTTGACACGTCGACGCCTTCGCAGTCGGCCACGCCCGTCGAGGCCGCACCCGCACCCGCACCCGCCACACTGCCGCCCGCCAACTGAACGCGCGCACGTGAAAGCCGCGTTGCTCATGCTGGCGTTGCTGCTGGGCGGCCATGCGCCGGTGGCGCGTGCGCAGATTCCGCTGCCGAAATTCGACGCGTTGGTGGTCGACCTCACGGGTACGCTCACAGCAGCGCAGCAGTCGTCGCTCGATGAAAAGCTCACCGCGTTCCAGGCGCGCAAGGGCTCGCAGATCGCGTTGCTGATACTGCCCACGACGCAGCCCGAAGACATCGCGCAGTTCGGCATCCGGCTCGCCGAAGCCTGGAAGGTCGGTCGCAGGAATGTCGACGATGGCGCCATCTTCATCGTGGCCAAGGACGACCGCGAGATGCGCATCGAAGTGGGTCGCGGCCTCGAAGGCGTGCTCACCGACATCACGACCAGCCGAATACTCAACGACACCGTCGTGCCGCTCCTGAAGCAGGGTGACTTCGTAGGTGGCGTGACCGCCGGCCTCGATCAGGTCATGAAGGTCGTCGACGGTGAGCCACTGCCTGAGCCCGATCGCGCGTGGGAACCCAATGGCGGAGGGGGCGCGCCGTTGCCCTTTCTGTTGTTCGCTGGATTCATCGCGCTGAACTTCCTGCGCAGTTTTGTCGGGCGTGCACCCCTTGCGCTCATTGCCGGACTTGGCGGCGGTGTCGTCACGTGGGGGCTCACATCGCGCATCCCGCTGTCCGCAGGCATCGGCGTCGGACTGTTCTTACTCATGCTGACGATGGGCGGTCGCGGAGGTTTCGGTGGCGGTGGCGGTGGGGGTCGCGTGTTTCGCGATATCGGTCGCGGCGGATCTGGCGGCGGATTCGGGAGCCGGGGCGGTGGCTTCGGTGGTGGCGGGGGCGGCACATTCGGGGGCGGCGGCGCCTCCGCACGGTGGTAGTTAGGCTATGTCATTGAGCCGCCTGTTTCGCCATCTTTGCGCCACGCGCGCGGGCACGCGTCGAAAATTCACCGACGCGGTCGATGCCAGCATCGATTCCGCCATCCGAGGCGCGGAAACCCGGACGTCGGGCGAAATCCGCTTCGTCATCGAAACGGCGCTGGATATCCCGGAACTGTGGGCCCGGCTTGCGCCGCGCGAGCGCGCCGCGCAGGTTTTCGCGCATTTGCGGGTGTGGGACACCGAACTTCGCAACGGCGTACTCATCTATGTATTGGTGGCGGACCGGGACGTCGAGATCGTTGCGGACCGTGGCGCGGCGGCCAGGATTTCCCCGAGTGAATGGGAATCGGTGTGCCGGCTCATCGAAAACCATTTCCGGGCGGGCCGCTTCGAGGAAGGGGCGGTCGCGGGTGTGAAAGCCGCGGGCGAATTGTTAGCGCGGGAATTTCCGGCACGAACGGCCGACCGCAACGAACTTTCGAACCAGCCCACGCTCCTGTAGCAAAATCCCGACAGCCTGAATCATTTATGCGGTGTCATACTTTGGACATGAAAACTCAATCCGCGCTGCGGTCGCTCATCGTCACGGCGCTGGGTCTGGTGCTGGTCTCCGGCTGCTCCTTGCTGGGTGACGGCCCGAAGTGGGGCGCCAAGCGCGATGCCGCGAAAACGGTGCCCGTGGTGCCGGTGCTTCCCGACCCCGTGCCCACGCATGAATTCGTGATCGACGCCACCACCGACATCGTCGGCGTCGTGCAGAAGACCCGCGCCACCAAGGAAGACACGCTCACCGACATCGCGCGGCGTTTCAACGTCGGCTACGAAGAAATCGTGCGCGCCAATCCTGGCGTCGATCCGTGGCTGCCGGGAGAAAATCGCGAGATCGTCATCCCGTCGCAGTTCATCCTGCCCAACGCGCCGCGCGAGGGCATCGTCATCAACGCCGCCGCAATGCGACTCTTCTATTACCCGAAGGTGAAGAAGGGCGAGGCACAGGTGGTGCACACCTATCCCATCGGCATCGGCAAGGTGGGCTGGAAGACTCCCGAGGGCGCCACGACCGTCGTCCGGCGCACCAAGGATCCCACCTGGCGCCCGACGCCGTCGATCATCAAGGAACATCTCGAAGAGCGCGGCGAGAAGCTCGATGCCGTGGTCGGGCCGGGGCCGGACAATCCGCTGGGACGCTTTGCGTTCTACCTCGGCTGGCCTAGCTACATGATCCACGGCACCAACAAGCCCGCGGGCGTGGGCCTGAGGTCCAGCCACGGCTGCATCCGCCTGTATCCGGAAGACATCGCGCAGCTGTTCGAGGTGACGCCCATCGGCACGCAGGTGCGCGTGGTGAACCAGCCGTTCGTGTTCGGCTGGCATGAAGGCGCGTTACACATCCAGGCGTTCGACGTGCTCGAAGACGATCCGCGCGACTGGAAGAAGGCCCAGGCCAAGCTGCTCAACAAGGCGCTGGCCGAGCGCATCCAGAAAGAGCTCAAGACGCGGCAGGAAAAAATCGATTGGGAGGCCGTGTCGCGCCTCTCGCATGAGCCGCGTGGCATTCCCGTGTCCGTGTCGGGCGGTCCGGATCAGCTCGAACACATCGTCACCACGGCGACCATCGTGCAGAACAAGGTGGCGCCGGGTGCAACCTGGGATGGCATCTCCGATCTGCCCGTGGACGAGGCCACGTTCCAGGAGCTCGTGTCCGATCGCGAATCGTCCGTGGAATCCGCCGCCGCTGCCGCCGCTCCCACCACGAAGCCCGTCGCCAATTAATGGGGACATTCCTCGTTTCCTAGCAAACGGGGACAGAGCTCAGCGGTGGAGCGTCAGCGCGAGACGGACAGGCTTCGGGCGCGGAGAGGAGGGCGCGCTTCGCGTTCGCTCGCGCGAGGCGGCGCGTCCAGAGCTGTCAGCGTTCAACTATCGGTCGGACAATCACTACGGTGTTGCAGGGAACTACCAGGAGTACCTGCGCGCTTAGCGCCTCGCGCTCGCCGCCCTCCACTTCGCGCCCGAAGCCTGTCCGTCTCGCGCTGACGCGCCAACGTCGTGCCT
>Ga0193753_10002776_pt1 | contig 13506 bp, 10 predicted proteins | sample H1c2metaG_FD_144925 | JGI IMG/M metagenome (GOLD analysis project Ga0193753, IMG submission 144925) | Soil microbial communities from a riparian zone of the East river system, Colorado, United States - H1c2 | ecosystem: Environmental > Terrestrial > Soil > Riparian zone | place: USA: East... | reverse complement strand
ATGAGTTTCACCGGGCTGTTATTACCAAGGTTGATACTCTCAAACACATTCTCCCTGCCAGTGATATATTTCAAGGCTCCTTCTATGCCGCCCACCGTATCCTTCCAATAGGTATAATCCCGCGAAGTATCCCCATTTCCATATAACTGGATAGCCTGCTCCCGCAGTATTTTGTCGACGAACTTATGGATGGCCAGGTCCGGACGTTGCCGCTCGCCATAGACGGTAAAGAACCGGAGATTGACGACATCCAGTTTGTATAGCTGGTGATAGGTATAGTTCATCAATTCGCAGGAGCGTTTGGTAAACGCGTATGGCGAAACGGGAAAGTCGACCAGCTGATCTTCGCGGAACGGCATCTCTTCCATATTGCCGTAGACCGAAGACGATGACGCGAACAGTAATTTTCTGATGCCTTGCTCCCGCATCCATTCCAATACCGTATTGGTCATGAGAATATTTGACCGTATGTAAGCGGAAGGGTCCTTTAAGGAAGGCTGAACGCCCGCCTTGGCTGCAAGATGTATGACGACGGACGGCTTTCTCTCCATTTTTTCCAATACATTCCGGTCGCCTGCATCACCCTCGATAAAATCAAAGGACGGATGACCGATGAACCCCGCCAGGTTCGTCTCCTTGATCGACCTGTCATAAAAGGGATCGAAATTGTCGATGCCCGACACCTGGTGACCCTGTGTCAATAGTGATTCGCACAGATGACTCCCGATAAAGCCCGCAGCTCCTGTAACGAGTATGCCCTTGTTCATTCACCCGGTTTTAATTTCTCAAACGAACCGTCACGGCGCGACTTCATCTTACGAGATCGCCTCCAATAAATGCCGGTCACAAAGAACAAAGTTAAAAGTAAAAAGAGGTATTGCGCACCGGAAGAAGAAGTTGTTTCCGGGCGGGTCGCCGGGGAGAGAAGGTCCCGGATCATTTCAACAACTGCCGGTAGCGCTCCAGCAGGTGACGATGTACGTTCGGCTGATCGAAATGCTGTTCGATCCTAAATCTTAGTGCAGTTGCATATCGCTTTACGTGGTCGGGGTGAGCCAACGCATATTCCATTTTCGTGGCCAGGTCGGCGGCATTCTTTACTTCAAACAGAATTCCCGTCTCCGCATCGCTGACAACGTCCACATTGCCTTCGATGCCGGAACAGATAATGGGACAAAGCATGGCGCCCGCTTGTAGCAGGACATTCGGGAACCCTTCGCGGTGCGAGGGATGCACGAGTGCGAAGGAAATGTGCATGTAATATTCCACGGCATCACTCCATCCTGCCTGGATGATACCGGGATGGGTCATTATGATTTCCATCGCTTCCCGGCTGACCGGATCGAGATCGGGTTCGAATGCGCCGACGAGAACAAGCCGCGTGCGAGGCTCTCTTTCATGGACCCTTCCGAAGGCATTTACCAACTCGTCGATGCCCTTGTCGATGCGGCCAACGGAAAGAAAGTAAATGAGATCGTCATCGAAGCGGATGGATCGTCTCGCTGACTCCAGCCTGTCTTCTTTTAAATTCGATACCGAATACCTGCTCAGGTCGATACCGTTGCTGGATCCCAGCCCGATCACTTCCAATTTTGCCGGTTGCGCCAGCCCATTCTCCTTAATATACTTCAATAGAGAAAAGCTATTGGGCCAGACATGGGTGGCTGCGCGTGCCGTGAGTTTTTCCATGGCCACCAGCAGCTTCCTGGTATTCCCGGTGGATGTCATGAACCGCAGGCCAGCGATCGTATGTACCCGTATTTTAACACCCGCCAGTTTAGCCGCCAGCATCGCCAGCAGGCCGGCTTTGGGCGTATGCGAGTGAACGATATCCGGTCTCTCCTTTTTAAAGAAACGATAAAGCGCCCATAGCGAACGCAGGTCAGCAAATGGCGTCATTTTCCTGGTCATAGGGATCAGTTGGTGACGGCATTCTTCCCGGGCCAGGACCTCCGCCCAATCCTTTCCTTCACCTGCGACCATCACGACGTCGAAGCCATTCTCCCGCATGAAACGCATCTGCCCCGGTAGAAGGACATTGAGGGAAAGTGGAACGGTTGTAATACGGATCAATTTAGGCATGGCTATGATTCATGAGACGGAAGGTCATCGGCATCTCCATCATTTTTTATTCTTGAAAATCCTAAAGTAAAGATATTGCCAGATCGTAGGATGATATTTCAAATGGCTTTCCATCGTCGCCGGTGGGATCGTATGAAGGGCCTCCCCCATCACGTCGTCCACTGCCTGTTTCACCAGCGGGATTCCCTCACCGAACTGCAGATAGGGATAGGTCACGAAATTATCTTCCCGGGTAACGCTGATCGGCGCCTGGTATAGAATTCCACCGGTATCTATACCCTTGTCGACCAAATGGACCGTTACGCCACAATTTTCCTCATCATTGTCAACAACGGCCCAGTAACCGCCGTGCACGCCACGGTACTTCGGGGTGATGCCGGTGTGCATATTGATAAAGACGGCGTTTACCGACCCCAATACCTTTTTCGAAATGATGCGCGTGCCATTGACCAGTACGATGTCCGGCGCCATCTTCCTCAGTAAGGCGATGCATCGTTCTTCATTGACGGAATCGAGCCGGGTTATCTTTTGGTCGGGGATGGACGTCTCATCGAACCGGTACTGTTGTTTTATCCGCGCTATTCTTTCCTTACTGCGCGCGCGAAGCAGTGGTACTACGAGTACGCTGAACAATACCTGCCCCGCCACTCTTACAAAACCAAGTTTCTTGAGCCGTCTCTTCGCCAGTGTCAGGCCCCGCATGGGTTGCTCCGCAATAATCCCATCGATAGCATGATAGGCCGTGACATAATTATATAACGTAGTGGTAGAAAAACATTCGGAGCAAAGCATTATTATCTTCTTATTCATTCCTTCCTGCTTCATTGGTGATACCCGTCATGGTTATGCTATGGAATCCGTAGCGTTCGTTCAGTTGCCGATAATAGGCGAGCACCTGCTCCAGGAAATGCAGGTTCTGCGGGAGGTTGGCTCCGAAATTGTGCGGATGCCACCAGAGATGAAATAACTTATGGTGAATGGCTGCGTGGCGCATCGATTTCTTTATGCGTCGGAGACGCAGTCCTTCCAGGAAAGAGAGTTTGCGGCTATAAGGACGCAGGAAGCGCGAGGCGGCGACATTGACGATCGTGGACGATAATACATATTCCTTCGTATGGCAGTGATGTCCTGCAATGTTGATATAGGCGTCGATGATGCGTAAGGCGCGCCGGGTAAGGCTCTCATCGTTTTTATTCCTTGCTTCGTAAAGGCCGGAGACCGGGTTGCCCCTGTAGGCATCGATGCCGGCTTCCTTACACACAGCGAGGTATTCGGCGTTGAATTGATTGCGCGGGAAGACGAGGCTGCGAATCGATATGTTCTTCGCGGCGGCGATCCTTTTCGCGGCGAGGAGGTCCTGCCGGAAGGCCTCGACGGTCTGGCCCGGTTCCAGACAATAGTAATGACAAAAAGTATGCGTGCCGATCTCGTGCTGCTTCCTATTTGCGATGGAGGCGAGGAGGGAGTACCCGAAATGATAAGGGTCTTCGTGCTCATTCTCGCCAATTGTCTCCACTTCGGCGTAGGGCGACAGGTTTTGATCTGTATAGGCGGGCTTTAACGCGGGAAGATAATTTTTTAGTTCCGCCTTATTCTGCGCAAACAGGAAGCCCACAGTAGAGAAGGTAACATTCACGCCGTACTTGTCGAACAGGTCCAGCATTGCAGGCATCGCCTGCCGTACTCCGGCTATATTGCTTCCATAGTTCTCTATCGTTCGCTTATCGCGCACACCCCAGAATAATTCGAAATCGAGAGAGATCACGAATTTACCGGCTTCGAATTCCATTTTTTTGTCAGTGGCCAATTTTTGCGCATTTGGTATACCAGACATTCAGGGCAAAAAGCGAGTACAGCATTTTCGCCCGCTTCTCATCCGATACTTTTACTCTCCTGTGAAGGAGGTCTTGTATAAATGTTTTCTGTACGAAGTTGTTGGCGAATGAATCCGTCTTGCCCAGGTAGTCAAAAATTATATCCTTCAGCTCTTTGTCCACCCATTGCTTAAGCGGCGGTTCAAACCCTCTCTTGGGCTGGTTGATCAGTTCGCCGGGCAGATACTTCGTGGCCAATTGGCGCAACAGGTATTTCGTCGTCTTTCCCCTGATCTTGAATTCGTCTTTCAGACCGGGAACCAATTCCATCAGTTCCTTCGAAAGGAAGGGACTGCGACCCTCGAGCGAGTTGGCCATGGTGGCGATATCCATTTTTACCAGGAGGATGTCGGGCAGGATGCAGTTGAAGTCCATCAGCATGATCTTCTGCAGGCCGGAGAGATCCGTTGATCGCAGTCCCTGCAGCAGCCCGTCGATCTCGTTGACGGTATTATTGCCAGACGATATCAGCTGCCCGGTAAACCCTGTGAATATGTCGATCGTCGAGGAGAAATAGACATCGGATCCTTTCTGCGAGGCCAGGTCGGCCAGGCGATACAGATAGTTCAGTTTCGATTTCTTCTCGTTCGAGAGTGGAATGATGCGTTTCATCACGCCCGCCATCGATGTGACGATCCCGGTTTTTCCGAAGAAATCATATTTGGCAAAGGGAACATACCGTCTGTATCCGCCGAATAGTTCATCGGACCCATCGCCGTTCAGGATCACAGTAAGATATTTTCGCGCTTCTTTACTGACATAGTAACTGGGTATGGCCGAGTCGTCGGTAAAAGGCTCTCCGTAATTCGAGAGGATCCTCTCCACGTCGTTTTGCAGATCATCGAAGGATATATTGATCTCGGTATGCTGTGTTTTGTATTTATCGGCGACCAGTTTGGCAAGCGGGGCCTCATCGTACGCGCCGGAGAAGGAAACCGTAAAGGTCTTCAGCGAAGATTTATATTGCGATGCAATGGCTGTCACCAGGCCGCTATCGATCCCACCGCTCAGGAAAGAGCCGACCTCGAGGTCGGAGGATTCGATCCGTCTTTTCACTGCGGCGTGCAGTGCACTGTCTACTTGCGCCAGCGACTCGTCGAAGCCGGCTCGGCTGCGCCGCTCATAAAAACGCTCTATGTCCCACCATCGGTGCAGGGAGATGCTGGCCGCAGGGATCTCCACAAAGGCGTAATGCGCGGGTGGAAGTTCCTTTATATTCTTATAGGGAGTCGTGCTGCCGTGGAAGGCGCCATACCGGAGATATTGCCCGATGCCCTGCGGGTTGATCTCGTCGTTGACCTGTCGCTGCAGTGCGTTGAGCTCGCTCGCAAATACCAGGGACTTGCCATCCGAATAATAGTACACCGGTTTTTTCCCGGCCCGGTCGCGTGCGATGAAGAGACGGTTCTCCCGCCGGTCATGGATGATGATGACGAACATCCCGTCGAAGTCGTCGAGGCAGCGCGGTCCGAGTTTTCGATAGGCATGCAGAATGGTCTCCGTATCCGAGGAGGTCTGGCACTCGAGGCCGTGAAGCTTTCGTACCTCCTGGTGATTATATATCTCGCCGTTGAAAATAATGGTAAGATGGTCCAGGTGCATCGGTTGCTTGCCCCCGGCTATGTCAACGATAGAGAGGCGGTGATGATGCAGCTGCAATACGCCTTCGGTGCAGGTGCTCTGGTCATCCGGGCCGCGGTGCCAGAGGTCCTTTGTCAACTGGGGAATATCGAGAGTGAAATTAATTGCGCCTGCAATACCGCACATGATCAGAAGAATTTTTTATGGAAAATAACGTTCGGTGAGAACTTACCCGATTTATGCATGACGATGAAAAGAGCGAACAGGTAGAACGGCAAACAGGGGATCTTATAGCGTGACAGGGCTCCGAAATTGGTAGTGGTTATCCCGACTATCCCTGCAAACAGGATGGAGAAGACGAGGCAGAATATGACGACGGAATCACTAAAGGCGATAGAGAAGAAGCGTTTGAACCCGATTCGCCGGAATGCGATATAGGTAAGTATCAGGAACGCGAACGCCTCCAGCGCGCTCAATATCATCAACGGGTTGCCGGCCTCCCAGAAAAAGGGTCTGAAGAACGTCGCCACGAGGCCTAACGGGAAAAGCAACAGCGAAGACCCGATTGAATTAGTCGCCTCCCCAATCTTGAAACTGGAGCCCGAGCCCTCACCCGTACTCTCGAAGCTATTCTGCGCTCCCTGCACGGTCTGTAATATTTTGTCGGAAGAGTACTGCGTGGCCAGCTCCGATTGTGTAATGGCCTGCAGCGCCACGATCCCGAGAACTATAGATACGATAGCAAACAGGAATCCTGTTATTTGGCGCAGCGTCCTGTCCTGGATCCTTGTGCGGAACTGTATGAACAACCATAACAAGAGTGCAGGAACGAGACAGAGCAAAATATATGGCTTGATATAGTAAAGCAACAATCCGCTGAAGATGGCGATCACAATGGACGAAAAGATCTTTCTTTTCCGGAAGAAAATACTATAAATGGCATAAATGAAAAAACCCATAGAGCCGAGACAGATAGAATCTTTCAGCAGCGATCCTCCCCAGAATAAAATAGAAGGAAGAAAAAGCACCGAAACGGCGATCTTCTTCCGCAGGGCGGGATACATCTCATTGAACATCTTGAATATTCGCCAGCACCCCCCGAATGAAAAAAAGCTCAGGCAAAAACAAATACAGATATAACTATTGAAAAAGATATAGGAAAATGGCAACGCAAAACGAGGTACCATATAGTTACTTACGTTCGCCATATACAGGTGCGTATAGTAACCTGAATCGTACAAGAAATATCCATAGATGGTGTTCAGGGGGTCCAGTTTGAGGTTGAAATAGATCTCCTGCCAGGTCCCGAAGTTATCGCTGATGGCATGCCGCATATCCGAGACGGCAAAATAATAAAGGACCGTGTCGCCGGAACCATAATAGAACTGGATGATTATAGCATATAGGAAAACAAAAAAGAAACGGAGAAAGAGGGCCGGGAAAAAAAGTTTCTTCAACGGCGTCTTTTCATATTTCTTCCGGATCAAGTAAGCGAAGATGAACAGCAGCAACAGGCAAAGCGGAATAAGAAAAATATCCGATTCCTTTATCAGCCGTGGGTCTATGACGTCATCCATGTCTCTCGGTTTTATTTTTGAAGCGCCTGTACCCTCTTTTCATATATAACATTGTAAAAATCGATATAAGCAGTCACCATCTGTTCCAGTGAAAATCGCCCGTTCAATTCCTTGAAGGCCTGTTCGGCGAGACGCTGTCGCAGGCGGGGATTGTCATACAGCTGGCTGATCGCAGCAGTCAGGCTTTCCGCCGAATAGGGAACTGCAAGCAAGCCATTGGACCTATCCCGGATGATTTCATTGGAGGCCGGAAGGTCAAACGACACAACGGGAACACCGGCTGCAAATGCATCCAGGAAAACAATGCCAAATCCTTCCCAAAGAGAAGGTATGACAATTACATCCATTTCCTTCAAACGGTCTGTCAGCCCATGTACATATCCATGAAGCAGCACGCGGCCACTTAGTTGCTTCTCCTCTATGACCGCTTCAAGTTCGGGCCTGTCCGGACCTTCCCCGAACAAGTGAAGCGTGACTTCCTTATGATCCTTTAAGAGAACCGCAACGCTTTCAATGGCGTAAAGTTGCCCTTTTCGTTTGATCAATCGTCCCGGCAATGCGATATGAAATTCGCCTTCCTTATTTTCCCTCCAACCCGGATCACTGGTCTTCTCGTATCCATGATAAATGACTACTGTAGGCTGGGCCTTTATCAGCGAGGTCTCGTGAAAGAACCGGCTGATGACATTCGAGATAAGAATGAACCCATCCAACTGGCGGAAGATCCATTTGGAAAGAATGAAATAGGACGATCTGTACAATTTTTTGTGAACGACAAAGCCATACTCATTTTCATAAGTATCATTATACCCGTGCATGGTACTGATAACGGGGAGCCGGAGCCTGCCACGAAATTTTAGCCAGGCAAGCCAGGCGTCTGCATATTTAAGATGAGAATGTACCAGGTCGTAATGACCGGCATCGAGTATGTCCAGGATTTTCTTCCGGATGGCCTTTTCGTATACCTTCTTATAACCGAAGATATAGGTCTTGACGCCTCTGTTACGCAATTCCTCTCCTATCTTCCCCGCGGCCTTTTCGTCACCGTCCTTATGAAAAATAGCGCACTCCGCAGTGATCTTTTGATTCTGGGCGGGCAATAGCTGCAATAGCAGTTTCTCCGCTCCGCCAATGCCGATGATCCGAATTACATGAAGAACTTTCATAGTCCGAATAGAGGGATCCTCCTTCCGGGCATCAGCCCGGAAGACAGTGTCAAAAGATTAATTTCCTGCAAGAAAAAAAGATTCAGTGAAGGTTTCCGTAAGCGCATGGCAGACGGTAATGAAGGAAAGAATATTTCTTATCAGGCGGCGGGTTTGCTGCACCTCGCCTCGACTCCGTTTCCTCCGTTCTCGACATATATCTCATCGGCGCCAAGTCGTTTCAATGTGTTATATATGCTCTTCTTACCCCTGAAATGCTTATACCAGTCGGTCAGCGAATCGTGTGTATCCAGCAATGCCCATTGCACCTGGTGCTCCTCGTTCAACTGGGGAAAGGCATCATAATAAGATACCACCGGCGATATCCTGTTTAACAATACGCTCGCCAGCTTCATATGCCTGAACTTCTTGTGCAACGGCAGGTATCTCCTGACCAGTTTCCTTGTGTAGGGAATTGTCCTCGAAGGCTTTTTTCGCTTCAGGAACCAGCGATAGATCGCGGCACTCCGTAACAACCATGACTTTGAAAATGTGTAGTGGTCGATTACTAGATAACCTCCTTTCCTTACAAGTTTATAGAGATTTTCGATTGTCTGCTCCGGATCGGGCGTATGCTGGATGACGCCGAGACAGATAACCACGTCGAAACTCTCATCCTTGAACGGCATACGATTGATATCCGCCTGGATGACCAGGTGTTTCTCACCGGAAGGAAAGTTCTCATTATTTACTTCGGCAGCAGAACTGATGTCCGAGGAGACGAGGATGGCTCCTTTCTTTAAAAGGATCTCCGTAAATCTCCCTGCACCACAGCCAGTCTCAAGGACCAGCTTGTCAACTAATTTGTCTTGCAACGGCCCAAGACAGCGGTTCAGCCGGTCGAGCGTGATGGAGGTCTTGGTGAAGGAGTCAAACTGGGTTTTCTTAAACTCTTTCCATTGATCTCCAAAGCTGGACGCATAAGATCCATCCTGCACGAACCTGGGTATACCATTTACTACTGGTACTACCTCTTCCTTAGATGTAAGCTGGCATTCTGATGTTAGTTTATAATACTCATTTGATTTCTTTGAAAAAAATGGTGGAAATAACATATTTATGGTAGTTAATATATATCTGCATATCTGGTAAAAAGCCGTTTTAGGGAATATTCTTCTTCTGCGTATATACGAGCCTGTCTTGAAAGTCGTTCTCTCAAGGTATTATTTTCTACAAGCATTTCCATGCTTTCGCATAGTTTTTCTATATTCCTTGACGGATATAGAATTCCGGTGTCTCCATTTCGAACCATGTTGTTGACGCCCCAGACATCACTGGCGATGAGCGGAAGTCCGCAGGACATGGCCTGCATGATCGAATTGCTCATGGTTTCTCCAAAAGTGGCTTGCACATAGATATCGAGTGAATGCATAAAATCGAGTAGGTCCTTCTCATTTAACATGCCACAGAATTCCACTTCTTCTTTGATGCCCAATTCATCGGCCAGGTTTCTCAGACTCTCCATGGTCTCCCCGTCGCCGGCTATCCGCAGGCGGAGGCGTCTTCCGGACATTTTTTTCAGGAGCAGGGCAAAGGCGCGCATGAGGGTCGGGTGATCTTTTATGGTCTGGAGGCGGCTTTGGATGCCAAAGACAGCTCCCCCGGAAAGATCGCGCAGCGGCTGGGCGGTATAAAGGGAAGTATCGAGACCGTTCGGGATGATCACCGCCTTGCGGTCCAGCCGTTTGGTTTTTATTTTCCTGTGGATGCCCTGCAGGGATTCATGCGTAAGCAGAACGATATTATCGGCGAAGAAGATGGCCGCCCGCAGCCACACCCATTCCCTTTTTGTTTTCAGGTGGTGGGCTTGCGTATCCCGAACAATGATCCTGGTGCGTGAATTGAAGAAACGGTAGATAACCGCGGGGAAGATAAAGGAAGCGCCGTGAAGGAAGATCGTAGCAGGTCTTGAACGTTTAAAGGCGCGGTATATTCTGAAATATACGCCGATGTCCAGTCCTCGTTTTTTAAGAATGGCCTCGTAATGGACATTAAGTTCGCGGCACTGTAAGATATAGTCCTTCCGGACCTCCTCGATACCGCAAAAAACAGCTTCTGTAGTATACTGATGTTCCGTATCAGCTTTAACCAATGAAAAAAAAACACTTCCATGGCCACCCAGACCGCTGTATAGAAGGTGAACGATCCTTTTCATTTCAGATTACTTCGTCTTCCTTTTATCATTTCATCCACTTTTCGTACCAGAGCTGGAACATCAGTATATTCCAAATGAGCGAGAACCGGAAATTATTGCCTTTATAATAATCTTCCAGTTCCCTGTGCAAACGGGAATAGTCAATAAGACCATGTCCGGCCAATGCCTTTTCGCTTAAATGCTCCTCCAGAAATCCCTTCAGGTCCTTTCTGAACCACTCCACCAATGGAATGCTGAAGCCCATCTTGGGCCTGTGCATGATCTCCCTGGGAATATGCCGATGAACGATCTTTTTTAATAGCGACTTAGTCGTTCCCTTATGGTATTTGTATTCATCGGGCAGCGTGGCCACCCATTCGATAAGATTTTGATCGAGCAATGGTTCCCGGCCCTCGAGTGAAATACTCATTGTGGCCCGGTCGACCTTTGTCAAAATATCCCCTGGCAAATAATTAAGGTAGTCGAAGGCCAGCAATCGATCCTGCCGCCCGGGCAAATTCCGTACAGCGTCGGTTAGCAAAAAATGTCCGCGACTTGTTTCCTTTCGTGTCATAAACGAGTCGATATAACCCGGCATGGCGGCCTGGTTAGCATAGTCGATCATATCCACCAGGTCGATATCTCCCCGTATATAAGAGGTATATTTCTTCAGGTTTTCGCGCGAGCTGTTTCGTTCGCCGGCTATTTTTTCCTTGATGAAGCCGGGCGAATGATCGATCCCGAAAGCCAGTGGCCGGCGTGCAAAGGACGGAATGGAATCGAGTTTGGACGACAGGTTCACCAGGGACGCATGTCGTTCATATCCTGCAAACAGTTCATCGCCTCCGTCGGCCGAGAGCGCCACTGTCACGCTCTTTCTCGCAAAGCGGCTCACGAGGATGGTCGGTATCGCGGAGCTATCCCCGAAGGGCTCATCGTAATAATAAGGCAGTTCCGGTATGATCGATTTCGCCTCTTCATACGTACAATACATCTCATGGTGCTCTGTACCGAGATGATCGGCCACCCGTCGGGCATAACCCGCCTCGTCGTGCTTCTTACCGTGAAAACCGATGGTGAACGTTTTGATCTTTTCCGTCCGGTCCTTCTGCAGCATAGCCGCCACCAGGGAGCTATCGTATCCGCCGCTTAGAAAAACCCCGACGGGCACATCACTGACCATCCGGTAGGCGCAGGCCTTCTCCAATCTGCTTTCCAATTCCAGGAGCGCCTCCTCCTCGGTGATTTTCATCTTCTCCTTCCTGTAATAATCGAGAACGTTCCAATATTGCTTCTTCTCTATCCTCTTTGTCGGCAGGTCGAGAACCAGGTAATGCCCGGGTTCCAGTTTCGACGTTCCTTTGAAAATGGAATAGGGAGCCGGGACATAGGAATATTGCAGGAAATTATAAAACGACTGTTCATCGACTTCTTTTTTGAAACCAGGCCAGGTGGAAAAAGATTTCAGTTCCGAGGCAAAGAGAAACGCATCGCCCTGCCAGCTATAATAGAGAGGCTTCACTCCGGCGCGATCACGACATAAAAATACTTTTCCCTGGCGCGCATCGTAAATGGCGAGGGCGAACATGCCAATGAATCTATCTATGGAAGAGGTCCCCCATTCAATATATGCATGAAGGATCACCTCGGTATCCGATTCCGAGATAAAGGAATGCCCGAGCGCGGCCAGTTCCTCTCTTATTTCCCGGTAATTATAGATCTCCCCGTTAAAAATAATTGCGAGTTGTTTATCCGGCGTATACATCGGCTGTGCCCCCAGCGGTGAGAGGTCGATGATGGAAAGCCTCCGGTGACCGAGCCCTACCTGGCACGTTGAATTTTTTATTACGGCATACCCCGATGCATCGGGTCCCCGGTAAGAGAGGCAATCAGTCATCTTCCTGAGTTGTTCTTCCCCGGCCTGTTGCGAAAAATCGATAAATCCTGCAATCCCACACATATTGGCTGAAATATTTTAAAAGAAAGTACTCATGTACTTCATGGCATACTGAATAAGGCGTTTATAATTCTTCGTATGCCATGAATTTCCGGCAATCGAATAATAAAATCCCCTTTTAAATTTCTTTAGATTCGTTCTCATATCCGGTTTATCGCCATATTTCTCCAGGATATATACGACGTCTCCGATCTGCTTCTTGATATTGGTGTTCATGCTGCCGGGTACCAGCCGGTATTTGATGAGGGCTTTCTCGACCTTGCACACCTTATACTCCATCGAAATCCTGATCCACATGTCCAGATCTGCGGATACGCTGAGGGCCGTATCAAACAGGCCTGCGCCGACCAGGGCGCTCTTCTTTACAAGAACGCTGGAGGGGCTAGGCACCGGCGGCGGAGCAAAATCGAAGACATTCACGGGAAAATCGTCAATGGCCGCTCCTTTGAAATAATGTTGCATCTCCAGTTTATGGTTCGTCACCTCCGCCCAGGAAAATACCATGTCAGCATTTGTCTTCCGTAACAGGTCCATCTTCTCCTGTACATTGTCGGGGTACATCCAGTCATCCGCATCCAACGTGACGATGGCTTCACCCTTCGCTTGGTGGATCCCCGTATTCCTGGCGCTCGAAACACCGGCATTCTCCTGCCTGATGTAAACAAAATTATTATCTGCAGCCAGTTGCTTGATAATGGCCGGTGAGTTATCCGTTGATCCGTCGTCCACCACGATGATCTCGATATTGGAATAGGTCTGCTGCAAGGCAGAATTGATTGCTTCAGCCACATAGGGTGCGGTGTTATAGCAAGGTATCACGACGGACACCAATGGGATCACTTCATTTTTCTGCATATATAATATTGAACGTGTGCTTTTTCGAGATTTTCTTCCTTGAATGTGTACTCCTCAACCCTGGGATAAAATGCGGAACCAAAAAACAAATGGTGTAACCCATCCCGTATGGACGATGGCAACCGTAACAGGAGTCGCCAATATGTAAAATTGATCTTTCCTTTAAGATTCAGCTTCCGGCTATTAAAGGACGGCAAAAAGGGAGCCACACCATAGTTCGGTTTTATATGCTGACCAGCTG
>Ga0193753_10002775_pt1 | contig 13509 bp, 9 predicted proteins | sample H1c2metaG_FD_144925 | JGI IMG/M metagenome (GOLD analysis project Ga0193753, IMG submission 144925) | Soil microbial communities from a riparian zone of the East river system, Colorado, United States - H1c2 | ecosystem: Environmental > Terrestrial > Soil > Riparian zone | place: USA: East River... | reverse complement strand
ACCCAAGCTGGAAAGAGGATGCTTGCGTTTCAACGCGGTCATTTCGGCGCGCAACTCATCCAGGTCCGCCGTCTGTGTGAAGTCGACAAAATTCTTGCGCAAGCCATGAATCATCGAACGTCCGTTGCGAGCCCATTGTCCTGCCATGTTCATCAGGCGCGGTAAATCCCTGGGCCCGACCACGACCAGCGCGATAACGACCAGTAGGAAGATATGCTGCCAACTGAAAATATTGAACATCCGCTGCTCACAAGGTCAGACGTTGACCTTGTCCTTGTTCACAGCCGTGTCCACGGGTTCTGCGGCGATCGTGCGGGTTTCCTGGTTTGGTTCGGCCAGCCCCTTCTTGAAGCTGTTGATGCCTTTTCCGAAATCGCCCATCAGGTCCGAGACTTTGCCCTTGCCCCCGAACAGGATCAGCGCGATCGCGCCCAAAATCAGAATATGCCATATGCTGAAAGCGCCCATGAAAATCTCCTCGTCGATAAAAATCTCGCGGTTGCGACTGGTAAGGATCGCGGATTGCTGTCAGGCGGCAGATCGCTCAACGGCGGTCCGGACTCCTTGAACTGGCCGGACCCTAATCATTTGCATCAGACGACCAAAGCCAAACCGGTCTAAGCGTTAATTTTGCTTGGATCTGTCAGTTGCTCCCGAGACACGAGGGATGACTGCCTCTGTTCACGAAAGCGATCCATCCATCTCATCGTCCCGAGGTGGCGCCTCCCCTACACCCCAACGTATTGATGTAGTTGATTTTTAAGAACGTTTGGGGACCGCAGGGGAAACGTTGTCCCAGTTGTGATAAAGAAGAACGAAGCTTGGCCGGTCTGTCGCGGCTGCGCGCGCAACACTTGCCATGGGGGCGTCCAGCACTCCAGGAATCGTGGGGCTTGCCGGCTTTGGCGGATTTCCCGGCCGGAGCTGAGCTGGTTCGCCAATTGTGGGAGGAGATTTCGTGAAGAAGCGTCCTGTGATCGCGTCCGTGGCGATGTCGCGTCCTCATTCCCTCGCGCTTGCGGCCTTGTTTATCGTGGCTTCCCTTGGGGGATCGGTGGGCCAGGCAGGGGCCGCCGAACAGGCCAACTCCGGCTATTGTCCGATGGTGCAGAATCCTGCCGCGCGCAAGTCCTGCCTGGATGGGAGAGCTCTATTTTATAACCGGAACTATCGGGCCGCGCTGGTCACAATGAAAAAAGCGCTCGATGCCTCCCCCAAGGAGGGCATCATTCGGGTGATAATCGCTCGGATAATGATGACAATCGACGATATGGGAGCGGCAGAGCGCGAATTGCTTCAGGCACGCAAAGCAGGCGCGCCCGACCATCTTGTCTTGCCGGATTTGCTGCATACCATGACATTGTTGCATCGAGAAAATCAGGTGCTCGTCGAATTTCCCGAACCGGCGCCGGGCGTAAAGGGGGATGTCGCGGCCGATATTCTGCGCGGCCGCGCCGAGGCTTTGCGGTCACTCAACCGCCTGGATGAAGCGGGTGTGGCCATCGATCGCTCATTGTCGATGCGCCGCGATGTTCCGGGGCTGCTCGAGAGGGCGAACATAGCATCCCAGCAAAATAAGCAAGCGCTCGCCGATGAGCTGGTCGACGAGGCGTACCGGCTCGATCCGAAGGACGGCTCAGCGTTGCTGGCCAAGCTGAAGCAGCTTCAGCGTTCCAACGATACCGCTGCCACGCTCGCCTTCAGCCAGCAGGCGAGCAAGCTGTTTCCCGACGCGATCGAGCCCAAGATGGCCAGAATTGAGACCTATCTGAAGCTCAAACAGGACGCCAAGGCCAAGGCCGAAGTGAATGCCATTCTGGCCAAGTCGCCGAATTCCAACTTCGGCCGCTATTACAAGGCCAGGCTGATGATGCGTGCGAACGACAAAGCGGGGGCGTGGTCGGTCATGCTGACTGTGCCGTCCGGTTTCGTGAAACAGAACCCTTCCTTCGCCGTGCCCATGGCGCAGCTAGCCTTGGACAACGGCAAGGCGGAGGCGGCCGCATCGATCCTCAGCAATGCTCTTGCGGCAGCGCCCGATATGCTCGACGTGCGGCTGCGGTTTGCAAGCCTGCGGCTGAGTCAGGACTCCCCGCGGTCGGCCTTGTCACTCTTGTCGCCGGTCAAGGATTCTCACGATCCCCAGGTCCAGAAGCTGCTGGGTCAAGTCAAGGCAAGGATTGCCAAGGACCGGGCCTTTTAAGCGGGGCGGGTTTCATAAGCACACCAATTCCCGGCAAGACATCTTGTCATTGCTTCATGTTTCTGGCCGGTTAACGAAGTATTTTATCGGCTAGGACAACTCTGGAGCATGCGTGAGAGTATCAGGCACCATGACGAATGGGCCACCGAGGCTGGCAGTATGACGCTGCGCCCCGGCTTGGCATTTTTCCCTCTGGACGAGGAATTGGTTGTCTTTTCCGAGACGGCACAGTCCCTGGTGGGGCTTAACGCGACGGCGGCATTCCTTGTGCGAAAGTTGCAGGAAGGCACAGCCGTATCGGAGTTGGCCGGCGCGCTGGCGTCCCAGTACACTGTGGCGCCGGAAGTGGCCAAGGGCTGGGCGGCATCAACGCTCGACGCGCTTCGTTCGCATGGGCTTCTTGGCAATGATGGCAGCGCACCATCGCTTCCACCCCCATCTTTGGCGAAAGAGGAGGCATTTGCACGCCGCCGTGCAGAAATGCCTCCCTACCAAGCTTTCAGGCCCCACGTTGTAGGGCGTTATCGCTTGCTGGGGACTTACGCTCTGATCCGCTATGGGCATAAGGACCAGATGCGCATGGTTGATGCCGTCATTGGGCACCTTAAGTCGGAAGAATCGACAGAGCCAAACTTCATCATCGATATTTCCGCCACGGGATGGACGGAAAATGGCAATAGGCATATCTGCAGCAACATATACTGCGACGGACAGCCGGACTCCCAGGCGATGAAGCTTTCCTGGCTTGGCCCCTTGGTCAAGACCGCTTTCTGGCTGAAAGCAGTCAATGCGTACGATTTTCTTTTGAACCTGCACGCCGGCGTGGTTGGGAAGGGCACGAGCTGCATTCTCTTGCCGGCCGCTTCCGGCAGCGGCAAGTCTTCGTTGACGGCGGCGCTTACCCACGCGGGGTTCAGCTACTTGTCCGATGAGGTGGGGCTTATCGAACGCGGGACGCTCCAGGTGGTCCCCGTGCCGCTCGCAGTCTGCGTCAAGAGCACGGGCTTCGATTTGATGTCCCGCTACTATCCCGAGATCGCGACACTGCCCGCGCACAAACGTGATGATGGCAAGGTTGTAGTCTACATCCCACCCAGGCCCGCCGCGGTCCGGCGCGAGCCTGGCTTGATCAGCCACATATTTTTCCCCCGCTATGCCGAGGGCGAGACGACAAGACTTGAGCCTCTGTCGCGTTCGGTCGCTTTCACCCGCCTGATGGACCAATGCGTAGCGCTGCGCCATCGCCTGGACCGTGACAATGTGAGGGACATGGTCAGCTGGATAGGTGAGATCGACTGCTATTCGCTGACCTTCTCTTCCCTGGACGAGGCGGTGGCGCGCATTGGTGATCTGGTAAGCCCTCAATACCAATGAAATCAATTTGATAGCTGTGACTGTCCTCGCCTGTTGACAGGCTTGATCCGAGCCCCCGCGGGCCCCTTTTGCGACTTTTCGTTTCGAATCAGAGCCCTAACACCTGGGTGAGGGTGGAATACCCAAAATTGTGCGGTGCAAAGGGTTCCCGGCGGGTGGAATTTTTTTTTACATTTTAGCAACGTTTTGCGCTTCTGGAATTTTAAGCCATTGAAACTAAACATGTTTCATTTTTGGCATCATAATTGCTTTTACTATTGCCAGCGTGTGTTCATCGGGAACGACACGGCACAGTTTCTAAACGGGGTAATAGACATGGCCGAAGAAACCAAAATTGAGAACGTTATCACCGAGGCGAGGACCCGCCGTTCCGCGATCAAGACCGCCGCCCAGGTGGCCGTGACCGCCCCGGCCGTTGGTCTGCTCCTCAGCGCCAGCACCAAGACCGCTACCGCCGCCACGCTGTACGGTGGCGACAGCAACGACGCCACGCCGAGCGATGATCCGATCACCGCGAACAACAACACCACGGACCTTGGCAATCCCAATAACTCCGACACTGGTGATCTGGGCGATAGCCACACGGTCTAATTAGTTTTCTGCGATTGCAGGAAATTTGGCTAGTGGGTAGCCCCCGCCAGAAATGGCGGGGGCTATTTTACTTTCGTGCGTATCGCTTTTTGGGCTTTTGCGGAGGATTTTCGGACCTGCCGAATGGCCCGAATTGAGGCCAATCCAGAGTCCCGTCTTAAGCTCAAACTCGCGCTTATTTCCAATACAGGCGGCCCTCTGCTTTGATCAGGATCAACGCCGCCAACTTGGGCCCGGGCACAATGGTATCGACAACAACATAGAGGAACGGAATGGCAACAGAGCGACCTGCGCACAATGTTTACCGCGAATTCAAAATTTGCAGGAAGTCCTTTAATTCCTGGGATAATATTCTTTCAACGATCCCTCTGAAGGAGAGCGCATATGCAACCGGCTAATGCCAATCTCACCTTGGTCGGAGCGGACAGGGATACCGGTCTTGCCACCCCTTCCGGTTTTCACGAAAACACAACCTTGCAAAGCCTGGTGTCGCCGGTCTCCGATGCGGAATTTCGCGCGCAATACTGGGAGACAAAGCCCCTGATCATCCATCGGGGACGTCCCGACTATTATGGCGACCTGTTCACATTGCAAGATTTTGACGGCACCGTGAGGCGCTCAAACGGCTACGTCAAGACCGCCGAGGCCACGACTAAAAAAGCTACTAGGCATCATGGCGTAAGTCCTTCGGCACTCGAGCGTGTGCTAACCGACATGCGCGATGGCGCCACCCTCATTTTGGATTCCGTGCATCAATATAATGCCAAGCTTGCCCAGATGTGCCGAATGCTCGGGCAGGAAACCGGATTTTACTATCAAACAAACATCTATTTGACGCCGCCGAATGGTAAAGGATTTTCACCGCACTGGGACAATCATGACGTGTTCATCATGCAGGTCCTTGGACGCAAGCATTGGAAGGTGGAAAAACAGCGCCGCACCCTGCCCGCGAAGGATGCCAACATCGAAGAAGAGGGACGTGACCTGCGTGGCGAGATTTATGAATTCACACTCGAGCAGGGCGACACAGTGTATATTCCGCGGGGCTTCGTTCACGCGGCGGAATGCGGTTCGGATAGCTCCATGCACGTCACCCTTGGAATTCATCCCTATACTTGGGACGAGCTTCTTCATGCGGCGATCAAGGCGGCGGTCATGGGGGACGACAGCTTGCGGCTCAGTCTGCCAATTGGATATCACAAGGCCGGCGACACAGGAATCGTAAGCCGGATAGAGGAAGCGATGCGAAAGGCGGGGGATCCTGCGTTCCTGGCGCAGGTTCTGGAACAGTACCGCGATGAAGTCGTTCAGAAGGCGCCGCTTGATATTACGGGACAGATTCCGTCCTTCTATCAGCCAAAACCGCTGAGCCTTGATGACAGGATCGGGGCCCGCGCCGGCCTGTACTACACAATACGTCCTCACGCAGAGTCCGTAACCCTGAATGTCGGCACCCGGACTATCACCTTTCCCGATTTCTTCGGCGAAGCATTAAAGTTTGCGCTGGAGAAGCCAGGCTTTGCGATCCGCGACCTTCCTGGCGATCTGGAGGATGAAGAGAAAATTGTCTTCATCGAACGGCTGATGCAGGAGGCCCTGATCGTCCGCATTTGATGGCCGCATCGATCATTGGCATTGACGGGCGCGGGCGTACGGCCTTCAGGTCCCGGTTGCGATCGAAAAAGTTTCGGGTGGCAGGCCCGATTGCTGCCGTTTCCACATCGCCGCGTAGACGGATTCCAGATCGCGTGTGAAACCTCGCGTGTCGAACAGGGGGCCTGTATCGCGGTTACGCGCCAGTTTTTCCCGGATGGTCGCCAGCTGCCGGGGATCGTGCGCCAGTGCAACCGCGCGCTTCTCGTATTCGGCCAGAGAGGTGGTCACCAGTTCCGGCATGCCCATGGTCTGGAGCAGGCTCGCCGCGACACGCGCCTGGAAGGACTGGCCCAGGCATGTCAGTAGAGGCAGCCCGGCCCAAAGCGCATCGGCGGCGGTGGAATGGGCATTGTAAGGCAGGGTATCCAGAAAAAGATCGGCCAAACCCAGCCTTGCGAGATGATTTTCAGGGCTTTTTTCAAACCGCGCGAAAACAAGACGCTCGGACGCAATGCCCTGGGCCATTGCCTCACGGCGCAAATTGGCAATCACCGTTGATGAGGGGCCGGGAATCCAAAGTACGCTGTCATCAACCGCATGCAGGATGCGCATCCAGGTCGAGAATATATCCGGCACCAGTTTGTGCATGCTGTTGAAGCATGCGAAGATGAACCCCCTATCTGGAAGCCCCTCCTCGGCGCGGTTTGGCGTCCTCTTGGAAATTTGGCGCCCATCGCCACAAGGCAAGTAGGCATGCGGCAAGTGCGCGATTTTCTCGCTGTAAAAGACGCGGTTCTCCTCCGGAATTACGACTTTGTCCGCGATGATATAGTCGATGAAGGGGGCCCCCATTGTTCCGGGATAGCCCAGGTAATTCACCTGTACCGGCGCGGTCCGGTGAGCAAGTATGCGGGAGCGGAAAAGGCCGGTGAGGCCATTCAGGTCGATAACGATATCGATCTCCAGCTCACGTATCAATTTGGCGACGGCCAGGTCGCTCATTGCATTGGCATTGATAAAGCGGTCGACCGCCAATTCAATTCGCCGGCGAACATGGCTGCCGTCATCCAGACCGAGCGAAATCGCCGTAATCTCAAAGCGCTCTTTGTCGTGATGCTCGAGTGGGGCAACAATCGTCGCCCCAACAGGATGAGAACGGAAATCTGTCGAAAGATACGCAATGCGAATCTTCTTATGATGGTAGTGTTCGCCCTGCCATAGCGGCCCTTCGGTAGGCCGAATTCGTTTTGTCACGAAACGCGCCAGAGAAAGACTTAACTCTTCTGAGTCAGCGATTTGTTTGAGGCTGACCGCCCTAATGACAAAAGCATCAGAGTTCACGGTCCTTGCGGCAGTAAGCCTGTCTTCCTGAAATTGACTCCAGTCACAGGCATACTGGCGAGACATTATGCCAATTCGTGTTGCGGCTTCGTGATCGGGGTCAAGGTGCAGCGCGCGCTGACTGGCCTCTGAGGCTTCCAGGTACCGTTCTCGGGCCAATAGATAACCCGCGCGCAGCGCCCACCCATCGGCATTCTGCGGATCAAATACCGGTTCTTCGCTTAACTGTTGGTGGTTTTCGGCCTTCCGGAATGCGGCAACGACGACGCCGCGTTTTTTCCAAACTTCAAGATTGTCCGGTAAAAGTGCGAGCGATTTGTCATAGCTGAGTATGGCTTGCGGGTAGCGCTTCAGGTCCGAGAGCGCGTCACCCAGCCTGGTCCAGCCGCCGTAATGCGTCGAATGGGCGGCCACCGTCTCCATAGCATGGCGGTATGCATACCGCAGGCGCCTCCACCGCAAACGTGTTTTGGAGGATACGGGCATCAGCGGCAGCGGCACGGAAGAGAGCAACAGAGACGTTTGAACGCGCTCGCCTTGCTCAAGCGACTTCTTCCACACGCGATATAACGGTAATGCTATGAGATCGTGTGCAAGTCCGAGTGGGACATATGCAAATCCCAGAAGCTTGGGCATTGTCGTGAGGGCAATGTGCTGGGGGCCCGGCAGGAAAAAGGTGCGCAGGATATAACTGGTTTTGCGGACCATGCCGTCATGGAGCCGCAAACGATCCATGGACACGGTCTTGTTGCTTGGCGGACCGCCCGTGTCCTCCATTTGCCACCGCGCCACAATGCGTCCGACTATCTGCTCAAGGGCGGGGTCACGCCCCTCCATGGCAGCAATGAAGTCGGGCACTCTGGCTCCCAGGAAATTACGCGCCAGCGAGGTCGCCAGCAGGAGCATGCGATAACAGCCATATGCGCGCGCGCGGTCGACAATCGCGATCCAGTCGAGCTGCGGATGGGAGGCAATGAAATCCGCAACATCGCAGGCCCATTTGATGTCCCACCACAATTCCTTGCCGCCATGGATTGCCAGGACCAGGAACGTGTCCTCAGGCGAAAAGGTGAGCATGGGCTGTCCGCAAATATCCATGCGCTGCGCCCTACGCCACAATCCGTCGTAATCGATGTTCAACGCCATTTTTATCGGCGTCAGCCGTGTGTGTGGCTCTACCGCCACGACATCCGGCTTGAACATGATCTCTTGACCCTGAAGACGATGGATCCAATCAAACTGCGCCTCGGTCAGATTTCCCCGGCGCTGATAGCCGAAATCGCGCAAGGTCTTGATGGTTTGGGGCAGGTCGCGGTCGCGAATAAGCAGGTCCAGGTCGCGAAAGCCGCGAAGACCCAGATCGCCGAACGCTTGCATGGTGAGCACCGGTCCCTTGAACGAGATCGCTTCCACCCCCGCGTCGGCGAGTTTTTCTATCAAACAGAACAGTTCATTCAGCAACACATGGTTGCTGTCACGCGTTTGGCCGATGAGCGTCTGAAAGGCGCTCAGGATCTCGTCCGGCACCTTGTGCGGCGCAAGGCGGGCAAGTGTATGTCCGGCCAGCCCGGCCAATCCATGATCCAGTGCCTTTTGCACAAACAGCGTCCAGTCGACCCCGCCATCCAGCAATTTGTGAATGGCCGCTTCATCCATCGTGGTGGGATGAGCCCGCGCACAAGCCAGCAGGAGGCGCAGCTCCGGTGCGGTCGGCTGGTGCATCTCGCCCAATGTCTCACCATTCCGTCAGAATATAGGAAGCCAGCTTACCGCTAGAAGATTGATATTGCTGAGAATATGGATGGCAATCGTCCCCGCCTATTGCGCCATTAGATATTGGTTAAGATGCCGGGCAAGCAGGTGCGTGAAACCTTATCACGCCGCCGCCGCCTTTCCGTTCAGAATCGGGCGACTATCTTCTCCATGTCGGGGCGCGGACGCTCAGCCGGATATTCCTTCGCGCTGCCGATATAGATGAAGCCCGCAATCCGTTCGCCGGGATTGAGGCTGAGATTCTGTTTGACCACGGGATGATAGGCATACCACTCGGTCAGCCAATTGGCGACAAAACCCAGCCCGTGACTGGCGATCAGGATATTCTGACAAACCGCGCCAGCGGACAACTCCTGCTCCCAGACCGGAATCTTGATCATTTCCTGGGCGCTGGAAATCACGGCGATTATAACCGGCGCCGCAGTGACCCGTGCGCGCCACTCATCGCATTGGCTCTGCGTGACGCCCCCCTGAGAAAGAATATTCACCAAGATATCCGCGAAACGGTCGCGGCCATCTCCCTCGAACACGATGAAACGCCATGGGAACAGCTTGCCGTGATCGGGTACGCGTGCGCCCGCGCGCAGGATGTCGGCCAGTTGCGCTTCCGACGGCCCCGGCCCGGTCATTGCCCTGGCCGCGCACGAGCGGCGGCTCAGCAGCACCTCCAGTACCGCCGGCCCGATACGGTTAAGCTTCCCCGTTTCCATCCCAACTCCCATTCTCCTGAGCATAGTGGTTATCAGACGCATTCGACGCGATCCAGGCCGCTGCACGGTTCGCCAGCCATCAAGGGGTCCGACGCACTCGGTCTTTGCAGCACCGAAATGCGACCGACAGAGATGGGCACAGGCTTCGATGCGGTTGCCGGGGAATAGCTGTCTCTTGGGACCATCGTGCTGCCGGCATCTTCCCTTGTCAGAATGCCGTCGCTCGGCGGAGATGGTGAAACTCTACGCGAAGCGGACGACGAGAAGCGCCAGATTGGCACACGGAAAATGTTGGAAGCCAGAACGAAAAGGGGGGAGGCAACGGCGAAGCCAGCCTAATCAAGACCAATTCCGACAAAACCATCTTTCGTTCAAGGATTGAATGGAAACGGTTTTTTCGAGATGTCGGAATACGATAGCGTAGACCCTGAAGAGGATCGGGGTATCTGTCTCGCCAGACAGACAGCTCGCCGGGCGCGTAACTTAGCGGCAGAGCGCTCCCTTCACACCGGAGGGGTCAGAGGTTCAATCTCTCGCGCCCGCCTCGGCTATGTCATCCATCGAGCGTGCCCTGGCGCAAACCTCCGGCTGGTTGGAAAACTTGACGCCCCGGCGCAAAAAACAACTTTGAGTTGTGTGTCCTAGAAACGCTCGTTGGCAGTCAGCTTGAGGGCATGCGTCGGCGCCTGCTTCGTTCCTTATAGCTTCAGAGATTATCCATGGTACGAATTCGAACAATATGTCCGAAAAGTCGATATAATAACATTTATCATACATAGAACTGTTATATTTTATTACATTCTTGCAGAATCGATTGCGAGCTAACGAAGGACGCGCGCTCCAATCCCAAGGTTTTTTCTGCTTTTCCCGCAATGCATTAACCACTCGCCATAGTTGCAAAAAATTGCTGCCGCAGTTTTAGGCATGTTTCTTGCGTTAACCATAACCGAGTAGCGAGTTTGAGCTACGTGCAACATTCAGGGGGCAGGCCCATGCATCTCTTGAACAGATTATTTGCAGCCGTCGTTGCTTTAGCAATCTCATCCGTCTCTGCACACGCTGGCCTCATAGGCCAAACTTTGAGCGCACAGTATTTTTATCCAAATACGTCATCCGCATATGGGCCAGCCGCTTTCGTTCCACCGACTTTCATCGTGGGCGCGGGAGTTGAGACAGTCGGCGATGTGGAAGGCGTTACGACCTTGACCGTCGATTTCTCAGACTCAGATCTGCTATTGACGCTGAATACGATTCTGACGAACCCGACATGGGGTTCTGCATCTTTCAACGGTCCCATTTTCACGTCTGCTACCGCCCTCAACATACTTGGTGCGACGAACACTGGCGCAACGACTTTGGTCGGGTTCGACGATAGCCGAATATCGTTTAATGCGACCGAGCTTTTCCTGAACTGGCAAGGCCTCTCCTATCAAGACGGCGATGTCGTCAGCATCCATTTTGAATCAGTCACAGATGTGCCTGAACCCATGTCCATAACTCTACTAGGTGCCGGCCTATTGGCCATCGGAGTGTCGCGCCGTCGGGGACGAAAGCTAAAAAGCTAATCGCTCAAGCGCCAGATTGGCGCACGGAAAATGTTGGAAGCCAGAACGAAAAGGGGGAATTTGTCTGAATGAGTAGCTGATGCTTTGTTGGCGAGACAGAGCACCTGCTAAGTTATTGAAAGAATGGTGGTGCACGCAGTGGTGAGCGCACCTGTCTCCAGCCCGGTTTCCCGAAAATACAGGGAAAAAATCAATAAAAAGGCGGAAAACTAGCCTGCGAGGTCGACTTTAGCCCACAGATTAGGCGTTTTATGGATTTTAACCCCAATATAGAACAGGGAAATTCGGCATCCATATCAGGGATGGCCCCGGAGATATCAGGGAAATTAATGGCGAACTTCGGCAGGGAGAGCATTGAGGAATACAGCGGGCATTAATGTCCGCTTTGCGCCAAAAGCGGTCATTGGAAGCGCCTAGAAGCCTAGGCAGATCAAGGCTTGGTAGCGTTCTGTGTCAATTGCTGAAAGGCGCCTAATCGGTCCGTAACCTGCCAATGACCGCGTATTCGGTTCTCTTCATCAAAGTCATATATGGTCAAACCGGACATTGTCAGGCGCGCACCTGTCGCTGCAAACCCAGCAATCTCTCCCTTGTGTGAACCCGCCCATGTCCATGCGATCGCCACTGAATCGCCCTCTTCAAGTATCGACACCAGTGTGAAACGCTGATCCGGGAATGGGCGACGCGAAATGCGCACGCGCGCTTTAAAGCTATCGCGGCTCAAAGTCTGGCCATCCCAAGGATCGCCAGGATCATGTCTTATCGTATAAGTGTCCCCCACAAAAACATCGCACGATTCAATTCGACCTTGCGACCAAACTTCTTCGATAAATGTCGCTAAAAGCTTCCTTCGTGCACCAGATGCCATTTTATCACCCCGAGAATCAAAGTTTGTCTGCGGCAGACTTTACTAATCCCACATCAAACGGGTTCCATTAGCGTTTCAAGAAGGTCGGAGTGTAGTGCGAGTGAATCAAATACCGGCTTCGTCAGGGCCATGCCGGGCGGGTCGGGTGCAGCCCGTGAGCAATGCCTTCCTTGTCACTGGGCGAGGCGCAGGCCCACCATCACCGTCATATCGTTCCGCAGCTCCGATCCTCCGCCATTCAGGGGCTTGAAACCCGTTACATAGTCGCGCAGTTCAAGCCGGAGCCGGATGCGGTGATATCCAAACTCACCACCCGCGCTGATATAGCCGGCAGGTTCGTTTGTCGTGCCGACTGGAAGATTTCGATAGCTATAGCTGCGCGCTCCCGCGCCCGCACCCAAAAAGGGGCTAAAATTAATTCCACTCCCGAGGTTGCGCTTGTCGGCGCGGGCCTCCGCACCGATGTCATAGGTAAAGATGTCCAGCTTAGGCGAACCAACGGCCGAAATATCCCTGCTGCGCGCCCATCCCAACGAACCCGTAATTGCGAGATTGGGACGCAATATGTAAGCTAATTGCGCAGCAGTATAATCAGCGCCCTTTATAACATCCGGTTGGGTACCTGCGGAGAACAATCTCCCGGAGTTCACGCTGAATTCCCATTTTTGTGTGGTTTTCGCTTCGGCGATGGAAGACCCGGCGCAGAGAGCTGCAGCCGCAAGGGCGCGGCGCGCAATATCCCGGGTTCGGGGTCTTGCGGGAAGCAGGGCGGCTGCAAAGGATCTGGACAATATCTTGTTCTCCACCTACTGTGTACGACATACACTTGAATGTGTACCATATACACAGTAGAAGGCTTGTCAAGTATTGCTTCGAGGAGAGCGATGACAAAACGGACTGACGAAAAGGCAGGCCGCGGCACCAAGCGGATGGCGCGCCGAGAAGGCGGCCCGATGGCGAATACGAAAACGACGATCTCCAGAGATGAACTGCGGGAACGAAGTGCCCGGCTCTGGGAGGATCAGTCGCAATCCAACCGTGGGCCGAGGCCGGCGGTGAGCCGCCTAGATGTCGTGAAGGCAGCCATAGCGATTGCCGACGAAAAGGGTCTGGGCGCTCTTACGATGCATGCCCTCGCCGAAAGGCTTGGGTTCACCACGATGGCGGTCTACCGATACTTCCCGAGCAAGGAGGCGCTTATCGACACGATCGTCGACGCGGCCCTTGGGGCCCCGCCGCAGCGGAGCGGCGCGCGAGAAGATTGGCGCCGGGAAGTGAAGTACTGGGCGCATGCCAAACGGGCCATGTTGTGCGCGCGGCCCTGGCTGGCAGAACTGCCATTCGTTGCCGCTCCGCATGGGTCCAACTGGCTCAGCTGGCATGAAGCATTTCTGCAAGCCATTTCGGACACAGGATTGAGTCCGGAAGATATGATGGACATGCTCAGCATCGTTGACGGTTATGTGCGCGGAAACTCCGATACGGCGA
>Ga0193753_10002774_pt1 | contig 13511 bp, 8 predicted proteins | sample H1c2metaG_FD_144925 | JGI IMG/M metagenome (GOLD analysis project Ga0193753, IMG submission 144925) | Soil microbial communities from a riparian zone of the East river system, Colorado, United States - H1c2 | ecosystem: Environmental > Terrestrial > Soil > Riparian zone | place: USA: East River... | reverse complement strand
CCAAAGCAAGGGTGTGAGAGTGATCCAGAGATAGCGGGCGCCATGCATTTTGATCAACACCGTGGTTGCAACGCACAAAGCGATGATGCTGAGCAACTGATTCGAAATTCCGAACAGCGGCCACAGTGAATTGATTCCACCCAGCGGATCGATTACGCCTTGATAGAGAAAATAGCCCCAGGACGCGACGACTACCGCGCTGGCGGCAATGGCGCCTGGCATCCAGCCGATTCTTCCCCACGGTTTGTGGATGTGCCCGAGAAGGTCTTGCAGCATGAAGCGGCCCACGCGCGTGCCGGCATCGATGATCGTCAGGATGAAGAGCGCTTCGAACATGATGGCGAAGTGGTACCAGAAGCTGAGCAGGCCATCGCCAAGACCGGTTCTGCTCAATACTCCACTGAAAATTTGCGACATGCCGAGGGCGAGCGACGGGGCGCCGCCGGTGCGGCCGAACAGGCTCTTTTCCCCCACGCTATGGGCTAATTGCGCCATCGTCGCGGCGGTTACTGGAAAGTGCCAGGAAGAAATCGTGGCGACAGCGGCATCGGGCGTGGCGCCTACGACACCGGCCGGTGAGTTCACCGCGAAAAATACGCCGGGGTCGAGCGACGCGGCGGCCACCAGCGCCATCACGGCGACAAAGCCTTCGAGCAGCATGGAGCCGTAGCCGATGGGCCAGGCATGCGACTCTTTCGCAATCAGCTTGGGAGTGGTGCCGGAAGAAATCAGCGCGTGAAATCCCGAGATGGCGCCACAGGCAATCGTGATGAAGCAGAACGGAAAAATCTTGCCGGCAAAGATGGGGCCCGTGCCATCGATGAATTGCGTGAGCGGAGGCAATGCCAGACGAGGATGCGTGAATAGAATGCCGAAGGCAAGGAGAAAGACTACGCCGAGCTTGACGAACGTACTCAGATAATCGCGCGGGGCAAGCAAGAGCCAGACCGGCAGAGTGCTGGCGAGAAATCCATAGACGACGATAGCGCCGGCGAGCGCCAGACCGCTCCAGGTAAACCATGGCGCCCATACGGTAGAAGCTGCGACGAGTTTGCCGCCATAGATCGTGGCGAGGACCAGCACGAAACCGCCGATCGAGCATTCCAGCACCTTGCCTGGACGAACAAAGCGGAGATACAAACCCATCAGCAGCGCGACCGGCACTGTCATGGCGATAGTGAATGTTCCCCAAGGGCTGCCCCGCAGCGCGTTGACGACCACCAGACCGACCACGGCAAGAAGCACGATCATGATGAGCAGGACAGTGACCAGCGATATCAATCCGCCGACCTTACCAATCTCTTCGCGCGCCATTTGACCGAGTGTTTTGCCATCGCGGCGCATGGAGCAAAAGAGAATGACGAAATCCTGCACCGCCCCGGCGAGAACGGCTCCGAACAAGATCCACAGCATGCCGGGCAGATAGCCGAATTGCGCCGCGAGCGTGGGGCCGACTAACGGACCGGGCCCGGCGATGGCGGCAAAATGGTGGCCGAGGAGAATCCATTTGTTGGTCGGCTCGAAGTCATGCCCATCGCGCAGGCGCTCGGCCGGAGTAGCGCGCCGATCGTCGAGCGCCATAACCTTGGCGGCGATGAACTTGGCGTAGAAACGAAATCCGAGAACAAAAAAAGACGCGGCGGCGGCCACCAGCCAGAGGCTATTCACCGGTTCGCCGCGATGGCCGGCGATCATGCCGAGGCAGATAGCGGCGAGCACGGAAAGGGCGGCGAAGAGCAGTAGCGAGGCGTGACGGCGCATGGTCTTATGGGTGAGCGACCAGGCGAGCGGCCGCTCCGATCAAGCTGGCGAGCAGACAGGCCAGCAAGGAGCCAATAGCGAGACCCACGATCGCTTTACTCGCGGCCGACTTGCGGCTGTCCTCGAGACGAATCGCGATGACCGGCGCGGGATGAGACGACGCGGCACGCCGGACAAAGTGACCCGAATCGCCGTGCGGCATTTCGATGACGCGCTTCACGCGCGGCTGGAGCGAACCGGAACGAAGGTCGAGAGGCTTTCGCAAGCCGACCGTAAGCAGAGCGTTGCCGGCATCGGACACGGCGCCGATATGTTGGCGGGGAACCCAGATTTCGCGGCCGGTTTGCGCATTGATCACTTGCACTTCCGAGCGTGAACCAGTTCCCAGGACCCATTCGTTCGGATCGGCATTCTTGATGGCCGGGTAGAAGGCGAAGCGGCGCGGACCGATATAGTCGAGCGGCGAAGGCACGAGCGGCGCTGACACTGGTCCAAGTTTAACTAACAGTGCCCGCGCCGCAACGTCCGCCAAGATCACGAGCGGCGAAGCTCAGTAGACCGGGCGCCAAGCATAGCTATCTGCTGCGTCCTTCGCGCAGACCTGCACGATGTCTTTCACGCCAGCCCCGCCGGCGGTGTACTGAAACTGCCCTCGAATGCCAGCCGCGCATGTGGCGGCCGCGGTGGTCAACAGCCCCAACGTTGGAACGACGGTGTCTACGGACATGGTCACGGAACCGGAGAGTATCGTCATCAAATCAAGTCCGTTCGCGATCTTAAAGTGAAGCGCCCCCGCTCCCCCAAAGTTCGGCGCGTTGAAAAAGGAATCTGCGACATTCCCTAGAACCGTGTAATTATTGACCCCAGGAGACGACTGATTGAAATAAACCGCTCCATAAGCTCCCCCAGCGAATGGAAAGTTTCCCAGTGTGACGTAGCCAATTGAACTGCCAAACTTCAGCCGGCTATTGGATCCGTCCACGCTTCCGCACTGAACCCCGCCGCAGAGAATCTGTAGCGGATTCGCACTCGATCCGCTGGGTGTTCCGATAGTCGCCACGTACTCGGTGCCCGGGTTAGCTTTCCCGGCTCCGATCGTCACGGAGTTAAACTCCGGGTTTTGTGTTATGGAACCCAACTGTTCTTTGGGTGTGACCACATTATTGAGCCTGCTCAGCATGGCCGACGCTATGAGGGCGTGCCCTGCATTGTTGGGGTGAATGCCGTCGCCGCTCAAGGTCTGATTCACCTCTAAATCTATGTAGGCGGCTACGTCCGCGTACCCGACACCCAATCCGTCACTCGCCAACTCGTAGGCCGCCGTCTGCGCGGCGGAATCAAGATTTTTCGCGAGAGAATAGGATTGGCCCTGGTTGGTGTGGTAAGGAGCCAACAGGTAAGTGAAAGGCCCAGCGGGTTGAAACTGCCCACCGGAGCCAGCGAAGAATAGTAGCTCGCATCCGCTGGTTCCGGGGCCCACGTCGGTGATCACAACGGTATGCTGCAGCGGCCCATTCACCCCGCTGATGCGAATGGCTTCGGCTATGTAGGTGAAGTTGCCCAGCCCGCCGGTGTACACCTTGGAAAGCGAATAATTGCCGGAGTCGATGCCATCGATGGCGATATTGAGCTGGCAGTTGGACGAATCCCGCACCAGCTGCGTCACGTAGATCGTGCTGCCGGGCAAACTCACGGTGATGGTGTCGCCCCCGGTAGTGGACTTCAGCCCCATCGCGCCACCGTATTCGCTCACGTTCGTCCAGGTCCCCACCTTCACCGCGGCGGCGTCCTGGGCCCGCACTTTCTGATTGTTTCCGCTCGGGGTGACGGCTGGAATCGATAGCCAGGAGGCCGCCGCTAGCTGCGCCAAATAAAATTGGTTATAACCTGCGGTGCCAGGGACGCCTATCGATCCTGACTCGTTCTGCCCGATCAGCAGCGACGAAACCTGAGTGGTGACAGTGGTGGCTAGAATGGGAACCATTTGATCGGCCAGCACCTCGCCGCCGACCGCTTGATTATTGAGTGTCCAACCCTTGGCATACGCAACCAGGTCCGGGTAGCCGCATGCGCTCGCTCCGCCATTACAGGTTCCGGTTGCGCCAACGCCAGCCGTGATGGAATCCCCGAAAGCGTTGTATGCGATCGCTTCAGGAGTCAGCCGGGCAAGATTGAGCATCCCGGAGGTAATCTCGCCTGCGTCGATGCTCTTGTTGGTGAGTGTCTGTGTGCCGGTGGCGCCCACAATCGTGCCGACGGGAAACCCAGACGAAACGGGCGGTGGCTGATTCAACTCCGCCATGGCCGCCGCGCCGGCGGCCGGGACGCGCCACTTGAACGTGTTAGGCGTCGAGCCCTTCATGAGCAGCACGGTGTATACGTAGCCAGACACGTCCGAAGCCGTCAACGTCACATCGATCGTGCCGGCAGTGATCAGCCGCGTGAGCGAACCAGCCTGCACAATGATGCCGGAGTTGTCCTTAAACTGACCCCAGGAAATATAAGCCGTACCGATCGTCACGGCGCCGCCCGCGGAATCCACAGCCGGAACCACCAGGTGGACGGACTGCGCCGCCACCAGCGAAGCCATCAGCAAAAACAAAACGGAAAATCGAGTTCTCATAAAAAGTTCGAATACCTCACAACAAACGCCGCGGCGCCCGCGGTGGACGTCGACTTGCCGCCCTGCCGCGTCACATGGATCAACTGACGCTCTTCGAGACCCCAAAGCGTCCCGCTATATCCCGATACGGGAGCCCCGCGATCACGTCGCGGTCGATCGCCAGGCGCTCGGCGTAGCCACAAACACTGCATTGCCTCGGCATCTCAAGAGAAATTCCAACACGCGGCTGCAGATTGCCAGAGCTGGAGATACCGGGACGCGTCCTGTTTCCAACAACTTCGCCTCGACTAAACTCCTGTGACCGGAAAACCAAGCCGCAGACAGGAAAAAGGTGCGACAGTTGCGACAGAGCGCGTGTCGCCATGTCGCGATTGTCGCAATGACCAGAATCAACCACGAGACGCGCCCGCTGCGCGGCAGGCGGTACGGCCGCGCAGCCAGCCCGCGGGCGCGCTATGCTCGTTCGCCGGCAAGAGATTATCCGTGGATCACGGATCAGGAGATTGTAACGCTTGCAATTTCGGTGATCTGCGCGGCGACTGCTGGATGGCTCGCCTACGCCGGATTTTCAAAGTAGCCCATCACCGCATTTCCAGCCAGCTTGGGAATATCGATAGAATGGCGCAATGCCCGCCGCGCGGCTAGACTTCCGGAACCATCGCCTGGCTAGTTTTTTATTGGCGGCGCTGTTCGTGGTGGCGACAACGCTGTCCCTGCGTGCTACCTGGGACCGATTCGACGAGGTGCTGCATGGCGGCCAGTATGTCAGTAGGCCTTTTGTTCTCGATAATCTGACATTGAAAGTAGAAGAACTGGAACCCGCGGCCGAACAAGCGGGCCTTCGCAAGGGAGACATCGTTGTCGGCGTCAATGGGCGTCCGGTTCAAGGCTGGTCGGACATCAGCGCTCCGACACGGCGCGCGCGCACCGGCGATCGCCTGCTACTGCGCGTGAAGCGCACGAGCACCGCGGGTCCGGTGGAGCAAGACATCTCGGTACCGCTGGAACGATTTACCTACGTGGGCTACGTGCCGGGATCGGCCGGGTACATTGCCACGATTTTGTCTCGCATTCTGACGCCGCTGTTTTGTCTGGTGCTGGGGTTCTGGGTTGCGGCGGCACGAATTGAAGATCGCGCGGCCTGGACGCTGCTTTTGCTGATGCTGAGCGTGGCAACCCTCATCACCGACGACCGCACGAGCTTCGGCTACAACGATGCTCTAGAGCCGTTTCTGAACGTTTTGAACGGCTGGTTCGTCCGGCTGGGCCCTCTGGCGCTCGTGTACTTCGGAATCATCTTTCCGGAAAAGCTGGCTCTCGATCGGAAATTTCCGTGGATCAAATGGATTGTTCTTGGACCGATGGTTGTGCGGGCCGGGCTGTCCGGGGTTGTATTTGGCCTGATGGCGCACCACCGCGATATGGCTGCCCGGCTCTGGTACGTCCTGGGGCCGATGGAATCTGTTGGCACGGGTATGGAACTGGGCCTGATTGGACTGTTCTTTGCGATCCTCGGGTACAAGACGGTGACTGCGACCACAAGCGATGCCCGACGGCGGCTCTTGCTGCTGGATACAGCCGCCGGCGTTGGGCTATTGCCGCTCCTGATAACGCTAATGTGGACGGCGATTTACCACACGGACTTTGGCGGCTGGCCGGCACTGGTTTCGATCGCCGCGCTGCTTGTGTTCCCGCTGACGATGGCCTACATCATTGTGGTTCACCGCGCGATGGACGTGCGGGTGGTGCTGCGCCAGGGGTTGCAATATTTGCTGGCGACGAGCGGAATTCGCATTCTGCAGATTGTGATCAGCGCCGGGATTATTGTGCTCGCCGCGACTGTCGGCGCCAACTCGAGCGTAGCGACGCGGGTGGCGCTGATCGCGGTTGGGTTCGCGCTGCTGGTGGGCCTCGGCGCATCCGCCGACCGGCTGCGCCGCTGGATCGACCGGCGGTTCTTCCGCGAAGCATACGAGGCCGACGAGATCCTGGCCGATCTGGCGGCGCGGGTGCGGACGATGGTCGAAACAGGGCCGCTGCTCGAAACGGTGGCGAGCCGCGTGGCCCAGGCTTTGCACGTTCCGCGGATCGCGATCTTTCTGGATGGGAATGGCGCGTTCCGCCCGGCGTATTCGGTGGGTTATGGAGCGCCTCCCAGCGGCACTTTCAGCGAGCAGAGCCTGACGTTGCGGCGGCTACGGCAGACGCAACGCACACTGGTGGATTTTGAAAATGCGGACTCGTGGGTGCAGTTAACGGATCGTGAGGAACGGGCCGCGCTCGAGGAGCTGAAACCGGAGTTGCTGCTTCCGCTGTCGCTCAAGGAAAGAGTCCTGGGGATCATGAGCCTTGGGCCGAAACAATCGGAGGAGCCGTTTTCGCCGACCGACCTGCGGCTGCTGGATTCGGTGGCCGCGCACACTGGCCTCGCGCTCGAGAACGGGCGGCTGACGGAGGCGATCAAGGAAGAGGCACGGGCGCGAGAGAAACACCATCGCGAGTTGGAGCTCGGACGGGAAGTGCAGGAGCGGCTGTTCCCGCAGGAGTATCCGGTGATAGCGGGACTCGACTATGCGGGCGCGTGCCGGCCGGCGCTGGGCGTAGGCGGTGATTACTACGATTTCATTCCGATGTCGAATGGCGGGCTCGGGATTGCGATTGGCGATGTTTCGGGCAAGGGGATTCCGGCGGCGCTGCTGATGGCGACGCTGCGGGCGTTTCTGCGCGGCCAGGCGATCGATCATGAGACGAATCTGAGCGCGGTGATCACGAAGCTGAACCGCCTCGTGTTTGAGAGCTCGGCGGCGAATCGGTACGCGACGTTTTTTCTAGGGACGTACGATTCCGCTTCGCGCGTTCTACGGTATGTGAATGCGGGGCATAATGCGCCGATGGTGATTCGTCCGGACGGCGAGGTGGTGCGGCTGGAGGCGGGAGGATCGGTTGTGGGGCTGATGCGCGGGGGCGCATGGGAGCCGGGGCAGGTGAGACTCGAGCGCGGCGATTTGTTCGTGGCGTTTACGGAGGGCATCAGCGAGGCGATGAATCACGCGGACGATGAGTGGGGTGAAGAGGGGATGATTGAGACGGCGCGGGCGATGCGGGGGGCGCCGGCGAAGGCGATTCTCGAAAATATCGTGCAGTCGGCGGACAGGTTCGTCGCCGGAGCGCCGCAGTATGACGATATGACGCTGATCGTGGCGCGCGTGGGGTGAATCTCGAGACCCACGATCGAAACCCACGATCAAGGAACAGCGAGGGTCGCGACAGTCTTTTTTTGCTGCGTAAAGCCGATGCCGCCCCACGACAGCACGAGGACGTAGTTGAGCGCCTGGTACATCAGGATATAGGCAATCGCCGCCGTACGGCTCAGACCAAAAGGCATCAGGATGCTAGTGGCGACGAACTGATAGATTCCTACGTAGCCCGGCGTGGATGGTAGCGCGCTGCCAAGGGCAAGACCCGCGGTCAGCAGAAAGGCCATCGGCAGCGTGATCCTCACATGAATGGATTGGGCGAGAACAATCGTCGTGACCGCATCGGAGCTCCAAATAATGGCGGTCAACAGGACGAAGCGAGCGAGGCGGCTGTAGTCATGGAAGCTGCGGATTCCCTGCAGGCCATTGCGCAGAACGCCTTCCACCTGCGCTTGTAGTTTGGGCGGCAGGGGAAGCAGTCCGAGGAACTTGAACCAGAAGACTTCGAAAGCGGGAATAAGAACGATACTCGCGACTCCGCAGAACCCCAGAATGGCGAACGGTCTTGCGGCGTTGGCTAACCAACCGGGACGCTCGTTCATGGTCAGCAGGACCACCGAGCTAATCGTGATAACCGCGATCGCGTCGACCACGCGTTCGGAAAGGGCTGTCGTGAGAACAAATGCTTTGCTCATTCCGGTGCGGCTGCTGATCATCAGGCTGCGAATGACCTCGCCGGCGCGTGCCGGCAGAACATTGTTACCGAGATAACCAGCCGAGGTTGCCCAGAAAGCGAGCGGAATGCTGACGGGTCCCTCCGCTGAGAGCAGGACGCGCCAGCGGTAGGATCGCAAAAACAACGCCCCAGTCATCACGGTAAAGGCCAAGAGAACGAGGAGCAGGCGAGCAGAACTGAGAGTGGTCCAGACTTGCCGCCACTCAATGCCGCGCAACGAATAATACAGAAGAACGCCCGCCAAGGCGAGCGAGGCAATCCAATAAATCGCCTTTTTCGATCTCTGCGCGGGAGCCCCCGCAGTTTCCGTCATGCAGTAGCAGTTTAGCGCGTCCAGGGAGAGGCGAAGACGCATGCTCTACACTGGAAGTTCGTTGAAAAACGCGGAATATCACGTATCTGCTACGCAGCTTCAAGGGCTTAGGAGCCGCGTTTTTCTGGAAACCGGAGTTTGTCAACAAACTCCTAGGTTCTGAGACATCCGCCGGGTATGAAAATTTGATTGCTACGACCGTAAGCGAGACCGCGCTCGATTCAGGAGCGGCGGCCAGACGCTCTTTTTTGCTGGTCTTTTGGTGCACGGTGATTGGCGCACTGGCGCAAATTCTGGTGAAACAGGGCACCTCGCAGATGGGCGAACATCATCTGCACCTCACCTTGGGGCAAGTGGCACGCAATCCGGAGCTCTTCGTTCAATTCAGCCTCGGCATGATGACGAATGTGAAGCTGTTCATCGGCTATTGCTTGTACGGAGTAAACACATTCCTGATGGCGCTGGCGTTAAAGGGGCGCGAGCTTTCACGGCTCTATCCGATTATTGCTTTGACGTATGTGTGGGTGACGATCCTTTCGCTGTTTGTTCTGCCCGACGAGCATTTGAATTTCTTCCGCACCGCGGGAATCGTATTCATCGTGGGCGGCGTATCGATTTTGGGGCTGAAGAAATAGCGCATGAAGACGCCGATTAGCTCGATTGTTTTGGTGTTGTTCGGATCGTTCATCGGATCGTTCGGGGCGGTATTCCTGAAGCTGGGGGCCGAGCACATGCAGGGGAGCCTCAAGCGCATTCTGAATAATTATTGGCTGGCGGTGGGCGTCATTCTTTATCTGTTGTCCTCCGTGTTCTACATGATGGGCGTGGCGCAAGGACAACTGACGGTGCTGTATCCGATGGTGTCGATCGGCTACATCTGGGCGATCGTTTGGGCGCGCTTGTTTTTCAAAGAGCCGTTCACGCGCGCCAAAATGGGCGGGTTGCTGGCGATTATTGTGGGCGTCGCGCTGATTAACCTAGGGAACGCGTAGTCGTTACGCCGCCCACCCACCAGGGCCATTACCGGGGTAATATGGGGTATGGCTATCGCGCACTCCAAAGTCACAGCACAAGGGCAGATTTCCGTTCCGCTGGGCGTGCGCCGAAAGCTCGGCGTCGGCCCAGGCTCAGTCTTGGAGTGGGAAGAAGAGGGAGACAAGATCGTTGTCCGCCGGGCCGGACGCTTTAGTTCCACGGACATCCATCAAGCGTTGTTTGCGGTGACACCGGAAAGGCGGAGTATCGCGGAATTGAAAGAGGGCATCCGGCGCACCGTACGAAAGCGTCATGCGCGCCGTTGACACAAACGTTCTGGTTCGTTTGATCGCGCGGGACGACCCACGCCAAGCCGCCGCAGCGGATAGTTTTGTCGAGAAAGGCGCCTGGGTCTCGGTGCTAGCGCTTGCCGAGACGATGTGGGTGCTTACCAGCGTGTATGAGCTCAAGCCCAAAGAACTTGCGCGGGCAATCGAGATGCTGCTCAATCACCGGAGCTTGGCGTTGCAATACCCAGAGACAATAGCCGCGGCTCTAGATCTATTTCGCGCGACGCCGACGCTCGGCTTTTCGGATTGTCTGATGTTGCAATTGGCCCGAAGAGATGGGCATCTTCCGCTTGGTACGTTCGATCGGAACCTTGGCAAGATTGCCGGGGCGGAAAGGCTTTAGCGGCATCGCGCGTCACGAGAGGAAGTCGAGCGGCAGAAAGCTGTCCAGAGACAGAGCCACTGCCAACGCTCCATTCATTTGCCGCGTCCCTTCAGCCCGGAGCGAACCGACATAGTCAGTTAGGGCCGATTTCGGGAGACTTACGAGTTCGTCGCAGTGAATGCTCGACTCCTTCTTCAGGCCTTCCGCGGGGCCGTCCGGCACTTGCGTGCTCAAGCCGTCATGCCGCTAATAGACAGGGGCGCAAATCAGGGATGAGAACCGGGAATCGATCAGAGCCTGGCGGCTGACCACGACGAAAACCCTTTGCTTTCGAGGATCTCGCGATCCGGGCTTTCGCACCAGGTAGAGTTCGCCCCGCTTCACGGCAATCGCTGATATTCGAGCGTGTCCAGCGCTTCGCGGTTTAACCGCTTGGCATTGCGGTCAATGATTTCAAGATCTCTTTGATCCCGCTTCTCTCTCTCTATATAAGCCAAGTAGGCGAGAGCCGCTCGCTCGAGGAGCGCGGAGCGATTGTTGTCCACACGGTCAAGCCGGCGGAGAAGGTCCGCCGGGAGTGTGATAGATGTCTTGACTCGCACAAGATAGTTATACTCCCAAAAATCCGGCAGGAAATGTTCTCGCCTACCTAACGATGTGCGCACGCCAAGTAGCGACAAAGCTCGTCAATGCGTTCTGCCGGGGCCTGCGCACGGCGAAGACAAGAAGGCTTCCGGCGGTCCACGCGAAGAACGCGGCGGTGATCCAAATGCGAACGCTCTCCCCGAAAAACGCGGGCAGCACAAACTGAATCGCAAACAGGACGAACATCGCCAGCGCCTCCCACCAGGCGAATTCCATATTGATCAGGAAGACCATGGCGACCAGGCACTGGCCGATCGTCAGAAGAAGTTCGGACTCCTGGGCGGTATCGAAGACAATCGACGTGGGCGCACCGTGGCTCATGGAAAAGACCACCGGCAGCATGGCGACGAGCAAAGTCCACTGGTTGATGTTGCTCGAGGCAATGTTCATGACCGCGACGGTGGCTTTGCCTTCCTGGCGCGCGAAATAGAAAGTCGAAGCCAACTCCGGGAATTCGGAGATGACCGGCGCGAGCCATTGAAGGACGATGAAACTGGGGAGGCCCAGCGCTCCGGCGACGGCGACCAAGCTGCCGAGAAAAGGCTCGGTGGTGAACTTGATCAAAGTAGCGCCGGCCAGGAAGCAAGCGGCGATGGCGAGGATGCGGGTGGCGCGCGGCGCGCGGACGATGGCGCGAGGGATGGCTTCCAGATCGTCAATGCCTTCGTGGCTCGCAGGAGGCAGCCTTGTCAGCACGATCAGGTAGGCGGCATAAAACACGACCAGAACGATCGCGTCATAGATATTGAGGTTCCCCTTCCACCAGATGAACACGGCGTAGAGGAGCGGGAGAACGAGTCCGACGACTTCGACGCTGTGCTCCGGATCGAGGTGAATCTTGCGGAGCGGGGCGCGCGCGCGGCGGCGATGGACGACTGCGGCGGTGAGGTAAATCAGCGGCCACGCGAGACCGGTCAAGAGGCGCAATGCGCCGGTGAGATTCGCGAGCAACAGATCCGTCTGCTGCTTCCAGGCGAGGACCGCTTCGACGGCGAATTCGGGCAGCGTTTGCATCCACGCAAGAATGGCGAGGGCGAAGCCTTGCGCGACGAAAAACTGCGCGGCCTCAGCGCCCCAAGCGATCAGCAGCGATGCAAGCAGGATACAGGGAGCCGTCCAAAGCGCGGCCCAGGGACTGCTCTGCGAAAGCGGCGCGGCAATGAGCAGCAGCGCGAAACCGGCGAAACACTTAGCTGAAGAGGACCGTGGCATCTGTATCCGGACGCGCCGTGATGCGCGAGTGCTTCTCGAACGGCACGGACTTCGCTGGGAAGTCGGTGCGATAGTGGCCGCCGCGGCTTTCTTCGCGGGCGAGCGCGGCCAGCGCGATGAGCGAGGCGACCTGGTGCATGTTGCGCAACTCAAAAGCGGCGCGGTCGGGCGACGGCAACGATTCAAAACGGCGCGAGGCGAGGCGCTTGGAGGCGGCGGCCAACTCGGGCCCGCTGCGCAGTACGCCGCAGGAATTCCAGGCAATGGCGCGCAGATCGCGTTCCGTGATGGTGGGAAAGAGCGAGGCGGGTGGAGTCGCGGCGGCCTCTGGCTGTGGGCGCGAGGCGGTCATCGCTTGGCCGGCGCGCGCGCCGAAGACGACACCTTCCAGAAGCGAATTGCTAGCCAACCGATTGGCGCCGTGCACGCCGGTGCAAGCCGCTTCACCAGCGGCGAACAACCGCGGAAGAGTGGTGCGGCCATCGAGACCGGTTTCGACTCCGCCCATCGCGTAGTGCGCGGCGGGACGCACGGGAGCGAGCGCCGTCTCGAGATCGACGCCATAGGTGAGGCACGTCTCATAGATGCGCGGGAAGCGTTTGCGAATGAAGCCGGCGGGCAGGTGCGTCATGTCGAGAAAAGCGCTCGCGTCGCCGCTGGCGCGCAACTCGAGCACAATGGAACGCGACACCACGTCGCGCGGGGCCAGCTCTTTCAAGGGATGGTAACGCTCCATGAAGCGCTCGCCGGCCGCGTTGCGAAGATAGGCTCCTTCGCCACGCAGCGCTTCGCTCAAGAGGAAGCGCGGCGCGCCCGGGACGAACAAAGCGGTCGGGTGAAACTGCACAAATTCAATATCCTCTACCGTCGCGCCGGCGCGGAAAGCGCAGGCAACGCCATCGCCGGTCGCAACATCGGGATTGGTGGTGTTTTCGAACACGCGGCCCAGGCCGCCGGTGGCGAGCAGCACGGCGCGAGCTTCAATCCGCACGGTGGATTGAGTCGTGCTATCGAGCGCCAACACACCCGCTACCTCGCCCTCGTGAAGCAACAGATCGGTAACCGCGGAGAAGCTTTGAAAGGAAACGTTTTCGAGCGAGGCGGCCTTGCGGCGAAGCGTGCGGGCGATCTCGCGGCCGGTGGAGTCGCCGTGCGCGTGCAGGACGCGGTTCCGGCTGTGCGCACCCTCGCGGGCGAACAGCAGGCGCGTTCCATCGCGATCGAAAGCAGTGCCCCAATCGATGAGCTGTTCAATGGCGGCGGGCGCTTCTTCGACGAGAGTGCGCACCGCTTCGGGATCGCACAAGCCGTCGCCGGCGACAATTGTGTCCTGCTCGTGAAGCTCCACCTCATCGTCGTCGTTGAGCGCGACGG
>Ga0193753_10002773_pt1 | contig 13512 bp, 7 predicted proteins | sample H1c2metaG_FD_144925 | JGI IMG/M metagenome (GOLD analysis project Ga0193753, IMG submission 144925) | Soil microbial communities from a riparian zone of the East river system, Colorado, United States - H1c2 | ecosystem: Environmental > Terrestrial > Soil > Riparian zone | place: USA: East River... | reverse complement strand
CGCTGCCAGGCATGCAGATGAAACGGTGATTGGTATTACGCTTGGAACCGGACTTGGCTCAGCGATCTATAAACAAGGCGCGGCAAAAAACGCAAACTTGTGGTGTATGCCTTTCCAGGAAGGAATTGCAGAAGATTATCTTTCATCAGGATGGTTTATACAACGTTTTCGTGAATTGACCGGTATTGTTGTTCCCGGCGTAAAGGAATTGGCGCAGTTAGTGACAACAAACGAAAAAGCAAAACTTGTCTTTCTTGAATTTGGCTCCAATCTCGCGCAATTCCTGCTGCAGTTTATACAAATGGAGCAGCCAGCTGCTGTGTGTATTGGTGGAAATATTTCGAAGGCGTTTACATTGTTCGGCAGCGCTGTCCGGGATGCTATCGGCCGTCAATATCCACATATTACTATTGAACCATCCATGTTGGGAGAAGAAGCCCTTTTACTTGGCGCAGTCGGTAGCTGGTTTTTCAAACAGCAACAAAAATCCCTGAAGTCGCCTTACCCGGAATTTTAAAATTATTCTTATTCATTATGATATTACAGATGCTCAGGATATCTCTACTATTTGTTTCATCCATTTCATTGGGTTGTTTAAGCAATAACCTGTTTGCACAGGGAAAGGACTATACCCAGTTTGTAGATCCTGCTATTGGTACAGCACATTGCCGTTGGTTTCATTATACGCCGGGTGCTTTGCCTTTTGGTATGGCAAAGCCTGCCCCTTCCACAAATGGCAGCTACGGCAATGCGCACGGGTGGGATGCTACGGGTTATGATTACAGGCATACTTCCATTGAAGGCTTTGCTAATTTCCACGAATTCCAGGTAGGCGGAATCCTGTTTGCCGCTACCACAGGAACACTTCAGACAATACCTGGCAGAATGGAAAAGCCCGAGGAAGGGTACCGGTCCGCGTTTGATCATAAAGATGAAATCAGCACGGCAGGTTATTATGCTGTGTTGCTGAAAGATTATAATATTAAGGCAGAACTAACGGCTACTAAAAGAGTGGCGTTTCATCGTTATACATTTCCTGCTACTGAGCAAGCGCATATCCTGTTCGATATCGGGAACAAACTGGGTGAAAGCGGGCCTGTTAAAGACGCACAGGTAAGCTTGCTGCCTGATGGCAGGGTAGAAGGCTGGGTAACTACTTTGCCGGTCTATGTACAAAAATACCAACCCGGCGCATCGGTGACGATGTATTTCTCAGCCATACTTGACAAAAAGCCAACCTCATTTGGAACATTTAAAGGACCGGATGTGCAAGCAGGTGAATCGGACAGCAAAGGAAAAGGAGCCGGTTTATACTTAAGTTTTTCTACCAAAGAAAACGAAGCCATCACCATCAAAGCAGGGTTATCATACACTTCTGTTGAAAATGCAAGGCTTAATTTACAGCAGGAAGCGGCAGGGCTTTCATTTGATTCGGCACACAGCGAAGCAAAAAAAACATGGAACCAATACCTGGGTCGCATAGATGTTGAAGGCAGCAACACAGCAAACAAAATAAAATTCTATACAGGTCTGTACCACGCGTTGCTGGGACGTGGTCTTGCCAGCGATGTAAATGGATCGTATCCAAAAAACAATGGTGAGATTGGACATATACCACTGAATAAAAATGGCGCGCCTTCTTTTAATCATTACAATACCGACGCGGTGTGGGGTGCTTACTGGAATCTTACGCAGCTATGGGCAATTGCTTACCCTGAATATTATTCCGATTTTGTTAAAAGCCAGCTATTGGTTTTTAAGGATGCTGGTTGGCTGGGCGATGGCATCGCCAGCAGTAAGTATGTATCTGGTGTGGGAACCAATTTTGTTGGTTTGGTGATAGCCAGCGCGTACATGGCGGGCATTCGCGACTTTGATATAGATCTGGGTTATAAAGCAGCAAGAAAAAATGAACTGGAATGGAAAAACCGGCCGCATGGTGCAGGCAAGCTGGATCTGGATCGTTTCCTGCAATACGGTTATGTTAATCACCTGGATAGTGGAAAGGGTGGAGGCGAACTCTGGCAGTTTTCTGCATCCCATACATTGGAATATGCTTTTAGCAGCTATGCTGTTGCCAACTGGGCAAAAGCATTGGGAAAGAAAAAGGATTTTGAAGAACTGCATCGTCTTTCAAAAGCCTGGGAACAGATCTATGACCCGCAGCTGAAATTGGTTCGTCCCAAATTAGCCAACGGGCAATTCATTGATAATTTTGATCCATCGCAACCCTGGCGTGGTTTCCAGGAAGGCAATGCCTGGCAGTATACTTATTTTGTTCCGCATGATCCGGAAGCATTGATTAAAAAAATTGGCAGGAAAACATTCAATGAAAGACTGGACAGCTCTTTTACGCTGGCAGAAAAAGCATTGTTTGGGGGAGGTGCTGACATTGACGCTTTTGCAGGTATTGCTGGTATTTACAATCATGGAAATCAACCCAACCTGCATGTATCCTGGCTATTTAATTATTCGGGCCGTCCTTCCCTTACCCAAAAATGGGTGCGTTCTATTTGCGATAAGTTCTATGGTACCGAAGGTATACATGGCTATGGTTACGGGCAGGACGAAGACCAGGGGCAATTAGGTGCCTGGTTTGTGATGGCGGCGATGGGTTTGTTTGATGTAAAAGGATTCACGGAACCAAATGCAGCATTGGGACTGGGCAGTCCGCTGTTTGATAAGATTCGTATTCAGCTTAATCCAGCATACGCCCGCGGAAAACAGTTTACGATCATTACCAAAAATAATGGAGCGGCCAATAACTATATACAGTCGATCAGGTTAAATGGACAAAGCTTACATCGTCCTTTTGTGCCCTGGCAAACAATACGAAATGGCGGTGAGCTGGATTTACAGATGGGCGCTGGTCCTGTTGATAAGTACTAAGTGAGAAAGCTATTACCAGTAAGCGCTGTAGTAATAATCCCGGTGTCCGGAAGAAAATATGTATGAATTATTAATTCTTGTTTGAAAACAGCGCCAAGGGTCTCAGACTCGAACCAAATATTACAAGATTTAAGGGAATTGAGTGTATTACCGGGTAATTGCCGGACATTAATGGGTAACAAAAAGTTCGAGTTTTTTTGAGATGTATCAGAATGCAAATCCTTCCAATACGATGGGTTTTAATGTTTATCCCGGTATCAAAAATAAAAATGACGGAACTTGAAATACTACCCCGGCATAGTGAATTAAGTTATCAGTTGCAGCAGCCGCCTGGATAACTGCTGCCACTGTTGCAGATATAATAAGTAACTTAGTTTATGGCCACAACACTTTCCCTGGACAGGGGACATTATTTGGGTAAGGTCGTCGATCTCTGTTACTGTGATGGCATCATAGCAGGCGCTACGCAATACCCGGAAGAAGGGCATACCAGCCAGCCCCATTATCATGATAATATGCATATCAGCTTTGTCTTAAGGGGTGGAAGTGTTGAAAAGCGCGGGCAGGGACAACAATATGAAAGGTTGCCCGGCGACATCATGTTTTATCACGCAGGTGAGATTCACCAGAATATCCAGAAAGTATTTCCTTCCAAAAATATCAACCTGGAAATAGAAAATGATTTTCTTTTAAAAAATGGGAATACCGAAGCAGCAATCGGAAGCGTGTTAACCGAAAACCCCGATGGCAAATTCCTGCTGCTCAAAGTGTACAATGAACTATCGGAGAACGATCATTTTTCTGCATCGTCCATCAGTATGCTGTTTTTAGACATGGTGAACAGGTCCGCAAAAAAACATCAAACAAAACCCCTTCCCTCCTGGGTAAGGATCATTCATGAATTGCTGAACGATCAATCAACCGGCAAACTGGGTTTGACCGATCTGTCAAAAGCGGCAGGTGTTCATCCCATTACTATCTCTAAGCATTTTCATAAATATTACGGCTGTACGCTCGGTGAATACATGCGTAAACTGAAAATTGAAAAAGCACTTACTCTTATAAAGGCCGGTACCATACCTCTAACTGAAATCGCCTATGCTTGCGATTTCTCAGACCAGAGTCATTTCACCAGGGTATTCAAACAACAAACCGGCTTCCTTCCAAAGCGCTATCAGCAGTTACAGGGTTGTTAACTCAACAGGCAGGCAAAATCCATTCTATTTGGTCTTGTATTGTAATGATAATTTTACCATCAAACAGACACATGCTATGCGCCGTAAACCTTTTCTGAATGTCTTGCTGTTATTACTACTCAGCATTATAGCAAATGCGCAAACCACGCAACCACGGCTTGACAGTTTCTTTAGTTCCTTATACGCATACAAAGAAATCAACGGCAATGTTCTGGTGGCTGAAAACGGCCAGACCATCTACGAAAAATCATTCGGGTACGCGGACTTTGCAAACAAAACAGCCCATAGTGAGCATTCGCAGTTCATACTTGCTTCAGTCTCGAAGGTATTTACATCCGCTGCGGTACTGCAGTTGAGGGACAAAGGGATCCTGAAGCTGGACGATCCTGTCACAAAATATTTTCCCGGGTTCCCTTATCCGGATATAACCATCAGGCACTTGCTTTCACATACATCCGGTTTACCGGATTACCAGTTGTATGAGGATTTAATCACCAAAAACCCGCAAAAGATTTTCTCGAACCAGGATCTTTTCCCTGCGCTTAAAATATGGAAGCAGCCACTGACCAACAAACCCGGCGAAAAATGGAACTATTCCAATAACAATTTCATACTGCTGGCCCTGCTGGTGGAAAAGCTTTCCCGCATGCCATTTGAAAAGTATATACAGAAAAATATTTTTAAGGTCTCCGGAATGAATGATACTTATTTCCTGAACGACCCTGTACACACAGCTGATAAAAGAAAGGCTACCGGTTATGACTATCCCCTGTTTATATCGGCTGAATTGAAGGAAGTGGACAGTATCCGGAAATACCGCTGGATTGTTTACAACGCAAGCGGTTTTACGGGTCAGGGTGGCATTGTTACAACGGCCAGGGACATGCTGCAATTTGACAAGGCGCTCTATGCGGGGAAAATTTTAAAACCTTCGAGCCTGCAGGAAGCTTTCACGCCAGCAAAGCTGAATAACGGGGAAAATGCGGATGCGGATATCGGCATAGGTAAAGCGTCCTATGGCCTGGGCTGGTTCATTTTCTCGGACAGCACAAACGGTAAAATTGTATGGCACGGCGGTGGCCGTCCCGGTTCCGTGAGTTTTTTCTTAAGGAACATCACAAAAAAGCAAACAGTTATCCTGTTTGACAATGCGTTTAACAAGAGCCTTTACGCAAATGCAGTAAATGCGCTGGCTATACTTAATAACAACCCCGTACAATTCCACAAAAAATCACTGGTCAGGGAATACAACAGCACACTCGCAGAAAAAGGAGTGGATGCGGCATTTTGCAGGATGCAGGAATTGCAGGTAGATTCCATCCATTATTTTCTAAGCGAGGATGATATGAATGAGCTTGGGCTGCAGCTATTATACGCCGGTAAATCACCTGCCCATAACGAATGGGCACTGGAAGTTTTAAAACTCAATATCCTGCTGTTCCCGAAAAGTTTCAATACCTACGACAGTTATGGCGAAGCGCTGTCAAATACCAATCACAAACAGGAAGCCATCTTCATGTACAAAAAATCAATTGAATTAAATCCCGCCAATGAACAGGGGAAAAAAGCGTTGAGTGAACTGATGAAAAAATAAACCGGTTCGACTGGTACTAGTGGGGTCATTTAATTTTCTTCCATTCGTATTGCTTCCCTTGAGTAAAAATGATTTTTGAAACGGGCGCCGTTTTCGCTGATGTGGAAATTATACAACTTAGCGAAAAGATGTGTGCCAATTCATCCTTGCCAGGATGGATTGGTGCAAGTAAAGGTTTAGTTTAAGCCCCGAACCTCTATAATAATTGATAATAAACAGCTTACATGAAAACCAACCCACCCCAATCGAAATTCCTTTAACTAAAAAGGCTTCAAGTTCAACAACTTAAAGCCTTTTTAGTTAGAGGTAGCCCCTATCGAACAGTTTTCGAACCACTTTATGGAGGACTTGAGGCGGCTGGCTGCAATTGTAGCTTGATTACTAATGGCAGGCTAGTCTGTAAGTAGGCAAGCAGAGGTTTTTGTGTGAAAGATAAATGTGCAGAGTGATGAACAAACAATTACAAGCCAGTTCATGGCTAATTATATTCTTCGTGGGGAATTGCTCCCTCACTATTTTTCTTTTCACCGCCCCTTTATATAATACTCTATCTACCAGCTTTCAGAGGCCACCAACGGAGAGGAATCTTTCCCCATTCTGCCAGACATCTCCAAAACGACATTCAATTATTTAACTATAAAGAAAATTATCATGGCAGATTTTAAAAGAAGAACCCTGCTGTTGAGCATTGAAGAACAGCCGGAGGGAAAACCACTTCCATTGTTTCCAATCCGCACAAATTAACGCAGGATGAATTAATGGAATTGGCAGATTACAATATCATTACCCGGTGTGCCATTACATCACCGTTATAGTAGGTTTTTTATTTCATTGACCACTGCTATGGTCAAATTCTACTCGATAAGTTTGCTGGGCATGGCTTAGCTTAGTGACCCTGCCTTCCTGGTCGTACATAATAGTTGCTGGGCCTGCACTGCTGCCACTATTTCTAAAGCTTACAGTATATTTTGCGATGCTGTAATTACCTGCCAAACTGTTATTCTTTTTACAGCCCGGTAATAGTGCACCTGTTGTAAAAGTTGCAACAGGCAACGAAACAGAAAATAACTTTCTGATAAATCCAGTGTTTAGAAATTTTATAAAATGGTATGTCACTCTACTCGTTTTCGCTCCTCTTCGGAGCTGTCCGTTCTGTTTCTTTTTGCTTCCAGCTTACTATTGCCAAAACTGCGGGAATAAGTAAGTTTAAACATCCGCTGGGTAAACTGCGCATTCCTCCGCATTACTAAATTTTGATCTGGCAGGTCCACATAGCCCCGCAACTTTATTGAGTTGAAAATGTCGGTGACCGTAAAACTTAGTTTGCCTTTTCCTTTTTCGGTTTTCTTTTGAATGCCGAAGTCGGCAGCGCCGACCGGACGTAAGAACCCTCTGCCCCTTAACTCGCCTGACTGGTAATAGCCCGAAACATCTATGGCAAAGTTTTTAGAAAGCTTAAAGTTTTGGGCGCATGAAATGCGATAATTTTTCTGTTCCACGCTTATGCCTGTTCCCAGGTATGCCGAATTGGTTTGTTGCCACCTTCCAATAAGATTGTACTGCATGTTCCACCATGCTGTAACAGCCAGGGGAATCGAAAAAGTTAGGGCCAGTGTCTTTAGGTTGGTGAGATTCTCAGGAGACGAAACCTGTTTATTCGTCGCAGGGTCAATTCTTGCCTGGAACCTGGCGATTGAACAGGCTTCATGACTATAGGAAAGGGAGAATATATAATTTTTATAAACGTACGCACTACTTACCGCATCGGCGATGGAGGCTTGCAACGCGGGATTCCCTGTGATCAGGGTATTGGGATCTGTGAAGACGGTAAAAGGTGCCAGGTCGTTAAACCCGGGCCTGGTGATTCTGCGGCTGTAAGAAAAATTGATGGCTTTATTATCTTTTATTTTCCGGGAAATAAAAAAACTGGGAAATAATTTTCCATACTGCCGGTCCACAATATTTTTTACATCGGAGGTGCCTAAATTGGAGTTGGTATATTCATACCGCAAACCTATTTTGATGCTTGTTTTTGGATTTGGATTTGCAATAAACGAAATATAAGCTGCAGCAATTGTTTCTTCTAACGTATAATTAGCCGAGACGCTGGTATCGGTAACCCATGTATCCTGCAATAACCTGGCAATTACAATATTGTTGTTGAAACCCGAACGTGTGAATTTTGCACCAGCCTGCAGCTCAATTTGCTTATTTAATTTTTTTGCATAATCTCCGCTGGTTACCCAAAATGTGATGGGCGTTGTTTTTTCACTTGTTGCTTCCTGTTTATATCCAAATCCCCCGGATCCATTGAAATAGGTATTCAGGTAATAATTAGGGTTGCTGTCATGGTAGTACAGGTGGTCAAGATTTAAAGAAAGTGTTCCGCCATTTTTAAAAAGATGCCGGGCATTCAGGTTGGCAGTAAAACTTTTCCAGTAGTTGGTCTCTTTATTTTTTACATATATTGATGTGTCTGGTTGCTGATCCAACAGTATGGAGGTTTGGTTAATGGCATCCATGGTCCATTTGTCTGCATACCCGGATATCATAGCGCCAATCGTTGTCTTTTTTGTTATTTGGAAATCTATCCCCATTCTGCCATTAAAATTCTTAACCATGGCATCTCTGTCGTTGGTTATGTAAGTCTCTGTTGTTTTTCCGCCATATATAATTTTACGATAGGTATTCAGGGGCTGTAGCTGGTTGTTGATGGTAAATGAATAATCACCAAAGAGATTAAATCTTTTTTTGCGGTGATTGAAATTTAATGAGGCAGATGCCGTCTTGCTTTTTCCAACTCCTGTTGTAATGGCAAAAGAACCATTGGTGCCAAAACTATTGTTCTCAACCATGACAATGTTGATGATGCCCGCATTTCCTTCTGCGCTGAAGTTGGCAGGTGGCGTAGTGATCAATTCTATCCGTTCTATATTACCGGAGTTCATACCCGCCAGCATTTGTATAACAGCGGCAACAGGCATATGGCTTTCTTTACCATTAACCATAACCAACACGCCGTCTTTTCCGCCCATCGACAACTGGTTGTTTTGACGGTCCACTGTTACACCGGGCGATCGTTCCAGTATGTCCAGCGCAGTAGCGCCTGCGGCAGTAATGCTGTTGCGTACATTGATGACCATGCGGTCAATCTTTTGTTCGAACAGCGGCTTTTTAGCGGTTACGGTTACGTTACTCAATTGCGCGTTTTCCGCCATCAGCCGGGTCTCGCCCACGTGGATATTATCCTGGTTACCTGCAATCGTATAAGAAGAAGTATAAACTTGTTTAAAACCGCTAAAAGTAAAACTGAGCAGGTATTTCCCGGCGGCAATATTGCTAAACAGGTAAGATCCTGTATTGCCAGAAACAGTTCCTTTGACCAATGCAGAGTCTCCGGAACGCAATAGTAATACGGTTGCGTTGGGTATTGGCTGACTATTGCTATCCGTGACCATTCCCTGTATTTTTGACTGAGCGTGTAATAATTGTATCATACAGCCTGCCAGGAGTATATTAAACGCAATCACTTTTCCGGCTGGTTTAATACGCCTGTTAAATGACGTAGTTATTTTCCTGAGACTTTTCATTTTTCAGAATTGAAAATATATAAATGAATCCCCGCTCTTTTGGCTCACGATTAAAGCAATAACCAACAATGCCCATATTCCCGCTACGCCCCACCACCTGATTTTACAGGCCACCTGCAATACACTTGTATTACGCATGAACCAATGCAGCAAAACCATCAGGGTAATTACAAGGGAAACTTTTATGATATCCAGTGTTGGCAATAGGGCAATCCCTTGTTTTGTTTGCCCGAACATGGACGACAGCATCCGCCATGCAGTGGAAAAATCAGTTGCGCGAAAAAACACCCATGTTACGTTTACAAGGAAAAAGGTGAACAACGCCAGTAAGAAATGATTGAACGTCTTATTTTTTATAAAAGCCGGCGCGAAGGATGCTGTTTTAGTAACCATTCCTGTTGACATTTTAGGTTGGCTACCGGCGAATCTTTCCTGTATTAGTTTTTCTACGCAGAGGTAAATGCCATGCAATGCGCCCCAAACCACAAACGTCCACGAGGCGCCATGCCAAAGCCCTCCCAGCAGCATGGTGATCATTAGATTGACATAGGTCCTTACTTCACCTTTCCTGTTTCCGCCCAATGGAATATATAAGTAATCGCGGAGCCATGCAGATAAGGTGATGTGCCATCGCCGCCAAAAATCGGAGAATCCAATAGCTGCATATGGATAGCGGAAGTTCTCCGGCAATACAAAACCCAGGCACATGGCAACACCTATCGCACACGTTGAATAACCGGCAAAGTCAGAAAATATTTGCCCGGAAAAAGCCAATACACCCATCCATGTATCAAGTGCAGGCAAAGCCCGTCGAAAGCCAAAGACCGTATTAGCAGGTGTAGCCAGGAGGGTATCTGCTACCACTACTTTCATGAACAATCCCAGGGAGATTAAAAACAATCCCTGCAGCAACTGTTGCCGCGTTGCTTTGTGGGGTGTTTCAAATTGTGGAACAAGTTGTGGTGGCCTTACAATTGGTCCGGCCACTAAATGCGGGAAGAAAGTAACAAACAAAGAAAAGTCGAGCAATGATTTTACCGGCTTGCTTTTCCTTTTATACATGTCTATCGTATAGCACAAAGTGGTAAAAGTGTAAAAGGAAATACCGGCAGGTAAAATAATACTGGGCTTTGCAGGATGGAAATCAATGCCCATTGCATGTGCAATGGCTACAAAATTTTCCAACAAAAATTTTCCATATTTAAAAAAGCAAAGCATGCCAAGGTTGCCGATGAGGCTTATTACCAGCAGCACTCTTTTTTTGTGCTTGTTTTCTTGTGTATACAACGCACGACCCACAAAAAAATCTACAATTGTTGAAAGCCACAACAACAGTATAAAAGGTGGATTCCATGCAGCGTAAAAAACATAACTGGCCAGTAAGAGATTGATCTTCTTAACCTTCCATGGAAAGGGCAGGTTATGCAAAACAAGCATAACGATAAAAAAAGCGATAAATGTAAATGAGTTAAAGACCATAAACTTAGTATTGAGGTTTAACGTTGGCGACAGCCGGGCTGTCATTTACAGGAAACACCCAGCCCTTTTCTTCCCGGAGAATCCTGATTAATGCGGTTGTATAAGTCACTGCATCGCGGGGAACTAAATGTGAACATTCGGGGCAAACAAAATTGGCAGTCGCGGCATAATCTGAATAATGGATACCTGGTGTATTGGTATATGCCAGTAACCGATCCCAATATTGCTGACGTGGGAATACACTCTTTTCTTTTTCCAATATGTCTCCACTGGAGGGAGGGCGAACAAATATGACTACCCCTCCCCGTGACCTGATCTTATCAATAGAAGCTTTAAATCCTTTTAGTATGGTCAAAAGGGTATCGCCCTTAACACCAACTGTGAATTTTTCCCAGTAATCTCTTTGCTTTTGTTGCAAACGCCGATCATTTAAAAACATAGGGGTCATAGCAGTTTGACGGTTAAAGTTTGTTATGGAGAATTCTTTGGGGAAAGGCGGCCGCACAACAACGTCGGCACGGTTGCGCATTTGCATGGAATTCAACAAATTGGTCAATCCAAACTTTCCCTCTTCCAGGAAGACGAACTTTGACTCTAACACATAATTGATCGATGCGCTTGCTTTTTGTGCCGGGGTCTCTGCGTAATAATATTCAATGGCCTCCCTGGCCGACTTATCTCTCCTGGTGGTATCAATGGAAAAAAATTGAGACTCTGCAACATCAATGATGAGTTTCCCCTCGAATGTTGAGTCACTGGCCAGATCGCGCAGGGTAAGACGGGACGGCGTTCCTACTATGGCAAGCTGAATGGCTTCTTCTCCTGTTAATTTTTCCCAGGTGGGAATATCAAAAGCAAATTTGATGCGCGAACCACCGATAATAACAGTGGACCGGGGAGTTGGGCTGGTCAGCTTTTTTCTTTGCTGGGCCCATAATACCTTATCATCATTATAAGTTGGCTTAAAGCCCCTGCTGCGCCAGTAATATTCCCAGCACGCTACAAAACCAATTACAATCGCCAGCATTAAAATGGACGCTTTGAAAAAATGGGTGGGTTGCATATATATCAATTTTGAAATTCGGGTGCTGTGAGTTTAGTAATATTCCAATGACGTTGCATTATTAATAAAAACAAATCTATACCTGCTGCAACTGCCGCACAATCCCATGTTTATGGTAAATCAAAAGGGTATTGGAGTTGCCATGCCATAATTATAGTAGGCGGTTGCCGAAGTGTATACCAGTTAGTAGCAGCTTATTTTAAAATAAACCAGCCTTCATGTGTTCTTAAAATATTAATAAGATAACTGGTATAGATCACAGCATCATGCGGCGAAAGGTGTGATTCATCTACACAAATCAAATTGGCTATCTCAGGGTAATCAGTAAAATAATATCCTGCTGTGTGCGTGTATTCCAGTAAACAATCCCAATATTCCTTACGGGGATATAAGCGGTTTTCTCTGTCTAAAGAAATGCCATTGGAAGGAGGCCGGATAAACGCCACCATGCCACCACGGGATTTTATCTTATCAATCGAAGTTTTTATTTCCCTAAGAATAGCTGCCAATGCCGCGCCTTTAATGGGCATCACTTTGCCTGTTGCAATAATTTTTGTCCTGGCGGCTAATTGTTCTTCCCGTAACCGCGCATCGGACAAGAACATGGGTGTGAAACTGGATTGCCGGTCAAAGCTTAACTGGGAGAATTCTTTTGGGAAAAGCGGCCTTACAAAAATACCCGGCCGGTTGGCTAAGGTTATATCATTCAACAGCGCGTTCAATCCAAATTTCCCTTCTTCTAAAAAAACAAAGTTCCGTTCCAGTGCATCATTGATTATAGCGCTTACTTTTTGGGCAGGTGTTTCCTGCTGGAAATAAGTGATGGCTTCCCTGGCTGATTTTTCTGCATTCATGCTATCAATAGAAAAAAATATTTGTTCAGCTACGTCAATAATCACTTTTCCTTTGAATTGCTCATCCTTTGCCAGGTTGTGTAACACGGGCCGTGGCGATGTTCCTCCAAAGGCCAGTTGAATGGCATCTTCTCCTGCCAGTTCTTTCCATGTTGCAATGTCCACATCAAACCTGCTGCGGGAACTTCCAATAAAAATAGTTGCCTGGGGGTTATATACTTCTTTTCGCTTAGCAGCCCATATAAACTTGTCATCATTATGCGAAACCGTGAAGCCCCTGCTGCGCCAGTAATATTCCCAGCACGCCACAAAACCGATTACAATCGCCAGCATTAAAATGGACGCTTTGAAAAAATGGTTGGGTTGCATATATATCTATTTTGAAATTCGGGTGCATTAAACTCACTATTAGCCTAACTATATTGCATTATCAATAAAAACAAATCTATCCCTATTGCAATGGCACAACAATCCCATATTTATGGTAAGTCAAAAGGATTCGGGCATTTGCCTGCCATCATTATGGCAGGTACCGAAGTGTACATCCATCAATAAAGTGGCTTCATGTATTACATGGGATTATGGATAACTGCTCCTGTAACGTTCGTGGCTTGTGTTAATCTGTTTACTAAAATTCAGGGATTGACGGAGAATTGTCAATCCTCCTTTTGTAGCAGCCGAATGGTTCATCCGGGCGGGGCAGTCAGATGGGATAGCAGATAAATTAAGCGGAAGGAATTATAAATTGATGCGTTCGCCCAGTATTTTGGCGATGGCTTCTTTGCCGCAATTGACATGCAGCTTTGCGTAGATGTTCTTGAGGTGAGAGCGGACGGTATTAAATCCA
>Ga0193753_10002772_pt1 | contig 13513 bp, 28 predicted proteins | sample H1c2metaG_FD_144925 | JGI IMG/M metagenome (GOLD analysis project Ga0193753, IMG submission 144925) | Soil microbial communities from a riparian zone of the East river system, Colorado, United States - H1c2 | ecosystem: Environmental > Terrestrial > Soil > Riparian zone | place: USA: East... | reverse complement strand
GTGGTCAGCCTGCGGTACGCGATGGACGATCTGCTCTCCGGGCGCCTTGGCCGGATCATCGGATACCAGTTCAAACCCTCCGAAACGAGCGCGACGTTTCAATTATTGGTGTGATTAATGGGCAACACGCTGATCGGCTGGAACAACGCGGTGAAGTACGCGACGTTAGCGGCCGGCTCATCGGCGACGCGATTTCCGATTGAGAATTTACAGAATGACATCGGCGCCGCCTCTCTCGGATGGCAGACGGAATCCGGCGCCACTACCTCGTATTTCACCGTCACGTTCCCGTCATCACAGACGGTTAGGGCTCTCGCGATATGTCAGACTAACCTAACGCCCGACGCGGTCATTACGTTTTCTCTATACGAGAACCCATCAACGCTCCTGTTCTCCGGGTCGGGCTCATCGATCGTCGCCGGGTTTGGCCAGAGTGTCCTTGTCGCGGATCAGGATTACACCGCGGATTACTGCCGGGTGGACATCGCGGACCCAGGGAATCCGGATTCGTTTTTAAATGTTTCGCTCGCGTTCGTTGGCGCTGGCTGGCTGCCTGAAATTGGCATGGCCTGGGAAACAACTTTCGGTCGCAACCGTCGCGTTGATGACTTCCGAACGATCGGCGGACAAAGATACCCGACTCCAAGGTGGTCCGCGCGCTCGCGCCAGGTCGTGCTTGATTGGGTTCAAGGTGACGAGTTGTGGACCGACGTTGGAGAGCTTGACCGCATCTCCAGCCTTGGTGGCAACGTGCTGGTTATACCAAATATTCAGTCATCTGAGGTTTCCAATGAGGCGATATTTGGGATCGTTGAAGTGGTGAACGACATTTCGTATCAAATCGGCGTCGCGGATTGTTTCAAGTGGACATTTAGAATCGAGGAGCGCTTGTAATGATACGCGATGATATCCTCGAAAACGTCAACGCTCCCGGCACGCTCACGACGATGAACCTCGCGGGACCGCCGGTCGGTACGTCGCGGCGGTCATTTATCCCCGCGTTCGCGAGCGGGTCTGAGGTGTTCTACTTCATCGATGATGACACCATAATGGAGTGGGGCTACGGCATTGTCACATCCGGCTCACCGAACACGCTGACTCGCGCGACGGTGATTGGAAACACGGCGGGCACGACCGCGCGGTTGAACTTCTCCGGGGCGGCCAGGGTTTACAACGAAATCCCTGCGTCACGATCGCTGTACATCAACTCGGCGGGGCTTATCTCGCCCAGCAACTTGCAGTTTGCTGGAACGCCCACATTCAACCTGACCGGAAGCCAGGCTGTAAGATTATATGACAGCGCTGCCGGCGCTGATGCAAAATATACCGATATGCAGGTGGCGGGAGGGACGTTTACCGCTCGATTTGTAAACGACGCATATACCAACTCGAATAATTTCTTTCAGGCGGTGCGCACGGGGTACGCGGTTACATCAGTGAGTATTGCTGGCGCGTCGATCTTTCTTCAAGGCGCCACCATCATAACCGGACATACTACATTTAACCTGACGGGCGGATCGTCCATCCGTTACTATGACAGCGCCGGAGGCGCAGATGCGAAATGGACGGATAGTTCTGTGGATGGTGGCACTTTTGTGTCGCGCTTTATTAACGATGCACTCAATAATGCAAATAACTTCTTTGTGGCGGTGCGCTCGGGATACACAATTACATCGGTTACCCTTAACGGAGCGGCAATAAATCTTAACGGTGCCACCACCATAACCGGACAGACCACATTCAACCTGACGGGCGGACAATATGTCCGGTACTATGACAGTGCTGGGGCAACTGACGAGAAATATGTCACCATGACTGGTGTCGGCACAACTTTCGCCGCGCGGTTCGCCAATGATGCTTTTACCTCCGCCAACCCATTCTTTGAGGCTGTGCGTTCCGGTTACACCGTCGCATCAGTGACTCTCACCGCCGCCTTTATCAGTCTGGCCGGTCCAACATCGGTGACCGGCACCCTGAATATTTCAGGAAACTGTTTCGCCAACAGTTTTATCCCGACATCTGATGGCCGCGTGAAGACGGAGGCAAGGCTAATTACGCAAGCCGAAGGAGAGCTTTGGGCGAGGTCTGTGCCAGCCCGGATATATCGGAAAATGGGCGAATGGGAGGCTGGGTTTTTCGCCCAGGACATTGAGGCCGCCGGCTTTGATGAGGTCCTGGTCCTGACCGATGAAGCCGATATGCCGGCGGAAATGAACGGGTCGACCGGACCGATCGGTAAGCGGTGGGGCGTGCGATCAGGAACCGCGGAGGCGTACCTGTCCGCCGCGCTTCTTTCGGCCCTTGAAAAGATTGACGATCTAACCGCCCGCGTCGCCGCCCTCGAGAGCGCCTGACCCCACCACCAGCGCCCCCGGCCGGCACCAACCGACCGGAGGCACCCCGGCCCGCGCGAGCGGGACAGTACCCCTGTGTCACCAGGGGCAAGGAGCGCCATGCCAGATCGAGCCGTGAAAATAAGTGTTCCAGGTCACATCCCGCCTGAGACTTTCCGCGTGACGGAGGCGCCGTGAGCGACGCGCTTTCCGTCGCACAGGCGGCTCAACTAAAGGCGATCGAAGCATTGACCCAGGTAGCAGCGCATGAACGCGAGTGTGCCCGGAGATATCAGGAGCAGGCGCGCGCGCAGGAAGAGATGAACGAAAAGCTGGACATGCTGTTGGAGCAAAACAACCTTGCGCGCGGGCGGGCGGAGCGGAATCAGGTTCTGCTTGGCGGCATTCCGAATGCGTTCTGGGTTGCAGTCATCGCGCTCGGTTCCAGTGGCTTCGTAGCCTTCGCGACAATAGTTCTCAAGCATCCGTAGGAAACTGAGATGTACCTGATATTGATCGTGCTGGTTGTGTTGCTGCTCTTTGGTGGCGGCGGATACTATGGGTACAACGCCGGCTGGGGGCCGATGCACTACGGCGGCGGTGGGATCGTCGGATTGATCGTCATTGTCCTGCTCGTAGCGCTGCTTTTGGGTCGCCTCTAAACGCTCATGTCCCAAGCGCTGTTTCTTATTCTGATGCTGATGTTGCCAGCATCAGCCGCGGCGCAAAGCGGTCAACCGCCCGTCACACCGCAGCAACCGACATCGCTCTACCAGGGTCAACAGTCCTTAGGCGACCCCACCCGATTGACGACAGAGCAATTGTTCCGGGAGATCGGCACGCTTGAAAAAAGCCTCAATGGTCAACTCTCCGCGATCATTAAAAATGCCGATGAATTCAAGGCAAATCTGACTCATTTCCCTACCGAGATAGACCAAAAAATAGCCCAGCTTGAGAAGCTTCAGACAGAGGTCATAAAGGGCAATATCGCCAGGATTGGCGAGCAATTCGCGGGCATTGCGATACAATTCAAAGAACGCGATGTTCGCGGCGAGCAGGCAACACTCGCATCCAATGTTGCTATCAACGCGGCATTGCAAGCTCAAGAGAAACAGTTCACCGCGCAAGCCTTGAACTTTGCCGCTTCCCTGGCCGAAGTCAAAACCACGTTCGGCAAACAAATTGATGCGCTGATCAACCTGCAAAGCGCCAATACCAGAGGGCTCGAGGACAAGATCAACGGGTTCAAGGATCAGGTGAACCAAATGGACACGAACACCCGGACCTTGATCGCCGCCATAAACAACCAGGTCACCGCGATCAACGGCCGGTCGACCGGCGCCGGTGACAGTTGGGGCATTATGCTCGGCGCGGGTGGACTGATCCTCGGCGTTGGATCGTTTCTGATTGTGCTACTTCGCGCGCCAGTCGTTCGTAAGGAAATTATCACATGACACCCGTCGATTGGGACGTTGTGATCAAGGCTGGGATTGGACTGATGACATCTGTCGTGATCCCGTGGGCCATCGTTGAGGCGCGATGAAAGTGAGCCTGGAACTCGTCGCGAACGAATTCGAATATGAAGCGTATCTGGAACCAATCACGTTTCTTCTGCGGGTTTGTCGCAAAGAAGCCGCGCGCGAGTCAATGCCGTGGGATTATATCGGCACCGCCGCGGTTACCGTGGATGATAGGCATGTCGCGACCGTCAAGGGATTCGTGATGTCTACGCCGTACAATTCAAGCGCCCGAGACGCTACAGTTCGTGCTGTTTCCCGTATTGGTGCCGTTGAAATGATCTGGAGCCGAAAGAAAAACGGAGTGTTCGTCCCCATAACGATACCGGTTCCAGGTTCGGGGCGGACATTCTACATCTGAACAGGAGTAGCCAAAATGGCTTTTGAAATGACAGTCACGGCCGTAGTGAAAGACGAAACCGGCACGATGTGCACCCAAACGACGCACTGGGAACGCATGGACCAGGGCGAGATGCTGACCCTGGAGGGCAGTTATCTCGCGTGGCTCGCGAGCCTGCCGAAGTCGATCGGCGGCGCGACGGATGTGAAACACACCTGACCCGACATTGGCCCGGAGAAATCCGGGTCACTCGGTCTGAGGAATTAACGCATGAAACACTTGATCCTGGTGTCTGTACTGTTGCTCGGCGCCTGTTCCGCATCCGATCAAACGAAAGTCGATCGAGTCGTTGTCCAGGGTCAACTTTTCTGCGCCAAAGCCCAGACGAGCGGGGCCCTGGTTGTCGCGCTCGCTGACGCGGCGGGCGTGCCAATCAGTGTGACCGGGCGAACGGCTGGTGCCGTCGCCGCCGCGTGCGCGGCAATCGGCGCAATCCCGGTCTCGCCTCCGCCGAATCCTGGTCAGGCGCCCGTCGTGGCGGCGCCGATCGGCGTGGCAGTCAAGCCCGCGAACTGAGGAATTCTCGGAACGATGCTCAATCGTCTCCGAAAGTGGTTCACTTTCAAAAGGATCAGCCCCATGGCTGAGCAACATATCCACCTGCACATCGAGGGGTTGGGCGAGGTCGTCCGGCTCCTGACGCGCATCTCTTGTCAACTTGAAACCATGGAGACCAAAATGGCCACGATCGACGATCTGAATACCGCGACTGACGCTATGACTGGCGTAATGACTTCCAACGATACCCGGGTAGCCGCGCTGGCGACCGCCGTAAGTGACGCCGCCGCTGCGAACGCGACGGCTGACGCGGCCATGCAGGCGGAGATCAAGCGGCTAAACGACCTGCTTGCCGCTGGCAATACCAATCCGGTGGCTCTTCAGAACGTGGTCGACAAGCTGACCGCGATGTCCGCCGAAGGTGTGGCCCAGGGCGCCGCGATCGACGATGCGACGACCGCGCTGGCGGCCGCTTTCCCGCCACCCACCCCGTAACCCTCGCCTGACCCACGCGATTGGCCGCCAGTCTTCGGGCTGGCGGTCTTTTTGCGTTTGGGGTAGAACTTGAGAGCTGCATCCCCGGATGAAGCGAGATGGTGTCTGGCTCGCAGGGGAATGGCACCTACCGCAGTGGGTTCCAGTTCCCGCTAAACTGGATGGCGAGGGCGAATAATCCCCCACAGACCGCCGCTCCTTCACCGGGGCGGCGGTTTCGTGTTTGCAGAACAGGGACAGGCCTGTATGATGCAGGCACCTTGTGAGGTCGTTTCGCGCCGCATGACCGCCGGGGGGAGAAATCCTCTGGCGGTTTTCGTTTGTCTGGCGCGGGGGCGTCGGGTAGAGTGCGCGGGCTGAGGCGGCGAGACTGGCGGAGTAGGGTTGCGCTGAAAGTCAGCCGGACCATGTTGGGGCGAGCTTATATAAGCGGGGGACTGCAAATCCCCGGATCACGGTGCGAATCCGTTACCCAAACAGCCGCGGCGCCCCGCGCGACAGCCGAGCCTTACGGGTACGACAGGGACACTACCGGCTGGCGGTCGCGGCCAGTCGGTTTGTAACGCATTGCATGGCCTCCCTCACCTCTGTAGCAGCCTGATCTTTGGGTATAGACCCTTCTGGTCCGTTAAACCGGGAGTTCCAATTCGTGATGCCGACGACGGCAGCCGTCACAACCTCTCCCGCGATCTGCATTTGCCGTTCCACGATTCTCTCTTCCAAGGTCGCGACATGTTTTGGCGACACGACCCCGATGGTAGCCTTGGTGGGGAAGGTCATCTGCTGAATGTCGTTGGGACCTCGCTCGAACTGGATGAATCCGCTCTCCAGAATAAAATCGCCGAACGCGTTGGCGGCCTCTCTTCGGACATAATCAGCAAACCTTGGGTCAGATCCGTCGCCGGCATCCATAATGGAATGATACCGCACGATCGAGACGCGATTCTGGGTAACTGTCTCCGCGCATTCTGGGCATGGGTAACTTCGGACTGCCGGGACCGGTGACTGGCTGTCCGTCAAATCAGAAAAAACGCGCGACTCTCGATGGATGGGCAGTCTTATGGTTTGCTCGCCGCGGCAGATTTCACATCTTGGCATCGCTCTCTCCTGCAAAAATCCGGTATTATGTAGCAACCGCCACCACAAGAATGTGGGGATTAGGTGCGTATCGGCTCAATCCGGGCTGGTGGCGCCTGCTACATAATACCGGACATATACTCATTCGACACCAGTTTTGCGGTCAACCGGCACCGCATGACGCGCCACGATGTTGTCACATTCGTCTACCTCGACGAGGTAATGGTATGGGCCATATTCCAGCAAAAGGCCCGGTAACCAAATCTCAACGTGAATCCGTTGCTGGCCGCATGGTATTGCACCAAGAATAACGCACGCCGCCACGGCCGCGTGCATATAAACCCCCGTTCTCACGATGACAGTTTGCTCCAAACCTCCGTCGATTCGCACATGGAAGGCATTCTGGGTCCCATCCGGCTCACGCCAACACGGCGGGATCGGGTCGCCGCCTCGCCATGCGCGCTTGGTCCCGGCGTTTTCGTCCTTCGCGCTCATCACTCACTCCTACAGGTTCGGCGTTTGGTGGACAGGCGATGCCTCGGCCAGATCGGATGCAGATCAACGGCGCCAATAAGAACGTCAGGCACTATATATTCCCCAGCAAGCCAGTGTGGGTCTTCCGGATTAGGCCTCAAAGCGGAATGGATTGCCGCCGCATGTTCATTCGTGAGCGTGATCGCGACCGCAAGTTCCTCGTCGGGCCGGAAGATGGACAGTTGGTATGTCCAGTCTCCGGCCGGCTCTGTCTCAGGTGTCCTGGCGGCGAGTCCCCGTGCATACGCCTGACGCTCGATCGTGGAAATATAGTGCATCAGGGCCTGCTGTGAGTTTGACGGAGATCCTATGGGGAGGAGTTCAGTTATTGTATCCACCCAGGCCAGCAGTTCGGTCTGGTCGACCGGCTCCCTGAGTAAGTCTCGGTCCGGGTCTAGGTCATCTGGCATCCGCTCACTCCTACAGGTTCGGCGTTTGGTGGACAGGCGGCGGCGGAACGTCACCGCCCCGCCTCGCATCATTCAAATCCAGTCATGGATTTTTTCACCGCCGCGAAGAACTCATCGCAATCCCCGAAGCATGCCCATTTTGATCCGTCGGACAGCGTTACCTCGTGCGCGCGGGGGCCGATCTGGCGGGGCGCGGAGGTGACGATCCGGTGGCCAAGGGCGGATTGAAAGGACGGCCACACCGCGGCGGGCGGCTCGCGTGGAGGCGCTACCGGCACACCGTCTACTTCGGTGACGTAGCTACCTTTCTGGCAGGCGGGGATACAACTAGCCGGCATACTCCCCTGCGCTATGCATACGTTGGCTTTACCATTGGAGCATACCCAATGCTGCGCGCCGGACGCGGGCTGACCTGACGCGGCACCGATAAAGAGCGCCATCGCGGCGGCACAAGGCGCCCTCACGTCACGGGCTCCGGATCAAGCGGATAGTCCGGGTTGTTCCGGATGTCCGCGGCGTTCAGCCGGTCGATCTCGGCCCGCACCTCGTCGAGCGTGGCATATCCGGCGGTCCCGATCGTCGTGTAGCCGGCGTTGGGGGTGTGGGTGATCGTGTAACCGCGGTATTTCATGGGTGCCTCTTGTTGGCTTCGGTTTCCGGGGCGGTTGCCATTTCACGGCGGCGCTGAATAACAGCCAGACGGCGAACGACGTTTGTGACCGCGTCCGCGCGATCCGCTCTCTTGCGGAATTCATGGATCGAACTCACGAGGGAGCGCCAGTAATCAGGGTCCGGGTCCTCCCCCTCCATGGCCGCTCGGTTTTGCTCAGCCATGAATTGCTCGGCGGCCGTCGCCAGATATCGGCCGAACTCAATCGCGTAATCGATCTCGCTCCGCTTATGGCTCACGCGCTTCTCCTGTCGGTGTGGGGTGCGGTTGGCAAAACGCGAGTGAAGGGTCCCACACGTGCAAACTCCACCCAAACCATTATGCAAAATGCCATTGGAAAGATTGAATAACCAGACAACTTCTAAGCTGTGGGTCGCTGGTTCGAGTCCAGCAGGGCGCGCCAAAGTTATTGAATTCATTAGATAATATATTCCGAAGCCATAACTGGATTTTGCATCTTGCATAACCCCATTTTCATTACGCAAACGCTCATTTTCGACGCGCCAACCCAAGACTGACGACCTTCGAGTCCACTTGCGGGGCCTTCTCCCACAGTTCGATCGCGGTCAGGGCTACCTCGGTCCGGCGCGGCAGGTAGACATCCACGATGGCCTGACAGTAATCGATCGACCAGCCGGTGACGGACGCGATTTGCGGCACAGTCGCGCCAGCCTCCGCGAGCCGCACCACGGCGGTCCGGCGAAGGTCGCGGCGTTGCTTGCCTTCGACCTTCGCGTCCGCGCGCCGCGCATCCCAGGCGCGGGCAAAGTTGCGATAGGCCCATGGCAGGCCGGTCGGACTTGGCACCAGAAGTAAGGATTCAATCTCGACGGCACGGCCCTCCGTCTTCAGGTGATACGTGACCCGCGTCGCCATCCTCTCCCGCACCATGGGTGCGAGATCGGCATGCAGCGGGACCGCAAGCAGTTCGTCCGTCTTCTGCTGGCGCAACAGGATATAGAGCCGGTCGTCGCGCTCCATGATTCGGGCCGTCGTCATCTCGAGTACATCGCCGGGGCGTTGTGCCGTGTAGATCAGCAGCATGAGAGCTAGTCGCAGGGCCGGGGACGCATCGGCGGCGAAAGCCGCGCATTCGTCTCGGGACCACACCTCGATCCTGGATTTGGTGGCCAGCATTTCAGGCCGTAGCGCCGGGTTGTCGCGCATCCACCGCAGCTTGACTGCGTAGCCAAGGAGGATCCGGAACAGCGCCAGGATTTGGTTCGCCTTTCGCGGTTGGGTGGCGAACTCCGCTTTGATGACCTCGATTGCCTCGGGACCGAACCGCCGGAACGGAAGATCACCGTAGCGCGTCCGCATTTCATTCAGGTAACCGCGATAAAGCTTCTGGGTGCGAGGCGCTAGTTGCGTGCTGAACTCTGGCCGGGCCAGATAGCGGGCGATCAGGTGCGCCACGCTGTTCGGATCATCGGCCGCCGCGCGTCCTACCGGCTTGACGGCGGCTAGCGCCGTAGCCTTGTCGTGGCCCAGGAACTCCTTCGTGGCGCGATCGTAGTAGTACTCAACAATCGAGCCGTCAGCACGCCGACTCCGGGTGACATTAAGTCCGCTACCTCTGGGCCGCGCCACTGGTCTTCCTCCCCCATGGGTTCGGGCCCGCGGCTTCCTGGACATCAGCTTGTCCGATGCCGGAGTCGCGATCCGCCGCAGCGTCCAGCGCCTCGCGGTCCCACGTCAACCGACCGCCTTTGCCTCCCCGCCGCCGAGCCTTGGGCCAGTCGCCACAATCCACCTCCACATCGAACACATCCGCGCTGACGCCGACGTAACGCGCCGCTTCGTCGCGCGACAGGTAGCGCGGCCAGAAGGGCAGGGCGGACAGCGCAGCGCGGCGTTCAGACATCGGGCGCCTCATCGGCGGGGGTGCTTCGGACCCGCCGGAACGTGGTCACGGCCACCCAGGGATTTGCGTCCCAGGATTCCGGGCCGTTAATCGAGCACCAGAGTTCGCGATAGGCACGGCGGGCATTGTCTCGTTCAGTCACCACGCTTCCGAGTATCGGGCCAGCGGGGCGCGGGCATCCCTCGGCGTAGCAATCGCCCACGTCGATCTTCTGAAGCCGCTCGACCCGAAGCGCCGCTACTTCAAGCGTGATGCGGCTGGCCCACCTGGGCATATGGATTCCCGGATGGTACGCCCACCCAATATCGCCGCCGAAATAGGCCATTGGTTCGGTCTGCGCTGGATTTTCATAAACTACCCGCTGGCCGTGATGCTTGAAGCGGTACGCTGGACGGCCATTCTTTCGTTCGCCATTCGGATGCCATTGGCCCCACGACCAATGAAACTCCCGGACCCAGAGCCGATCGCCTGGTTTCCAACGGAGCTTGACCGTGGGCAGGCACTGGCGATCGTCGCGGGTCCACCAGCACCAGTTTACGCTCATGCCGCGAGGATTGCTGGCGGTCTTCCGTTCGCCGCAATACGAGTCGAAGTAGGGCGCCGGGTGCTTGGCGACGTGCTTTGGATGAATCGCGTCCATCGCAGGCGGTTCTGGGATGTCGCCCTTGATGATCCGCCGCGTTTCTGTTTTTCGATCGTCCAGAATCGCGCGGACCATCGGACCCGAGAACAAAATCGGCACCTCGCGGGCGACATCACTATCCGCGCACCCCCAACGTCGCGCGACGGCGATGACGCGGAGGGCGGGGTCAGGCATCAGTATTCCCCATCACCAGGCGCCCGATTCAACAGAACGTACCGCTCCCTGCTCTCGCCCCACCCGCATTTTTCCAACGCCGCGAAGCAGACATCCTCACCGGAGATCGCCGCGTCCGTCATGTCGCGTGTGTTTATGCAGGGACAGTCTCTGTCCCGGTCGCAATATCGGCATTTCATTTGGGTGCGCCCCCCACCGCCGGGTCGCCCAGATCATCCTCGTGAATGCGAAAGACCTTTGGCACTATCTCCCGTAGCCCTGAGCGCACCGCCGTCAGAATTTCTTCCAGATGCGCTATCCGAGCCTGATCTTCTGTCAGACCCGCCTCGCGCATCATCTCGGCAGCGGCATACGTTTCATACGTCACGTAGTTTAGTTCCGAGAACCCACTCAGAGAGTAGCCGATCAATTGTGCGAATTGCTCCCGATCTTCGACGCTAAAGCCCTTGGCGGCGAGAATGTTCAAATCGAATGATCCCTCATCGAGAAGGAATCGGACGATCTTGTTTTCCTTAAACCTCAGGATCCCGTTAGCGTCCTCTTCGATTGGCTGTATCGGATGTTTCATGTCTTCTCCCCTGCCGCCGCGTTGATATCCAGCGTCTGGCGCTGCGACGTGGTTGCGATTTATTGGTTCGGCAGTTGGTAAGGATTCCTTACTAACTGGCGTCTCACTCGCGGGGATGTCGATCAGGGTGCGGAGACGTTGAAGCTCGGCTTCGATCGCCGCAAGCGCATCCAGCGACGGCGTGCTATCCACCAATGGATAGTAGAGTTTTGCAAATCGTAGCGTCGCTTCGAGTTCGGCGCGAATCGTCGCGATGTGGTCGATCATGGCATTTCCTTTAGGGCGACGAGGACGGCGCGCGCCTCATTAAGCCCAGTCTGATATATTTCATTCATCCTGGGATTGTCCGGAGCCCAACGAACGATGTCGTCCCACGACGTTTCTTTCGCCCCCTCGCGTGCAATCGGACTTTGTCGATAGACTTCCCATATGGCTCTGACGACACACTCCACCATCGCCTCGTTCTCCGGGTCGATGACGCGCGCGGAGGGGTCGGCGGGGTGGCAGTAGCGAGTGTCTGGCGTGAACCAATGCGGAAAAACAGGAACGTCGCAACCAATTGTGAGCCAGACATCAACGTCGCCCTTCCACTCCCACAAAGACAGGCCATCAGAACCTGAGAGCCAATGCCACCGATACTTCTCGGCCCACGCGGGCGGACGGAGGGCGGGAGGAGAGGTCATGGCCACGATCTCCATAAGCATTTCCCACACCAGCACACTTGATTGGTCTCGCATTTAATCATTCCGCACCTCAGACAAACAGGAGGACCGAGAAGCCAGGCTAGAAATTGGCGGATCATTCCGGACTCCAAACAGTAACACTTCGTGTTGTTTCGACGATATGTATCTCCGACCGACTTATCTGTTCTGATCGTCGCTTCCTACCATATCCCTCGGTATACATGACTTTGGCCTCTGTGAGTGCCGCCTCCATGGTTGGAACCTCAACCGCCCCTCCGTATCCTTCATTCTCCCACCAGACCGAGACGATAATCGTTTTTGTTTCGGTTGGACGGACGGCTGGAGGAGAGGTCATGGTCGCTGGCACTGAGGGCAACATCTGAGTCCTTCAACAATATGATATCCACACCAGCAATAAGCCTCTTCGTCTGGATGCACGCGGAAACACGAGATCTCCGCGCGGGACTCTTCGGTTGATGCAGGAAATCCGTAGTAGATGCGAGAATTCTGGCGATCCTTTTCGTTCATTTCACCCTCTCCATCCAACAATCCTCAAACACCGGCCGATCCTCCGCCGCCCGATACGCCCGCGCCATCTCCGGATGCCAGCAGTCCCCGGCGTCGAGATCGTGCGCGCCGAAGATGTGCTCGCCAGCTTTGAACTGGTGGTAATGGGCGCAGGTGGAGCAGCGGGGGTCAGGTGTCACCAAATAAACTCCACGATCGGCGTAACGTAAGCCAATCGAGACGAGTGTTTCGGCCAATGATCTTTGGTCAGACCGAAACATTCCATATGACGTTTATTCGCGCGCAACGCGTTGAAGAGCGCCCGCGCATGACCAAGTAATGGGTCTGGCGGCCGTCCCGTCGCGATGACGATCCGGCTCGCGGTTCTGGCGAAGTTCAATATCGTTGATGAGTTGTTGGGGTGACAAACGGTAACCCCAGGCAAGGATAGTCCTTTTGGATCGGTTGAGACGAGCGTGCCAAGGTTGCATTTTACCATACGCGAGAACCCCATGCGGCGGGTGAATTCCTGGTCTTTGCGCACCGTGAGGTCGTCACGATCGGCGCCCGCCATCGAAGGGTTCATACCAATATGCAGAACGAACGCGTCTGCTTGCGGGTCCCATTGGCGCTCCAACCAAAGGCGGTGATCATCGCTCTCAAACAGAGCGGCGCCAGCAACTCCTGGGAGAAGGGGCCAGAAGGATTTCATCGTCACCCCTCCCGCGTCGGATCGGCTTCGACGACGATCTCAACAGGAGCTTCGTTGCTCGGCAGAAGATCGCGCTCTTTGAGTAGGTATGGTTTTGGATTACCATCAAACCCGACGATATAGGTGATCATGCTTCTACCGACCGCATGCAGTAAGGGCCGAGGTTCACCTCGCAAATCAGCCATTGCCCAATCAGGTGAAAATCCAGGCGGAATGACCGTCACGATTGCCGCTCGATCTGGCAAATGCATGAGATGCTTTTTCCGGCGCACGCGCACGACATCGCCACGTTTAAACTTCGCTTCCGGGCAACCCGGCGTTGTGCCGCGTGGGCCTTGTAGGTGCAGCATTCCTTTGTTGGGGTCGAGGATCATGACGCTGGTCATCGGGATACTTCCCGCGCCGGATCAGGGAAGGCGGCGTATCGG
>Ga0193753_10002771_pt1 | contig 13513 bp, 11 predicted proteins | sample H1c2metaG_FD_144925 | JGI IMG/M metagenome (GOLD analysis project Ga0193753, IMG submission 144925) | Soil microbial communities from a riparian zone of the East river system, Colorado, United States - H1c2 | ecosystem: Environmental > Terrestrial > Soil > Riparian zone | place: USA: East... | reverse complement strand
GCGGTCTCGGGCGATTTCAGCGCGCCCAGCTACACACTTGGCGTGCAATACCAGTTGAATCCGGACGTCATGCTGTTTGTGACGAACAGCAAGGGCTCTTCGAGCGGTGGCTTCAATGCAACCGCGCCCGCCAGCGAGCGCAAGTACAATCCGGAGTTCCTCAACAACATCGAAGCCGGCGTCAAGGCCGAGTTCACGGTGGGCGGCGTGCAGGCACGCACGAACGTCAGCGCCTACTACGGCTTCTATGACGACGTCCAGGTCAGGATTCTCAAAGAGGTCACGACCGCCTCCGGGCCGATCTTCGCGGTCGTCATCAACAACGCGGCCGAAGCCATCATCAAGGGAGTCGAGGCCGACATCAGCGTCATCCCTGCAGACTGGCTGGAACTGAACGCGGCCGTGCAATACGGCGACTCGGACTATGAGAAGTACAACAACCTGGCAGTGATCAACGGTGTCCCGACCGTCGTGGACTATCGCAACGCGCCGTTCGTTGGTTTCTCGAAGTGGAAGTACAACTTCGGCGCCGTCGTGCACCTGCCGGTACCGGCAACCATCGGCAGGATCAGCCTTTCCGCCGATTACGCCTGGAAAGATGAGCTGTTCGCGGGCATCGCGGACAACACGCCCGATCCGAGATCGTGGCGGCCGGCGATGGGCTATCTCGACATGGGCGCCCGCTGGACCGAGGTGTTCGGCAACGAGCGCGTGGAAAGCTCGCTCACCGTCACCAATGTCCTGGACGAAGAGAAGGGTGCCGGCCACGGGCAGCTCATCGAGGTCGGCGGCCTCGAGGCGCATCAGGTGCATCTGCCCAGGATGTTCAGCCTGCGCATGCAATACCGGTTCTGAGCCATGAACATGCGAATGCAACCCAAGGCAGCCATCTGGAAGATCGGCGTGGCAATCGGCCTGGCGTTCATGGCGGATGCCGCGCTCCTTGCGGCCGAGCCGGAACCATCGGCGGCCGTCTTTGGCGTTGCCATCAACGTCGCAGACCTGGGCCGCTCGAGCAGGTTCTACGCGATGTTCGGCCTGCGCGAGGCAATGAAGAACGAGCGGGAGGTCGCGCTTTCAAGCAGTGGCGAGCTTGAGAAGGGCGCCGCCCTGGTGTTGACCAAGTCGGATGGGCAGACAGCGCCGAATCGCAGTACCGATTTCGGCCGGGTCATCCTTACCGTGAGCGACGCACGTGCGCTGGCCAAGCTGGCAGCTGCCGCCGGTTACGAAGCCACGCGTGTCATCGAGCCAAAGCAGCCCAGCATCGCCGCCGTAATCGTCTTCCTCATGGACCCGGATGGTTATCCGGTGGAGCTGTACCAGCCGACTGCGAAACAGGCAAAGAAGTAATGCGAAGACTCCATCGGAGCGCCAGCTGTGTGGCCGCCGCGATTGCAATGACCTCGATGCTCTCAGCGCATGCACAGGACCCGGAGGCACGCACCAGCGCGGAAGTGATCGAAGGCCGGCAATCGAACCTGCGCGACCTCGGCAGTGCCTACAAGGAGCTCGGCGATCAGCTCAAGAAGAGCAAGCCGATGCCATTCATGGTTCAGCAACTGGTCGGGCAGATTCGTGACTTCGCGCTGCAGGCACCGCATTGGTTTCCGGCCGGCAGCGGGCCGGGGCCGGGACTGGATACGAAGGCGAAGCCGGATATCTGGATCAGGACCGCCGAGTTCAAAACCGCCATGCAACGATTCGACCAGGAGTCGGAGCGGCTGGCCAGCGTCGCTGCAACCAACGATCTGGACGCATTGAAGGTGCAGCACCGCAAACTCGGCGAAGCCTGCAAAGCATGTCACGACCCCTTTCGCGAGAAGAAGGATTGAGCATGTCCGGGAACCCGCTGAGCCGCCGGATACTGATGCGTCATTGTGTGCAGGCGCTGGCGCTGGGAGTGCTGGTGCCCCTGGCGGCGCGGGCGGAAACGGACCAGGTCTGCGCCGATCCCGGCAGCGAGGATCAGGGATTGCGAAAATCGCTCAGCTACGTCGAGCAGTCAGCCGATGCCACCAAGGCGTGCGGCGGCTGCGGATTTTTCACGGGCACTGCGAACGGTTGCGGTGAATGCCAGATCCTGCAGGGAACCGTGCACTCGCGCGGGCACTGCGATTCCTGGAGCCCGCGAGCCTGAGGCGCAGCGCTCAGCGCTTTTTTACGGAACTGCGCTGCTTCGGCTTCGGCGCCAGCGTTTTCGCGTGAGCTGTCTTTTGCTTCGCGGCGCCTGATTTCCCCGGGCTCTCTCCCAACGTCAGCAACCAGACATTGGTCAGCGTCTCGTGCAGGCTGCCGCGGTCCTGTTTCCAGCCGACGCCCTGCCATGCCGACAACGCCCGGTTGATCTGGAAGATCATGAGGTACGCGCGCACGCGGCCTTCCTGCGGCGTGAAGCGCTGCCATCGATCGGTGCCGGCCATCATCGCTTCGACCCACTGGTCGACGTGCGGCATCATCTCAAGCCCCAGTGCCGGCAGCTCCGCCCACAGCATTTTGCCCAGCGCCCATTCGCGCTCGTAGGCGGTCATCATCATGTCTACCCACCCGCCAACGCTCTTGCGGGACCAGTCGGGCAGCGTGCCGAAGGCCGAGAAGAGCGCAAGGTTGGTGTCCCACATGAACATGCCGAGTGCGCGCAGCACGTCTTGCTTGTCGTTGAAGTGCGCATAGAAGGTAACGCGCGAGGTGCCGGCCGCGCGGCTGATCTCATCGATGGTCGTGTCGCGAAATCCCTTACCCAGGAACAGCCCACGAGCCGCATCGACCAGGGTCTGGCGCGTGAGGTTCATGTGTTGCTGACGCATCGAGACTGGCTTGGCGCTCACTTCGACTCCTGTGCTTGAGTGCGCATTATGTAGCTGCATGCTAACCGAGATCGCCATATATACAAGAGTGAGGAGACTTGACACGTGTAAACCCAAGTGGGACGATCCTCGCACTACAGAAACGATCGAGCGGGGGAAGGACTTATGGGCTGCACATCGCCCACGGATACGAGCCGGGTTCGCCGCGACACATTCAGGCGGCTGCCGGCGCTGGCGAGCTGCATGCTTGCGCTGGGCTGCGCGGCGGCCTGGCCGCAGCTTTCCCACGCGGGTGAAACCAAGGCGTTCGTGGTCAGCTGGTTCCATCTCGCCGCCAACTCCACCGACGATGATTGTCCGCAAGGCCTGAATCCCAAGGGCCACGAGATCATGGCGCGCATCCTTGCCGAGCAAGGCAAGAGCCCGGCAGATATTGTCGAGATCATGAAGGGCTATCCGGGAAATTATCCCCTCTACGCGGTCAAGCGCGGCAGCATCGACGGCAAGCCCGTCAACGTCTACCAGAATCCGACCTCGGTGCCGGATCCGCAGATCAAGGTGGGCCGTGGCAGGAAAGGCTTCGGCTTCAATCTCGATGGCCGCATCGGTCCGGATGATTTCGTCGATCCGCAAACCGGTGAGCAGGGTGTCGACAACCAGCTCTTCCGCGCGTTCGGCTGCTTCTCGGGCCTGCGCGGAACGCCGACGTCGCGTCCGACGTGGCTATCCATTCAATGGGACATGTCGCGCGACCAGATGCCCGCGTGGCTGATAGAGATCAGCGACGTCGACAGCCTCGTGAACGACGACTCAGTGGAGCTCGAAATCTACCGCGCCCGCGAACCGATCTTTCGCAACGTCCTGGGCGAGCCGCAGAGCTTCATGACGTTCCAGGTGGACCCGGATACGCGCATGCATCATCGGGTCAAGGCCCGGATCAAGGACGGCGTGCTGTGCACCGACGTTTTCGATTTCTACATGATCGCGGATTTCTTCCTGCAGCCCGAGTTCATCTTCAAGAACGCCCGCCTGCGGCTGGATGTGAAGCAGGACGGCACACTCAAAGGGATCATCGGCGGGTACTCGCCATGGGATCAGGCCTACCTCGGACTCGCCGCCGGCGAATCGGCAGTGGAAGGGATGGTCGCGCTGGACATGCCGGGCATCTATTACGCGCTGCGGCGCCTGGCCGATGGCGAAGTCGATCCGCAAACAGGGACGCGAACCACCATCTCCAGCGCGTTCACCGTCGAGGCGATTCCGGCCTTCATCGTGGATGCGAAGAGCGATGGCAATGGCCTGACGGTCAATGCCGTCCGCCAGGAACCGGCTCGCTGAGCCGCGGCCATTCGCAGGGCGCACCAGATGAACACGTTCGTTTTTGCAAAACTCGCCGCGACGACAATCCTGATCGCGATTGCGAGTAGCGTCGTCGGCGCGCCGGCCGCCGCACAAGACACGCAAAGCGCAGGTCCTCTGGTCATGCGGCGGCTGACGCAGGAACAGTATCGCAACATCGTCCAGGACGTCTTCGGAGCGTCGATGGTCATCAAGGGCAGATTCGAACCGGACCCGCGCGCGCAACAGTTGGTCGCAGTAGGCAGCAGCAGCGCGAGCATCACGGCTTCCGGCATGGAGCAGTACGTTCACATCGCCAAGGGCATTGCGGCGCAGGTAGTCGATGAACAGCATCGCGACCAGTTCCTGCCGTGCCGTCCCGCCGCGGCCACTGCTCCAGACGATCATTGCTCCGCGAAGATCCTCGCTAAATTTGGCCGTCTGCTGTTTCGCAGGCCGCTGCAGGAAGCGGAGCTCGCCGACTATGTGAAGGCCAGCAATGTCGCTGCCGCGCGCGTTGGTGATTTCTACTCAGGGTTGCAACTATCGCTGGCGGCACTGCTGGAGTCTCCGCAGTTCCTGTTCGTGCACGAGCAGATGCAGAACGATCCGCGTCGTAGCGGGAGCTACCGATTGGATGCCTGGTCGATGGCGTCGCGGCTCAGCTTCTTCCTGTGGAATACCGCGCCGGACACCCGCTTGCTCGACGCAGCGGATCGCGGCGAGCTATACACCAACGACGGTTTAGCGCGACAGGTTGATCGGTTGCTCACGTCCCCCCGCGTTGAGGTCAGCGTGCGCGCGTTTTTCACCGACATGCTGGGGTTCGACGCGTTCGATGCGCTCGACAAGGACGGCATGCTCTATCCCAACTTCAACGCGTTGGTGGCCGCGGACGCGCGGGAGCAGACGCTGCGCACGATCGTCGATCACGTGCTCAAGCAGCAGCGCGACTATCGCGACCTGTTCACCACGCGCAAGACCTTCCTGACGCCCTTGCTGGGTTCCCTGTATCGCGTTCCCGTCGCGACGCCGAATGGATATCCACAGGAGTGGGTGGCGTTCGAGTATCCACAGGGCTCTGCGCAGGCGGGCATCCTGACCCACGCGAGCTTCCTCGCCCTGCACTCGCATCCCGGACGCAGCTCGCCAACGCTGCGAGGCAAAGCGGTCCGTGAAGTATTGCTCTGCCAGAAAGTCCCGGATCCGCCTGCCAACGTCAACTTCGAGAATTTCGAAGCCGCGCAAAAGCCTGGGCCGGGACAGCTGAAGACGGTTCGCGATCGGCTGCACGCGCATGCGTCGGAGCCGATGTGCGCCGGCTGCCACAAGGTTACCGATCCGATCGGCCTGGCCCTGGAGAACTTCGACACCATCGCCAGCTTCCGCCAGACGGAGAACGGCAGCGCCATCGACACGAGCGGTGAGCTCGACGGCGCGGCGTTCGCGGACGCAGCAACTCTCGGCAAGACTCTGCGGGAGAATCCGCAGGCGCCTGCGTGTCTCACCAAAAGACTGTTTGCCTATGCAACTGGTCGCGTTGCGACCAAGAGCGAAGGCGAATGGCTGAAGCAGAACCTGCAAGTCCAGTTCGCGGCCGACGGGTACAAGCTCCCGGGGCTGTTGCGCCGAATCGCGGTCAGCCCGAATTTTTATCGCATCGACGCTCCCGAAGCCCTGACCGCGAAAGCGGATTGAATGACGCCCAGCCCCGATTGGAGGATGTGATGTCCAGGAAAGAATTGCTCACCCGCCGCGGAATGCTGCAGGGCATGTTGGCCGGCTCCGCCGTTTACGTCGGCTTGCCGTTTCTCGAATGCTTCCTGAATAACAGCGGTACTGCGCTTGCCAACGGCATGCCGTTGCCGACGCGCTTCGGCACCTGGTTCTGGGGCCTGGGCCTGCATTCCGGCCGCTGGGAGCCGCAGAAGGCCGGCAAGATCGAACAGCTGGGCCCGGAGCTCGCTGGCCTCGAGCGCGTCAAGGACAAGATCAACGTCTATTCGATGATGAAGGTGCATACCGACGGCCGTCCGGTGTTCGTGCACTTCACTGGCAACATGTCGCAACTCACCGGCACGGTCCCGAAGACCAATACCCTCGCGCTGCCGACCATCGATGCGCTGGTGGCCGATGCAATTGGAACCTCCACGCGCTTTCGTTCGCTGGAAGTGACTGCGACCGGAAATGCCAAGGCGAGCTACAGCTTCAAGGCCGGCAATGTGCAGCAGACCTCTGAAGCCTCGCCCGCGCAGGTCTATGCACGACTCTTCGGGCCGGAATTCAGGGATCCGAACTCGGCCACGTTTACGCCAGACCCCAAGGTGATGGCGGAGCAAAGCGTGCTGTCGGCAATCACCGATCAGCGCCTCGGCCTGACCAGGCAGGTGGGTGCGGCGGATCGGGCCCGGCTGGACGAATACTTCACCTCGCTGCGACAGGTTGAGCAGCAGGTCGAGCTGCAGCTGCAGAAGCCCGCGCCGCTGGAAGCGTGTTCTGTTCCGCCCCCGCCAGGAGAGATGCCGGTAGGAACGGAGATCGAGACCGCGATGCATACGAACAAGATCATGGCCGGCCTGCTGGCCCACGCATTGGCCTGCGATCAGACCCGTGTCTTCAACATGGTGTTCAGCGAGGCAGGCTCGGCGCTGCGCCGGCCCGGCAATCCGATGACGCATCACATCTACTCGCACGAAGAGTCGGTGGATGAGCAGCTTGGCTATCAGCCCAATGTCAGCTGGTTTTCGACGCGCTCGATGGAGGCATTCGCCACCGTCATCGAAACGCTGGACGGCGTCAAGGAAGGCGATGGCACCTTGCTGGATCACACGCTGCTGCTGGCTTCGACCGATACGGGTTTTGCCAAAGTACATTCGCTGGAGAACATGCCGGTCCTGACTGCAGGCAGGGCAGGGGGCCGCATGAAGACGGGCATTCACGTCATTGGACGTGGCGATCCGACGACGCGCGTCGGCCTGACGGCGATGCAGGCGCTCGGCATGTCATTGAGCAGCTGGGGCACGGGCTCGATGCAGACCTCCAAGACGATCGGCGAAGTACTGGTCTGAACATGTCCGCGAAGGGGGATGCACAGATGCGAGGTTCGATCACAGTGACGGTATGCGGCGCACTGCTGGCGCTGATGTCGTCCTCCGTGCTTGCAACCAGCCGCGAGTCCTGCGACATGCCGATGGGCGTGACGCTCAGGACGATCAAGGTCGGGCCGCAATTGACGGAGCGCCTGGTGCTGGCGAGTCCCACGGGGCTGCCGCTTTACACTTTCCAGAACGACACGAAGCCAGGAAAGTCTGCGTGCACCGGCGAGTGCGCAACCGCATGGCCACCGCTCGTCGCGCCACGCAATGCTCGAAAGACCACGGACTGGTCCGTCGTCAAGCGTAACGATGGCACACAGCAATGGGCATTTCGCGGCAAGCCGCTCTACACGTTCGTCAAGGACACGGCGCCTTATGCACCGCTCCAGGATGCCATCAAACCGCCACCAGCTGTTCCGGCGGTCGCAGTAACCCCGAAGGACGCTGCGGCAGCTGGCGCTCCAAAGACCGAAGCACCAGCAGTCGCTGCCCCACCTAAAGGCGATGCCTTGGGCGAAGGTATTGGCGGCGTGTGGTCTATCGCCGCTGTCGAGCCAGCGAAGTGGACGAAACTAGTGGCAGGCATTTCTGTGGCGGAAGTGATTGCCGCTTCGGGCCAGGTCCTGGTCTCGACGAAGGGAACCCCTCTGTATGTCTTCTCCGGAGGTGACGCCGGGTCATTGTCGGACCAATGGACACCGGTGATTGCGGCGGAAATCGATTTGCCGGTAGGCGAATTTTCCATCGCGTCGCGCGCCGACGGCACGCCGCAATGGGCATTCCGGAAAATGCCCCTGTACACGTTCAACGGCGATGTCGAAGTCGGCGATGTCAACGGCGATGGACTGGTGCCGGGAATGAACCCGGCCGTCATCTTGAGCTACTTCAGGCCCTCGCAAATAGCAGTACGCAGAGACGAACGGCGCGGCGGCGTACTCGTCGAGGCGAGCTCGGGCAAGACGCTTTATGCGCGCGATCGCGCTGTCTGGAACGCCCGTGCTGCTCACTACGCTCGTGGCGAAACACGAGGCGCACCCGAAGTTGGCACATCGATCGGATTGACCGGTTGCGACGTGGCTTGTGAGAAGACCTGGCCACCGCTGCTGGCCGCGCGAGATGCACAAGTATCGGGTTACTGGTCCGTTCTCGGACGTGACGACGGAACGCAGCAGTGGGCCTACCGCGGCTTTCCTCTTTACACGCGAGCCGGCGAGCCGCCAGGCCAGGTGCTGCATCACGACACTTACGACCTGGCTCTAAATCATCAGACTGCCGCGGTGGCACCTGCCAACCGCGGCTGGGCTCTCTACTGGCGTGCGGCGGTTCCTTAGCGCAACAGCTATGGACCGCTCGCGGCAATTCAATCAGTCAGCAACGATTCATCAGGGGAGAACGGCATGGGAACGATTACACAATGGCGAAGCATCTGGAGTCAGGTCGGCACTCGCGGCCGCGGTGTGATTGCGGCCAGCCTGCTTGTCACGGGTGCGATGATTGCCATGTCACCACAACTCAGCGCTGCGAAAGCGACTACCGCGGTTCCGCCGATCACCGTCTATCACATCGAAGGACGCCGTTCGGAACGCATCATCTGGTTCATGGAAGAGTTCGGTGCGCCGTACAAACTGGATTTCATTCCCGGCGACCTCGGCGCCTCGATGAAGGCCATCGGCGAACACAGCGGGATGCGCATGGCGCCGACGGTGACGGTGGGCGATGTCACGCTGATCGAATCGTCCGTCATCATGGAATACCTGCTGGAGAACTACGGCGATGGACGCCTGGTGCCGGCGCGTACCTCCGATGATTACTGGCGTTACCGGCGCTTCATGTATTTCGCGGAAGGCTCGGCCATGCCCCGCATCCTGCCGACCTTCTTCACCAAGTGGCAGCATATGGAAACCGATTTCCCCTACGTGCCGCGTGACGGTTTCGCGACCACGCTGAAGTACCTGAACGATGAGCTCGCCAGCCGTCCGTACCTGGCCGGCAAGGAATTCACCGCTGCGGACATCATGATGTTCTATCCGCTGAAGCTGGCGAAGTTCTCGCTCGACGGCCTCAAGGACTATCCGAACGTGGACAGCTATTACACGCGAATCACGGATCGCCCCGCGTTCAAGCGTGCCCTCGCCCTGGCCAATCCCAAAGGACCGTTACCCGGCCTGGCACCCTGAGTCGATCGCCCATCCAACAATCGTGAGGCAGCGTTGCAGTGCGCTTAAGGGGGTTGAATGCAAACCGGACTATCGGCCTGGGTCTTTGCGATCGTACGAACGCTGCAGGATGCCGGCGTCAACCATGAGCCGCTGCTGCGCAGCCTCGGGATGGATCCGGATCGCCTGCTCGACCTGAATCATCGGTATTCCCAGGACCAGGTCACCAGCCTGTGGATCGGGGCCGTGGCAGTGACGGGCGATCCCGATTTCGGCCTGAAGGTCGCGCGGCACATCAGGCCGTCGACATTTCACGTGGTCGGCTATGCCATGGCGTGCAGTTCCTCGCTCAAGCGCGCTGGCGAGCGGTTCGCTCATTCGGCGCGGCTGATATCCGATGCCGCCTCGGTGGAGTTCAAACCCGTCGGCGATTGCTATCGCCTGAGTGTGGATCTGAACACCAGCGGTCGGCAGCCGATCTACCAGACCATCGATACCATACTCGCCGGGTTCCTGATGCTCTGGGAATGGATCGCCTGTGCGCCTATCGTGCCGGTTGAAGTCACCTTCCGGCACGCCCAGCCGGTTGACGATCGCACTTACCGGGACGTGTTTCGCTGCAAGATCCGCTACGAGCATTCGAGCAACAGCATCCTGTTCCAGGCCAAGGACGTCGAACGGCCGGTGCCCTCGGCAAACGAGGAGCTTGCGATGCTTCTCGATGAGATGACGTCGCGTTACCTGGCGCTGCGTTTCGCCAGCCGCTTCTCCGGCAAGGTGCGTGAAGCACTGATCCGGCAGTTCCCGAACGGGGAGCCCACCAAAACTGAAACCGCCCGCCTGCTCAACAACATGACGTCGCGGACGCTGCTGCGGCGGCTGCGTGACGAGAACACGACGTTCCAGGAAGTCTCCGATCACCTGCGCGAGGAACTGGCGTACGACTACCTGGTACGTGGCGACTGCAGTATCGAGAAGATCGCGGCCCTGCTGGGTTTCTCCAGCAGCAGCACCTTCTCACGCGCCTTCATTCGCTGGACCGGCCAGCGACCGAGCGACTGGCGCGAGAACCGGGCGAAGCTCAGCGCACCGCCCAAGGAGAAACTGGTGCCGAAGGCCGAGAAGCACCATCTCAACAGCATGCAAAGGCATACCGTCGCTGCGGTCAGGGTCGATCAGCAGCGCATGGCAGGGCATGTTACGCGCACGGTCACCGAGTACGACGCGAGCCGTGGCAGCTTTCTGTACGCGGCGGATCCGTCCAAATAACGGCGCCGCCGCGACGGAAGTGTCACGCTCGGTTGGTCCGAGTCACTGCGCGCTCTTTCATCGCGGTCGCCGAACTGCTGAACTTCGCCCGTTGCCGCGGCATTCGTCCGCGCAAGCACCAGACGGAAAACGCTCAAGGAGGTACGCAGCAGAATTCATCGTCCGGAGACTCGATAGTAATGTTCAAGTATTCGCACGCCTCGCTGCTGGGCACAGTGGCAGCCCTGATCCTGTCCGCAAGCGCCCTTGCAGCTGCGGCGGACGCGCCGGTTAAAGAAGGCGCCGCGGCCAGCGTCATTGAAGACGTAGTCGTCACCGCACGGCGCCGTGATGAGACATCGATGCAGGTTCCGGTCACGATCGCCGCCATCGGCGCCGACGAGATCGAGCGCCGCGGGCTGAATACGCTTGACGCAGTTTCCCGCGCAATCCCGCAATTGCTCATCGGAGAGTCCACTGGAGTCCAGGGAGGCGCGGTCTCCATTCGCGGCGTCGCGAGCGGTGACAATAATCCATTCGTCGATCAGGCCGTGTCGTTCAACGTAGACGGCGCGCAGGTAGCGCGTGCATCGGTGCGTCGCATGGCCCAACTCGATATCGCCGGCATCGAAGTGCTGATGGGTCCGCAGGCATTGTTCTTCGGCAAGAACAGTCCCGGCGGCATCGTCGTAATCCACACGGCGGATCCAACGCCGGCCTTCGAGAGCCGGGTCAGCCTGGGTTACGAGCCGTATTCGGAAGAGACCCGCGGGGAGGGCTTCGTTTCCCTGCCGCTCACGGAAAACATCGGCGGCCGCCTTGCGCTCTACGGCTCGACGATGAAAGGAGAGGTGCACAACGTCGCGGCGCCTTCGGCGGCGTTCGGTCCAAGCCGGGCGACCGAGCCGCACCAGGACGAGTACGCCGGCCGGCTCACGCTCAAGTTCGAGCCGGGCAACGGTTTCGACGCGCGCTTCAAGACGACTTTCGGTAAAGTCGAGAACGGCGGCTTCAACCAGAGCGCCCAGCTGATCGACTGTCCGACCGGAAGTCCGCAGCTCGGCGGCGTCAATGAGTGCTCGTTGAACGACCGCAAAGTGCGCGCCGATCCCGGCCCCGTGCTCGCTGGGTACAATCCAGGCTTTCGTGACGGCCAAGCCTATCTCGAGCAGAAGCAATGGCTGTCATCGCTCGACCTGAACTATCGTCCGGGGGATACGCTGAAGCTCACCTCGATCTCCAGCTACTACAGCACTGAACTGAGCTTCGGGGACAACTTCAACGAAGTCGACACCGTATCCGTCAACTCGATGCTGGCTGCGCACAATGCGTTCGACGTGAAGGAGTGGTCGCAGGAACTGCGCCTGTCGAGCGAGTTCGACGGACCGCTGCAGTTCATGATCGGCGGCTATGCGCAGTGGTCGAAGCTCAATTTCTTCGCGCTCGCGCTGCGCAACGCCGCGGCGCCTGCAATCGTCACCAACTTCCAGGGCGCCAGGCAGAGCGGCGATGCTTACTCAGCCTTCGGACAGGTCAGCTACGAGATCCTGCCGCAGCTCGAGCTCTCCGGCGGCGGCCGGTATTCGTATGAGAAGAAGGAGTTCAGTGCCAGCGCCGCGGGCGTGGCCCTGCAGACGGCCGTGCCCGATGAGGACTGGGACAATTTCTCGCCCGAGGCGACGCTGACCTGGAAGCCGAGCACGAAGCTGACGGTATTCGGCTCGTACAAGCGCGGCTTCCTCTCCGGGGGCTTCAACGCTGGGACCGGCGACCTCAGGCTCGATCGGACGTTCGATGAGCAGACCATCCGGGGTTTCGAAGTCGGGGCGAAATCGATTCTCCTCGATGGCACCCTGCGGGCCGACATCAGCGCTTACGACTACGATGTGCTCGGCTTGCAGGTGTCCTCTGTGCAGGTAGCCACGACCGGCACGATCGGAGCGATCAACACCATCGTGACCAACGCCGGCAAGTCCGGAACCAAAGGTGTGGAGCTCAGCGCAAACTGGTCGACCCCGTTGACAGGCCTGAGGTTGCAAGGTGCGCTGGCGTACAACAAGTCGCGCTATGACATCTTTCAGGCCCCGTGCTACGCCGGTCAGACGCAGCAGCTCGGGTGCGATCAGCAGATCATCAGTGGCATAGGCCGGGCGCAGGACCTGGTGGGCCAGCCTTCGGTCCGGTCGCCGGACTGGAGTGCCGCGCTCGGCAGTACCTACGAGATGTCGCTGGGCGATTTCGACCTGTCCGCTTCGGTGGACTCCAACTACTCGGACGGTTACTTCACGGACGTGACCAATAAACCCGCGAGCTGGCAGTCAAGCTACTGGTTGTTCGACACAACGCTGCGTGCCAGGAATACGCGGGGCGGTTACGAGATTGCAATCGTCGGACGCAACCTCGGTGGCAAACTGGTCTACGCACGTACGCAGGACACCTTCTTCACGGGTACCGGCACGGGCACGGCCGGAACGGGAACGTTGGCGGACACGACTGCTTTCGTCGGTCGTGGAAGAGAAGTACTGCTGCGTTTCTCCGTGGACATTGGCCGCGTGGTGAATCGCTGACCGCAGTGGCATATTGCCAGGAGTTCGTTGATGACTCGCCATCGGAACAGGAACGCGCCCGACAATGAACCAGCCACAAGCAGCAGGAGATCGTTGGTCACTGGTATCGCCGCAATGGCCATGACCGCGGCAGCCTCAGGTGCGACGCCAACGGCTTCAGACAGCGACCTGGCGCGCCGCGTGCGCCGGCTCGAAGATATCGAAGAGATCCGCCGCCTGCGCAACCTCTACCACTATTTCGTCAACGAAAAGCTGTCGGCAAGGTTCGCAGAACTCTACGTGAGCGACGGCGTCATGAGCAT
>Ga0193753_10002770_pt1 | contig 13524 bp, 11 predicted proteins | sample H1c2metaG_FD_144925 | JGI IMG/M metagenome (GOLD analysis project Ga0193753, IMG submission 144925) | Soil microbial communities from a riparian zone of the East river system, Colorado, United States - H1c2 | ecosystem: Environmental > Terrestrial > Soil > Riparian zone | place: USA: East... | reverse complement strand
CTGGGTCGAGCGCTGCGCGCCCTCATGCAGCATCAGCGGCGGATCGAAGATCGCCTGCAAGGGCGCGATGCCGCCGGCGCGGTAGAACACTTCCGCGGCGATCAGATGCGAATGGCCGCTGCCGGTTGCATAGACCAGCCCGTCGGCGCGCAAGGTTTCCGCGACCCAGGCCTGCGCGGTTTCGAGCGCGCCGCGCTGCTCGGCCACCAGCCGGTCGAGCACGCCCACGACCTTGTCGCGATAGGTGTCGAGCAGACTCACCCGTTTATCTCCGCGACGTAATCGTAGCGGTCGCCGCGATACCAGCTGATCGCATCCTCGACCGCGACGCCGTGGCTGCCATAGCCGATGCGGCGGATCATCAGCACGGCGGTGCTCGGTTTCACCTTCAGGTGCTCGGCGATCTCCGGCCCGGCCTCGACTGCGCGCATGCTCTGCAGGATCCGTTTCGGGCGCCCGCCATGCCGGTCCATCCGCCCATAGAGTGAGCCGGTGCCGTCGTAATCCTCGCCGACCGAAGTCACCGGCACGATCGAGCGTTCATAGGCCAGGATTTCCTCGCCCGCGAGCCGGAGGCGCGTCAGCACGAAGACCGGCGTCCCCAAGGGCAAGGCGGTGCGAAACGCCGTATCGGGCGGCACCGGCATGACAGTCTTCTCGAGAATCTTCGAGGCCGGCCGGATGCCGCGGCTCACCATGTCGTCGGTGAAGCCGGTCAGGCGCGTCACCGGTTTCAGGATTCGCCGCGCCACGAAATGTCCGGCGCCGCGCCGCGTCTCGATTAATCCGCTTTCGGCGAGCTGCTCCAGACATTGCCGCAAGGTCGAGCGCGAGACGCCGAGATCCTCGGCCAGTTCCCGTTCGGGCGGCAGCGCTTCGCCCGCCGCGATCACATCGTCCTCGATCGCCGAGGTCAGCGCCTGGGTCAGTCGCAGCCCAAGCGGGCCGCGCTGGCGATTGAGACGCTGGCGCAATTCAGTGACCAAACTCATGGCGATTCTCGAAACTTCCTTTGCGCGCCAAGCATAGGCCGCGGCCTTTTCTGGTGCAACCCTGGTATGATTTAGGTCATGTGCGATTAGCCGCTATTTTAGCGGCTGGACGGCATGGCAAAACTCCAATAGCATACCCAAAACATACCAATTATAAACGCCACCGGGGATGAGGAGGCTAGTCATGGGCTTACGGGCAGGGTTGCGGAGTCTGGCGATCGGGCTGATCGCCGGAGCGGCTTTCGGTGCGGCGGCTTTGGCCTTTGGCCAAGGGGCTGGGGCGGAGCCGGTCGAGATCCGCATCACCCATTCGATCACCGGCGGCACCCAGAAGGATGCGCTCGACGGAATCATCGCCGATTTCGAGAAGGCGAATCCCGACATCAAGGTGAAGCAGGTCGTCTTCGACGACGATCAATATTCCGACACCGGCCTGATCACCCAGCTGAAGAGCTCGACGCCGCCCGACATCTATTTCCAATGGGCCGGCTTCCCGATGCAGCGCGACGCCAAGGAAGGCTTCGCCAAGGACATCTCCGCCGAGATGGACGCAGGCGGCTGGAAGGACAGCTTCCTGCCGTCGGTCTGGTCGCCGTCGATGGGCATGCTCTACGAAGGCCATCCCTATCTCGTGCCGATGACCCTCGATATCACCAATGTCATCTGGTTCAACAAGAAGACCTTCGCCGAGAACGGTCTGAAAGAACCCGCCACCTGGGACGACTTCATGGCCGCGGTGAAAATCCTGGCCGCGAAGGGCGAGACGCCGATCGTGATCGGCAACCAGGAGCTCTGGCCGCTGGGCAACTGGGCCTCGCACATCGCCTCGCGCGTGGTCGAGCCGGCCCATTACGACGCCGCGTTCAAGCTGCAGGAGCCGTTCAACCAGCCGGGCTTCGAGAAGGCGCTCACCCTGATCGACGACCTGCGCAAGGCCGGCGCCTTCAACAAGGACATCGCCGGTCTCGGCGCCGACCCGGCCATGAGCACCTTCTTCCAGGAAGCCGCGGCCATGCACCCGATCGGCTCCTGGCTGGTCCCCTCCGCCAATGAGATGGCCGAGAAGGATTTCGACTACGGCGTCTTCAACACGCCGCTGATCGATCCCGCCAACCCGACCAAGGACAGCGTCATCGGCACCGCGACCGGCTTTGCGGTCCATGCCAAGAGCGCGTATCCGAAGGAGGCGATTGCCTTCCTGAAGTTCTTCACCCAGCTCGACAACCAGGTGAAATGGGCCGAGGCCGGCAGCTTCAGCCCGGTGAAGGGCGCCATGGATAAGGCGAAGCTCGACGACAAGACCAAGCAGATGGCCGACATGCTCTCCAATGCCGGCTCGCTGGTGCCGCCGCCGGACACGACCTATCCGGTCGCCGTGGCGGAATCCTATTACCAGGCCGCCGCCTATGTGGCGGGCGGCGAGAAGTCGCCCAAGGACGCCTTGGTCTGGCTCGACGACCACGTGAAGGGCATGAAGTAATCGTGCCTAAAAAAAACGTGAGGCCAAAAAAACACGTGAGGGCCGCGCGGAACAACGGACTCGGTGGGGGAAGACCGGGGGAGGGCGCCGGGATCGCGAATTTGCTTTTCGTGATCCCGGCGCTCACGCTTTATGCGCTGTTCGTGCTCTGGCCGCTGGCCGCTTCGCTCTACTACTCGCTGACCGATTGGGACGGCATCGGCCAGCCGCGCTGGGTCGGGCTCGCCAATTTCGCCCGCGCTTTCGACGACGACATTCACCTCGCCTCCTACCTCCATGTGACGCTCTATATCCTGGGCACCCTGGTCTTCGAGGTCAGCTTCGGCCTGGTCATGGCCGTGCTGCTGAACAGCGACCGGCCGGGCTTTGCGCTGTTGCGCGGGTTGTTCTTTTCGCCGGTCGTGCTCTCGATGTCGGCGGCGGGCGTGCTCTGGACCTTCGTCTTCGACTACCGCACCGGGCTGGTGAATGCGATGCTGAAAGGGATGGGATTGAGCGATTGGGCGCAGCCCTGGCTCTCGCAGCCGGCGACCGCGCTCCTCTGCGTCATGCTGGTCTCGGGCTGGAAGTTCGCCGGATTCTACATGATCCTGTTCTTCGCGGCGCTCCGTCGGATCCCGCGCAGCCTCTATGAGGCCGCGACCCTGGAAGGTGCCGGCCCGCTCCGCCAGTTCTTCAGCATCACCCTGCCGCTCTTGAAACAGAACATCCTGATCTGCGGGCTGCTGGCGGTGACCGGCGGCTTTGCCGGTTTCGACCTCTTCTTCACCATGACCAACGGCCAGCCCTACAACACGACGGAGGTGCCGGTCACCTGGATCGTGAAGATGGGCTTCGACAGCGACCAGCTCGGCTACGGGATTGCGCTGACCGTGATCCTGACCGTGGTCGTGTCGCTGATCTCCCTCCTTTACTTGCGGTTTGCCGAGCGGAGCCATGCGGTCGAGTATTAGGACCCCGCGCAATCCGCCAAAGACCTTGGGCGAATGGCTGCAGTTCGGGATCGGTGCCGTGATCGTCGCCGGCATGTGCTTCCCGGCATTCTGGATGACCTATTCGTCGTTCAAGACCAACCGCGAGATCTTCCGCGCGCCCTACGCCCTGCCCGAGACCTGGCATTGGGAGAATCTCACCAAGGCCTGGGAAGACGGCGGGCTCGGCGGGCTCTATCTCAACAGCATCATCGTGACTGCGGCTTCGGTGATCCTCTGCGCCTTCTTCGCCACCCTCGCCGCCTATGCTTTCGCGCGGCTGGAGTTTCCGTTCCGCCGGGTGCTCTACCGCGTCTTTCTGATCGGCCTGCTGTTGCCGCCGCCCGCCGTCGCCATCGCGCTCTTCACCCAGCTGCGCGACATGGGGCTCCTGAACACGCTCTGGGCGCTGATCTTCGCCAATGCCGCCTGGACGCTCTCGATCACGCTCTTTCTGATGACCGGCTATTTCCGCACCTTGAAGCGCGAGATGGAGGAAGCCGCACGCCTCGAAGGCGCCGATACGCTGCGGGTCTTCTGGTACGTGGTCCTTCCCCTGGTAAAGCCGGCCATGATCACCACCGGCATCCTCAACACGATCAACATCTGGAACGAGCTGATGTTCGCGCTGCTCTTCATCAGCGACGATGCCAGCCGCACCCTGCCCGCCGGCATCGTCCGCTTCAGCGGCTTCCACAGCACCAACTACGCCCTCGTCTTCGCCGCCCTCACCATCACCACGGTTCCGATCATGCTCTTCTACTTCATCAGCCAGCGGCATGTGATCCGTGGCCTCACGGCAGCCCGGGCCGATTGAGCATGCTCATCAGCGGCGTCATCGAAGGCTTCTACGGCCGTCCCTGGACCGAGGCCCAGCGCATCGAGATGATGGACTGGATCGCCGCCGCGGGGATGAACCTCTACGTCTATGCGCCGAAGGATGATGTGAAGCTGCGCGCCCGCTGGCGCGAGCCCTACACGGATGCCGAAATGGCCGCACTCGCGCGTCTGGTCGAGGCCGCCAAGGCACGCGGACTCACCATGATGGCGGCGCTCGCCCCCTGCCTCGACATCACCTACAGCGATCCCGCCGAGCTTTCGCATCTGCTGCGGCGGCTCGATCAGTTCATCAGCCTTGGCCTCACCCATTTCGCGCTGCTCTACGACGACATCCCGAGCCAGTTGCGGCCTGAAGATGTGGCGCAGTTCCCTTCCTTCGCCGCCGCGCAATGCCACATCGCCAACGCGGCCTGGGCCTATCTCTGCGCCAAGAACGGCGCGCGGCTGTTCTTCTGCCCGACCGAGTATTGCGGCCGCATGGCCCGCGGCGACCCCGAGCACTCGCCCTATCTCCAGACTCTCGGCCAGGAGCTTTGCGACAACATCGACATCTGCTGGACCGGGACGGAAATCATCTCGCCCGAGATCACCGCGGAATCCCTGCGACAGGTCTCGAAGGTGCTGCGCCGCAAGCCGGTGATCTGGGAAAACTTCCACGCCAACGATTACGACATCCGCCGCACCCATGCCGGCCCCTTGGGCGGTCGGGAATCCGCGATCCGCGATGAGATCGCCGGCTTCATCACCAACCCGAACAACGAGTTCGAGGCCAACTTCGTGCCGGTGCACACGACCGGCGCCTTTCTGGCGACGCCACGCTATGATGAAACCAAGGCGGCCGAGGAAGCCGGGCGCGCCTGGCGCGTGCGTTTTCGCCTGGCCTACAGCACCGACGGTGAAACCCTGAAGGCGGAGGAAGTCGCCCTCTTGATCGATCTCCTCTACCAGCCGTTCCAAGCCGGGCCGCAATCCACTTCCATCGTCGCGGCCGCGCGCAACCTTCTGAAAGAGGCACGGCCCGATACGAAAGCGCCTGCCTGGCGCGAAGGCCAGGCCCGGATCCGCGCGTATCACGACCGTGTCGTATCGCTGTTCGATCGCATGACCGAGTTGGAGAACCGTGACCTCTTCTACACCTTCCAGCCGCACCTCTGGGAAGTGCGCGAGGAGTTCCATACGCTGACGCAGTATCTCGACTGGCTGACCACCGGGCCGGCGGCGAACGACGTCTTTCCGGAGGCCGGCCGGCTGCCCAACACCTATCGCCAAGGACTCGGCGCGGACTTGCAGGCGCTGCTGCCGCGCGGCCGCGACGGCAATCTCAATCATATCGCCCCGGTCCATGGCTGACCGGATCACCTATCGCTTGCGCCCGGCACGGCGTGCCGATCTGCCGGGCCTCTATGAGGTCTGCCTGAAGACCGGCGATTCCGGTCAGGACGGCACGAAACTGCACGACGATCCGACGCTGCTCGGCAAGTTCTTCGTCGGTCCCTATGTCGTGCTGGAGCCGGATCTCGCCTTCACCCTCGAAGGCCCGTCGGGTTCCGTCGGCTATCTGCTGGGCGCCCTCGACACGGCCAGCTTCAACCGCCGCTGCGAGCGCGAATGGCTGACGCCGCTGCGAGACGCCGTGCACAATCCGGGCAACGACCTCACGACCTGGCGCGACAGCGACTGGGTGCGGCGCCTGATCCATGTGCCCGATTTCGTCTTCCCGCCGGCGCTGCAGGCCTTTCCGGCCCACGCCCATATCGATCTGCTGCCGGAAGCGCGCGGCCACGGTTTCGGCCGGCGGATGATGACGTTCCTGATGGCGCGCCTGGCCGCCCGGGACGCCAAGGGCCTGCATCTCTCGGTCGCCCCGAGCAATGCCGGCGGCCAGGCCTTCTATCAGAAGCTCGGCTTCCACCCCGTCAACGCGCCGGAATTGCCGCGGCACACCACGTTCATGGCATGCAGCCTTGGCGATATCGAGCCGAACGACGCGTTGGCCGGCATGGTGCTGCATGGCTGAGATCGTCTTCGACCGGGTCGCGAAGGATTTCGGCAGCGGTCCGGTGGTGCGCGACGTGTCGCTCACGGTCGAAGAGGGCGAGTTCTGCGTGTTCGTCGGCCCCTCGGGCTGCGGCAAGTCCACCTTGCTCCGCATGGTCGCCGGGTTGGAAAACATCACCGAAGGCGAAATCCGGATCGGCGGAAACCGCGCCAACGACATCCCGCCCGCCAAACGCGGTGCCGCCCTGGTGTTCCAGAGCTACGCGCTCTTCCCGCATATGACCATCCAGGAGAACCTCGCCTTCGGCCTGAAGATCCGCGGCGCCGCGAAAGCGGAACGCGACGGCAAAGTCCTGACGGTCGCCAGGGATCTGGAGCTGGATGGCCTGCTGCACCGCCGCCCCGGCGAGCTCTCCGGCGGCCAGCGCCAGCGCGTCGCGATCGGCCGCGCCATGCTGCGCGACCCGCAGGTCTTTCTGTTCGACGAGCCGCTATCCAACCTCGACGCGGCCTTGCGGGTGCAGACCCGGCTGCAGATCGCCAAGCTGCACCAGGATACCGGTCGCAGCATGATCTACGTGACGCACGATCAGGTCGAAGCCATGACTCTCGCCGACAAGATCGTGCTCCTGAACACCGGCGAACGCGTCGCCCGCGAAGGCAGCCTCGCGCAAGTCGGCACACCGCTCGAGCTTTACCACCATCCGCGCACGCTCTTCGTCGCCGGCTTCATCGGCGCACCGAAGATGAACTTCATTCCAGCGCGCGCGGTCGCAGTCTTCTTCGACCGATTGGTCGCCGAAACGGCGTCCGGCTTGCGGATCGCCGCATCGGTTTGCGGAGAGACGGTCAAGATCGGCGACCCGGTGATGCTCGGCATCCGCCCTGAGCATGTGACCTTTGGCGACACACTCGCGGCCCGCGTTCGCAATGTCGAACGCTTCGGCGATTCAGCACTGCTATACCTGGACTGCGCCGATACCAAGGATCCGATCATCATGCGCACCGACGGCGGGACACGCCTGAAGCGCGGCGATCCCGTATCGCTCGCTCTGCCGGAGGCGCATGTGCATGTGTTCGACGCAGAAGCGCGCGCGCTGACCCGCTCGGTAGACCCGCTATCCCTTTGAGCGTCACCCGCGGGCTTGACCCGCGGGTCTTTCTCCGTGGGCACGAGATGCGCGGGTCAGGCCCGCGCATGACGGTCTGGGCTTACCCGCCCTGCATCCTGGGCAACAGCACGACTTCGCTGTCGGATTTCAGCGGCGTGAGCCAGCCGTCGCGGAAGATGATGCCGTCGACGGACACGGAGACGCCGCGCTTCAACTGGGGCTGCAGGCCCGGATAGGTCTCGCCTAGCCGGGCCAGCAGGTCCTTCACGTTCACGGCCTCGATCTCGAGATTGGATTCGCCTCCGGTGTGGGATTTGAGCGAGCTCCAGATGATGACCTTAGCCATTCGAGGGGGCCATGCGGCGATGATTACTCCGCCGCTTTCTTCATTGCCGACTGCTTCTCCAGCGCCGCCAAGAGCTTCGGCGGCGAGATCGGCGTTTCGGTCATCCGCACCCCGACCGCGGCCGAGACCGAGTTGGCGACGGCGGCGAGCGGCGGGACGATCGATGTCTCGCCGACGCCGCGGACGCCATAGGGATGGCCGGGGTTCGGGATTTCCAGGATGACCGTGTCGATCATCGGCAGGTCCGAGCAGACCGGAATGCGGTAGTCGAGGAAGCCCGCATTCTGCAAGCGTCCGTCCTTGCCGTAGATGTACTCCTCGTTGAGCGCCCAGCCGATGCCCTGCACGGCACCGCCCTGGAACTGGCCCTCGACGTAAGAGGGATGCACGGCCTTGCCCGCGTCCTGCAACACGGTGTAGCGCAGGATCTTGGTGAAGCCGGTTTCGGGATCGACCTCGCTGTCGCAGATATGCGTGGCGAAGCTGACGCCCGCACCGTCGGCGCTGTACTCGTGGTGGCCGGCGATCGGACCGCCGGTCGAGGGGGCCTGAGCCGCGATTTCTTTCAGAGACATCGGCGGGTGGTTGCCGGCATTGGCGCCGGCCGGCTTGGCATGGCCGTTCTCCCAGGTGACCGCGTCCTCCGGGATGCCCCAGATCTGCGCCGCACGGGCGCAGAGCTTCTTGATCGCGTCGCGCGCGGCCAGGATGCAGGCCATGCCGGTCGCGAAGGTGGTGCGGCTGCCGTCGGTCACGTCGTTGTAGCCGAGCGTGCCGGTATCGGCGATCACCGTGCGGACCTTCTCATAGGGGATGCCCAGCTCTTCCGCAGTCATCAGGCCCATCGATGCGCGCGACCCGCCGATATCCGGCGAGCCCACGGTGACGCTGACGGTCCCATCGACACCGATATTCATGCTGACGCAGGACTGGCCGCCGAAGTTGAACCAGAAGCCACAGGCCATGCCGCGTCCCTGGTTCTTGCCGAGCGGCGCCTTGAAGTGCGGGTGCTCGCGCGCCTTCTGCAAGGTGGGCAGCAGGCCGATCGGACCATAGATCGGGCCATAGGAGGAATGGGTGCCTTCGCGCGCCGCATTCTTGATGCGGAAGTCGATCGGCTCCATGCCGACTTTATGCGCCAGTTCCTCGATCACGCTCTCGACCGCGAAATTGGCCATCGGCGCACCCGGCGCGCGATAGGCGGCCTGCTTCGGCCGGTTGCACACCACGTCGAAGCCGATCGCGCGCACATTGTCGAGATCGTATTGCGCGAAGGCGGTCATCGCGCCGAACTCGACCGGCGAGCCGGCGAAGGCGCCGCCCTGATAGCGCAGGGTCGCATCGCCGGCGACAATTCGGCCGTCCTTGGTGGCGCCGATCTTCACGTCGATCGAGGACGAAGAGGTCGGGCCGGTTGCCTTGAAGACTTCCTCGCGGCTCATCACGACCTTGACCGGCCGGTTGGCCTTGCGCGACAGCGCCAACGCCACTGGCTCGATGAAGACGGTGGTCTTGCCGCCGAAACCGCCGCCGATCTCGGAGGCGGTGACGCGGAGCTTGGAGAAGTCCATGCCGAGCAGGCGCGCGCAGGTGTCGCGCACCATGAAGTGACCCTGGGTGCAGACCCAGAGCTCGCCCTGGCCGTCGGGACCGACATTGGCGAGGCAGGCATGGGGCTCGATATAGCCCTGGTGCGTCGCCTCGGTCTTGAAGCTGCGCTCGATGACGATGTCGGCTTGTCTGAAGCCGGCCTCGACATCGCCATGGCCGAACTCGTAGCGGCGGACGATGTTGGACGGCTTCTTCGGCTTCGGATCCACGCCGTCGGTGATCATCTTCGGATAGAGCAACGGCGCGTTCGGCTTCATCGCCTCATCGACATCCGTCACATGCGGCAGGATCTCGTAATCGACGTTGATCAGCTTCAGCGCCGCCTTGGCGATCGCGGCGCTGGTCGCGGCGACCGCGGCCACGGCATGGCCCTGATAGAGCGCCTTCTCGCGCGCCATGACGTTGACCAGCACGTCATAGAGGCCGGCATCGCCGTCGGTCTTGTCCGGCAGATCGTCCTTGGTCACGACCGCCTTCACGCCGGCAAGCTTCAGGGCCTTGGAGGCGTCGATACTCTTGATTTTCGCATGGGCATGCGGCGAGCGCAGGATGAGGCCGACCAGCTGGCCCGGCGCCACCGCATCGGCGCCGAAGCGGGCGCGGCCGGTGACCTTGTCGACGCCGTCGGGGCGGTTCGGCCGGGTGCCGACGACTTTGTACTTCCGGGTCGAGGATTCAGCGTTGTCGAGCGGCATGATCAGGCCCTCCGCAATTCGGCGGCCGTATCCATGACGGCGCGCACGATCTTGTCATAGCCCGTGCAGCGGCAGAGATTGCCGGCCAGGGCGAAACGGACTTCCGTTTCGGTCGGTTTCGGATTGTGATCGAGCAGCGACTTCGCGGCGATCAGGAAGCCGGGCGTACAGATCCCGCATTGGAGCGCCGCATGCTCGATGAACTTCTTCTGCAGGGGATGCAGCTTCTCGCCGTTGGCCATGCCCTCGATGGTGCCGATCTTGGCGCCATCGACCTCGGCGCCGAGCACCAGGCAGGAGCAGGTCAGGCGGCCGTCGATGGTGACGCTGCACGCGCCGCAATCGCCGGTGCTGCAGCCTTCTTTCGCACCGGTCAGGCCGAGGCGGTTGCGCAGGACGTCGAGCAGAGTCTCATCGGCGTCGCAGACATAGTCCGTGGGATCGCCGTTGATCGTGGTGGAAACGTGGACTGAACTCATACCTTCCCTCCCGCGCGGTCGAGCGCGATCTTGGCCGCGCGCTTCGCGAGCACGCCGGCCACCTTGATGCGATAATCCTTGGTGCCGCGCTTGTCGTCGATCGGCCTGCAGGCTGCGGAAGCCGCCGCGGCCAGAGCATCCATCGCCTTGGCGTCGAGCTTGGTGCCGATGATGGCCTTGGCGGCTTCAGGAACCAGCAGCACGGTCGGCGCAACGGCGCCGAGCGAGACGCGGGCATCCTTCACCAGACCCTTGGCATCCAGCGTCAGGCTCACGCCCACGCCGACCACCGCGATGTCCATTTCGGTGCGCGGGATGAAGCGCAGATATGCGTCACCCGATCGCGGCGGCCGCTTCGGCAACAGAATCGCCTCAATGATCTCGCCTTTCTTCAGCGAGGTCTTGCCCGGCGAGACCGGAACCTGCTCGACCAGAATGGTGCGCTTGCCCTTGGGGCCGGCGATCACAACCTTGGCGCCCGCAGCCACCAGCGCCGGCACGCTGTCGGCGGCCGGCGAAGCGTTGCAGAGATTGCCGGTCATGGTGGCGCGGCCCTGGACCTGCTTGGAGCCGATCAGGTTCGCGGCCTCGACCACGCCGGGCCAGGCCTTCTTCAGCGCGGCATTCTCGCCCAATTCGGCACCGGTCACCGCTGCGCCGATCTTGAAGCCGGTCGCGGTCTTGGCGACGGTCCGGGTGCTGGCGATGCGCTTGATATCGACGATCAGGTCCGGCTCGATGAGACCGGTGCGAAGGCGGACCAGCAGGTCGGTCCCCCCGGCCAGCACGTAGGCTGAGCCCTTTTCCTTGGCAAGCAGCTGCGATGCGGCCTGCAGCGTAGTCGGACGCTCATATCTCATTTTTTCATTCCCACTCCCTTGGAACGATCCGATCTAAACCTTCCGGCCCCTGAAGCACAAGAGCCCAACCTATTGTGGTTCGGTGAATCCGATCCCCATTCGCAGTGGTTCGGGATGAGGCTGTGGACAAGTCGCGGCAACCGAGGCTTCCTTAGCCGGTTGATTGCCAGTCGAAACGCGCGAAATCCGGTCCATGGCCCAGAAAAAGCTCACGAAATACCAGTCCATGCGGGACTTCGAGCAGACCGCCGAGCCGAGCGGCGGCGGCGGCGGGCTCGTCACGAAATCCAACCGGCGGCGCTATGTGATCCAGAAGCACGCCGCCACCCGGCTCCATTTCGATTTCCGGCTGGAACTGGACGGCGTCTTCAAGTCCTGGGCGGTGACCCGCGGCCCCTCCAACGACCCCGCCGACAAGCGCCTTGCGGTCGAGGTCGAGGACCATCCGCTGGAATACGGCGATTTCGAAGGCATCATCCCCAAGGGCCAGTATGGCGGCGGTACGGTCCAGCTCTGGGACCGCGGCTATTGGGAGCCCGAGGGCGATAAATCGCCCGAGGAGCAGATGAAGAAGGGCGATTTCATGAAGTCCGATCGGAATGGCGGCAAGCGCACCAACTGGCTGCTGATCAAGCACCGCGACAAATACGCCAAGGAAGGCGGCGCCGAAAAACTGATGGCGGAGGATAAATCGATCGCTTCCGGCCGTGCCATGGAGCAGATCGCCGCCGGCAAGGGCAAGGCACCCAAGCCCTTCATGCTGAAGAAAACCCAGGCGCTGAAGATCACCGCCAGCGCGGTCTGGGACAGTTCGCATAAGGAAGAAGAGAAGGCGCTGCGGAAGAAGATCGCGAAATCGGCACCGGTGCGCAAGCAAACCTCTGGCATGCCGGATTTCGTCGAGCCGCAGCTTGCCACCGTGATCGAGCGGCCGCCGGGCGGCGCGGGCTGGATTCACGAGTTGAAGCTCGACGGCTATCGCATGCAGCTTCGGGTCGAGGATGGCGATGCCCGCTTGCGGACCCGCAAGGGCCTCGACTGGACCGAGAAGTTTCCGGAGATCGCCGAAGCCGCCGGCAAGAGCTTGAGCGACGGGATCTATGACGGCGAGGTCTGCGCGGTCGATGCGCAAGGCGTCTCCAATTTCTCCGCGCTGCAGGCGGCGCTTTCCGACGGGAAGACGGATCGGCTGATCTTCTTCGCCTTCGATGCCTTGTTCATGGCCGGCGACGATCTGCGCAAGGAAGGCCAGATCGCACGCAAGGCGCGGTTGAAGGACGAGATTGCGGGGCTCAAGGGCAACGCGCGGGACATCATCCGCTATGTCGATCATGTCGAAGGCAGCGGCAAGGCGGTCTGGGAGCAGGTCGAAAAGATGGGGCTGGAAGGCCTCATCTCGAAGCGGGCGGATGCGCCCTATCGCGGCGGCCGCGGCCATGGCTGGGAGAAATCCAAGGCCCGGCCCGGGCATGAGGTGGTGATCGGCGCCTGGTGGGGCGACGGGACCCATCTGCGCTCGCTGCTGGTGGGGGTCCGGAAGGGCGGCAAGCTGGTCTATGTCGGCAAGGTCGGGACCGGCTACAGCGCGGCCAAGGTCAAACGCGTGCTGCCGAAACTTAAGCCACTGAAAACCGATAAGAATCCCTTCACCGGCCCCAATGCGCCCAAGGGCAACAGCCAGATCAACTGGGTGAAGCCCGAACTGGTCGCCGAGATCGAGTTCGCCAATTGGACCGCCGACGGCATGGTGCGCCAGGCCGCCTTCAAGGATCTGCGCACGGACAAGCCTGCCTCCGAGGTCAAAGCCGAAAAACCCGTCCCTCCTGAAGAGGTCGATGTCGAAATGCCCAAGCCCCGTTCGACGTCCAAGAAGACAGGTAAAACCACAGGCAAACCCGAGGTCATGGGCGTCCTCATCAGTCACCCGGATAAGGAATTGTGGCCGGGCGTCAGCAAGCTCGATCTCGCACACTATTATGAAGAGGTGGGCGACTGGCTGCTGCCGCATATCAAGGGCATCCCCTGCTCCATCGTGCGGGCTCCCGACGGATTCAAGAAGGAGCAGTTCTTCCAGCGGCATTCGATGCTCGGCCAGTCGAAGCTGCTGGACGAGATCAAGGTCTCGGGCGACCGGAAGCCC
>Ga0193753_10002769_pt1 | contig 13525 bp, 12 predicted proteins | sample H1c2metaG_FD_144925 | JGI IMG/M metagenome (GOLD analysis project Ga0193753, IMG submission 144925) | Soil microbial communities from a riparian zone of the East river system, Colorado, United States - H1c2 | ecosystem: Environmental > Terrestrial > Soil > Riparian zone | place: USA: East... | reverse complement strand
CATTTCAAGCGGGCATGGGAGCCTGGATGTTCAGTGCCTTCGTCACATCGGCCCAGATGCGGATGGCGAGGTCCTCGCGGTCCTGATCCACAATGGCGTCGGCGCCTGACACCGTCACCGAGATGCGATCGCTGAAGGCAAAAATCCATTCTGCCGTCCCTCCGATCACGCCCAGCATGGCGGGCGCTCCGGCCGGCGCCGCCATCTTGAAATGGGCGTTGACGATGGCGCGGAAATCATTGGGCACGGTAAGGCCGGGGACCAGATCGGCAGCCGCCCAGGGCGGCACCGCGAGGACCACCACGTCGCCTGCGGCAACCGGCAAGGTCGCCTCCCCAGTATCCAGCGCCATGGCTTCACGACCGTTAAAGGTCAGGCCGCGCAGACGCGTTGCCATTTGCACGGATGCGTTATTGCTTTTCAGGAACGACAATGCCGGATCAATGAAGGCGGCCGCCAGGGTGGGATGCGCGATACGGGGCCGATAGAAGCGCCCACCCTTGGCCAGGGTTTCGCGCAACACCGCGCCCGCCAGCGCCGCCGAAGATTCTTCGGGCTCGGTGTTCAACGCCGCAAGCAGGAAGGGCCGCATCAACCGTTCCCACAAGGCACCGCGGTCCTTGATGACGTCGCCGATGCGGGTCTTGCTGTCGGCCCATAGCAGCGGAGCATATTTGACATAATCGCCCGCACTTGTGCCCGGCACCCGGCGTTGCTTCCGCGCCACCCAGAACGGCACGCGGCCCTCGTTGGGCTGGAGCTTCCAGCGTTCGCCATCGCGCAAGTCGATGAAGGCGAATTCGGCCCGCGGCGGGCCGGCCAACGCGTCCTGCGCCCCGATGCGCGTCCTATAATCCTGTACGGCGCGGTTGCCCGACAGCACCAGATGATTGCCATTGTCGATCGTCCCGCCAATGGCGGCATCGAAATAGGACCGACAGCGCCCGCCCGCCTGTCCTGCCGCCTCGATCACGGTGACGGCAACGCCCCGCGCCGCCAGGATGGTGGCGGCCGATAGGCCGGCCAGACCGGCGCCGATCACGAAAACTTTTGCTTTGGGCGCGCTTTGCACGCCTGGCATGCGGCTCATCCAAAAAGACGCTTCATGAAAAGAGTCCCTGGCGCAGCACCAGCGACAGCAAGCGCGATTTCGACAGCGACACACGATGGCGGGGGACCGCGAAGCTCTGCGCCTCGGTGGCGCGCAAAATCTCGGAATAGACCGCGGCCATCAGGCGCGGCGTCTTGATCCGTCCGCGCGGCCGCGCCGACAAGATACGCTGGGCTTCGTTATAATGGTCGTGCGCCAGCTTCGCCACCCGGCGGCAGACCAGGTCTATCTCCGGCTTGGCGACGATGGCGGCCGGGTCCATCTGGCGGCAGCAATCCAGCGCTTCGAGATATTCCCGCGGCAGGTACAGCCGCCCGATGGCGGCATCCTCGTCAATATCGCGCAGGATGTTGGTCAGTTGCAGCGCCCGGCCCAGATGGTGGGCCAGCTTGAACCCCGGGTCCTCGTCCATGCCAAACACCTTGATGGACAAACGTCCCACCGCGCTGGCCACGCGGTCGCAATAAAGGTCCAAGGTGGCGAGGTCGGGCGCGACGATATTTTCCGCCACATCCATGTCCATGCCGTCCAGGACACTGAGAAAATCTTCCAGCCTGAGGCCATACTGCGCGACCGCCGGCGCCAGGAAGCGCACCTGGGATGAAACCTTGCCGCCGTACAGCCCATGCAAATCTCTGCGCCATTGCTCGAGCTTGTCGTGCCGTTCGGCGCGGGTGCCCACGCCGTCATCTGCGATATCGTCCACTTTGCGGCAGAAGGCGTAGATCGCGAACATGGCGTCGCGTTCTTCCGCCGGCATCAGCCGCATGGCGATGTAAAAGGAACTGCCGCTGGCCTTTTTCTTCACGGCCTTGGCTTGCGGTGCGCCAAGATTTTCTACGTTGGTCATGGTTTTCTCGGGCGGGTCAGGCGCATCAGAGCGAAGGCGGGAAAGCGTTTCAGAAACAGGGCGGCGACATCCATTTTGGAATGATGCACGGCCTGCGACAGCGGATCGCGGTTTATCAGCATGCGGTTCAGATCGTCCGCCAGGATCTGAATCAGATCGACCTCCAGCGCCAGCCGTCCGTCTTTTATTCCATGCGCAAAAGGACGCGAAGTCTCCAGCAACACGGCATTGCTGCACGCCAGGCCGGAAATCACGCCGGCCAGGGCCGGGTTGGCCTTGTCTTCGGCCAAGGCCTCGACGCCAATTCCGGCGGCCGCCAGCAAGGGCTCGGGGATATAGACCCGGTTCAATTCGCGATAATCCTTGGCGCAATCCTGCAGGTGGTTGATCACCTGCAGCGCTGCGCACAGTGCGTCGTTGGCAGGCCACAGGCTTTGGCTTTCGCCATGTACGTCCAGCACAAAACGGCCCACCGGCATGGCGCTATAGCGGCAATAGTCGATCAACTCGCCCCAATCGCGATAACGCAGCCTGGTACAGTCGCGGCGGAACGCTTCCAGCAGGTCAAGGGCATGCAGCGGCGACAAGCCGCGCTCGGCCAGAACGGTGCGCAACGCGACACCCTCCGGTACAAAATCACTTTCGCCAGTCAGGCTGGCGCGCATCTGTTCCAGCAGCGCCAGTTTCTCGTCCGGCGCGGCGGCCGGATTGTCGGCGACATCGTCGGCGGCACGCACGAATTTGTAAAAGGCCAGCACCGGGGGGCGATGCCGGGGTGCGATCAGGAAAGAGGCGACGGGAAAATTTTCATCGCGATGGCTTTTGCCCGACTGCAATTCCGCAACACTGCTCATGCGCCGGCGCTCTTTGTATTGGCTTGTGCCCGGCCCTTCCACATGCCGCCCCTGCCCGACCAGTGCTGGATCGCGGACTGAACGGTAAAGGCGGCGTAGAAGAGGCCGATCAGCGGCAGCGCCAGCCCCCAGAACGGGGAAAGGCGGTAAAAGCGCAGCATGGGTTGGTACATCGCAGCCATGATGATCCAGGCCAGCCAGCCGGCCAATTGCGATGGACCCCAGGCAAACAGCGCCGTCATCACCGGCGCCAGATAGACCAGCGCCAGCCCCAGCAAGGTGCCGGCCAGCATCAGCGGTGAATAACCCAGTTGGGCATAGGCGGTGCGCGTCACCATGTGCGCGATATCGGAAAGATGGTCATAGGTGCGCAAACTGACGGCGCGGTCGGTCAAACCCAGCCAGATCTGCCCCTGCGCCTTCATCGCCCGGCCCAGGGCGCAATCGTCGATGATGTTGTTGCGGATGGCGGAAAGGCCGCCCGCCTTTTCCAGCGCTTCGCGCTGCACCAACATGCAGCCGCCGGCCGCAGCGGCCACCGCACTGCGTGGCGTGTTGACCGCCCCGAACGGAAACAGCATGTCGAAGAAAAAGACAAAAGCCGGAATCAGGAAATGTTCCGCGTAGCTCCTGCAGGACAGGCGCGCCATCAGCGACACCAGCACCTTGTTGCCGGCCTGGGCGCGACTCACCAGCTGACGCAGATTGTCGGTGGTGTGGACAATATCGGCATCGGTGAACCAGAAAAACTCTGGGCCACTTCCTTCATGAAAAATGGAGGCGGCGGCTTGATCGCCGCCCTGTTTCATCGCCCACAGTTTTCCGGTCCAACCAGAGGGGCGCGGGTCGCCCGTCAACACCGTCAGGCGGTCCGAATTCAACGCACGCGCCAAAGCACCGGTGCCGTCATCGGATTGATCATCCACCAGCACGATATGAAAAGACCCCGGATAGTCCTGGGCTAACAGGCTGCCGATACTGCGCTGGATCACGTCCGCCTCGTTGCGGGCGGGGACCACCGCCACCACAGCCGGCCAGGAGGCAGGCTCGCTGACCGGCTGCGTATCGCGCTCGCGCAGCAGCCAGAAGCCGCTGTGAAACAGCAGCAGATACAGCCAGATCGCCAGCGGCACAAAGCCGAACAGGATGCCTGCGATCATGTCAGGTACCCATTTTCGCGAAACCAGGTCATCGCGTCGTTGAGACCCTCCTTGTAAGGCCGCGCCGTATACCCCAGCTCGCGCCGGGCCTTTTCCGAACTGAAGAACATGCGATAGCGCGACATGCGCAAGGCGTCGGCGGTGAGAAATGGCTCCTTGCCGGTGACGCGGGCGAGCAACTCGGCACCCCAGGCCAACGGAAAAAGTGGGGCGCGGGGGATCTTCAGGCTGGGCGCGCGGCGGCCGGACAGGAAGGCGATATCACCCAGCATGGTTTCCAGCGCCACGTCGGCGCCGCCCAGTATGTAGTTCTCACCGATCCTGCCCTTGTCCAGCGCCAGCAGATGGCCCTGCGCCACGTCATCGACATGCACCAGGTTGAGGCCGGTATCGACAAAGGCCGGCATGCGGCCCGAGGCCGCTTCCACAATCACCCGGCCGGTGGGCGTGGGCTTGATGTCGCGCGGACCAATCGGGGTGGACGGCGCAACGATTACCGCCGGCAGGCCTTCGTCCCGCACCAGACGCTCGACTTCGCGCTCGGCCACCAGCTTACTGCGCTTGTAGGCGCCGATCACGCTTTGCTGTGTGTGACGGGAGGTTTCGTCCACCGCGACGTCGCCCGGCTTCAATGCGGCGACGGAAGAGGTATAGACCACGCGCTCAACGCCGGTTTTCAGCGCCGCCCCCATGGTGGCGCGGGCGCCCATGAAATTGTTGCGCTCGATTTCGCGCGGATCGCGCGCCCACAGCCGGTAGTCGGCCGCGACATGAAACAGGTAGCGCGCGCCCTTCATGGCGGCGGTCATGGAATCCTGGTCGCGCATGTCGCCCGCCACCGGTTCGCAATGCAGCTTGGCGATGTTCAGCCGGTTGGCGGTGGGCCGCATCAACACCCGCACGTCCAGGCCGCGCGCGATCAGCGCGCGCGCCACGGCGGAACCGACAAAGCCCGATGCCCCTGTGACCAGCGCGATGTCAGACATTTTTTGCCTCGGCTGCCGCCAACGCCTTGCGGCCCTCAACACCTTGCCAGTAAAGCAATGCCGGCACGCCCAGCACGATCTCGCGCGCCCGCTTGAGCAGCGACACCGCCACACCCATTTCGGCGGGCAGTCCGAACAATGGTGCGAGCATGGCATAGCCCCATTCCTGCACCCCGATGGCGGCGGGCACCGGCGCGGCGATGCTGCGCAAGGTGCAAAGCAAGGCTTCCAACGCGATGGCGTTCAGCAGGCCGATATGGCCGCCCACCAGACGGAAGGAGATGTAAGTGCCGCCGCCCGCGCCAATCCAGGCGACAAGATGCAACGCCGCTGAAGCCGCCAGCCGGGAGGGGGAATCATAAAGCTCCACGATGGCGGCGTGGAACGACACGCCTTCCGCCTGGGGAAAGAAACGCGCCGCGATCCGTTCCGCGAAACTGGCGCCCTTCTTTTGCAGGACGATCAGCAGCGCAATGCCGGGTACCGCCAGCAGCAACACCGCCAGCATCGCCTCGGTCAGCGGGCCCGAGCCTTCCAGGTGGCGAAACTGCGTGATCCCCAGGCCCAGACCGAAAGCGAGGAACACCACTTGCGCCATCGCCTCGGTGGTGGCGTCGGCGGCGACCGAGGCCGCGGCATAGGCCGGGTTCATGCCCTTGAGCACCATCAGCCGTGCTGCCGCCACCATGCCGCCGACCGGCGAGAAAGGCGAAATCTCGGCGATGGAATCGCGCACCAGCCGGGCGATGTAAAGTTCGGAGGCAGGGCGCCGTTCCGACGGCGGCAGGAGGAAGTACCAGGCAAAGGCCAGGCTGATGAAAACCACCAGTGCATAGAGGCAAAGCAGCGCCAATCCGCCGAAGCCGGCGCGGGCGATCGCTGCGAAAACGGCATCAAAGCCAATCGACCAGACCAGATAAACCGCCGCGATAACGCCGGCCAGCAGCGCGATGGCGACGCCGAGCTTGGGGCCCCACTTCATTATGCCGGCAGCGGGCGGCTGCGGAAGCTCCACAGTCGCATCGCGCCCAGCGCGGTTTCCGCCAACTGGGGCAGGAAGCTCGGACGCAGCAACTCCTTGTCGAAAGCGCCCATGCGGCGGCGGTTCTCGGAATAGCAGTCCTCCAGGAAGCGGCGGAAGGTGAAGCCATCCAGAAACACCGACGCCTGGGTGGCGGAAAATTCCTTGCCGTCATTCAAGTCCTTGCCGCGTTTGGCGGTGCCGATCATGCGGCCCAGGGCGCGCATGTAATAGCGCAAGTCGGTGACGGGCAGCATCACCCGAGCGAAAAAGCCCTTCTGCGCCTGGTTATAGGCCATCCAGTTGACGAAGAAGACGATGTGGCGGGTCTCTTCGTACATGAGGGTTTCGAAGATGTTGAACATCTCCCGGGGCAGAAATTCCGACTGCATGGCGATCTTGAAGACGCCGAAACCGAGAAAAGAATCCATGCACTCGCCGAAACCGAAATCCTTGAAGCGGGTCTCGACATTGTCGCTGACATCTTCCAGCGGGCGTTCGGCGGCGTCGATGCCGTATTTCTCGATCATCACCCGGATCAGCTTGGCGTGGCGGGCTTCCTCAAAGCCCTGCAGCGCCACCGCCTCTTTCATCACCGGATCTTTTACGGTTTTGACGAATTCGGCGACAATCGCCCCGGCACGGCGCTCGGTGTAGAACACCTCTTCCCAGAAGGGCACCGATTTCAGGCGTTGCAGCGCTGCTTCATTCAGATCCGGCCACGGCAAAGTGTCCGGATCGAATTCGGTATAGGTCTGCATGAAATGCTTGCAGAAAGTGTCGCGATGTTCCGGCGATCCGATTTTCATGGTCAGGCGGCCTTCTTTTTCTTCGGGCCGATGAACTTCAGCGCCAGTCTGGCCATGAAGGGCACCAGGCGTGGGCGCTTGAGGCGAGCATCATAGGGCGCCAGGCGCCGGTCATTCTCCGCCACGCAGAGCGCGATCAGTTCGCCCACATTGACATCCGAACCCAACTGCCCGGCGCCGGTGACGGTAAAATTATTGTCCTGCTGGCCGTTGGAGACATCGGAAGCGATGCTCATGCGCTCATAGATCAGGAACAGCCATACCGCGACAACCTTGAGCTCGAACCAGGGCCGCCGCCACCAAGCCATGTTGCGGCGATGCCAGGCGACCCAGTTGACGAAAAACAGGATGTGGCGGGCTTCCTCATTCACCACCGGATCGAAGGTCTGGACCAGCTCAGGCGGGAAGTAGCCGGTATCCTTGGCGGCCTTGAACAGGCCGAAGGCGAAGAAGCTGTCGATACATTCGCTGTAGCCGGTGACCATGAAGGCCCATTCCGGATCCTTGGGCCGTTCATAGACCGGCTCCGGCGCCAGCTTGATGCCGTAAGCCTCGACCAGGTTGGCCAGCACATGGCGATGGCGGCGCTCCTCGAAGCCGTTCAGCTCGATCGCCTTGCGCAACAGCGGGTCCGGCACGCTTTCGGCATAGGTGCAGACGTTCAGGCCGGCGCGGTTCTCGGTCTGCACCGCGATGTCCCAGATCGGCAGCGCGGTAATGCGCTTTTCGGCTTCCTCGCCCAGCTTGGGCCAGTCCAGCACCGCCGGCTTGTAGGGATCATGGGTATCGAGCAGCGTCTTGCAGAACAGCCGCTTGTGCGCGTCGCTGCCGATCTTGATCGGCCCCTCGCCCGGCCACAAGCCGGTGTCGCGGGTCAGGTCGGGCGGAATGGCGAAAGCCGGACTGCTCATGGAAGCTCCAATTCTCGCACCTGCAATACCCCTTTGTGGGGGTCAATTGAACTCAAAAATGTGGCCCTGCAATTCGGGCTTAACCCCTTGATTCTACTTTTGTGAAAAGTCCTCAAAGCCGCCGATTTTGATCCCCCTCGCCGCCAGCCGTCCCGGCATCCCGGGATCGGTCAGGGCCGCCAGCTCGGCGGCATATTGGTAGTCCGGCGCCGATCCCCAATAGGGCCCGGTGGCTGGGTGCATGTAAATCTCGGACAACCCGTCGGGCAGATGGCCAATCAGGCCCGCCAGACGCCGCTGCGTCATGGCGCCCGACCAGGCCAGGCCGAACACCCAATCGGGCGCGGTGATTCCTGCACGGCGGAAGCGCCCCCGCAGGGCCTGCGCAAACGGCGCGGTCAGCGCCACCACGCCCGACGGCTTGCGCTTTTCGATGCGGCCCAGCACCGCCTGCGGCTCCAACGGTACCCGCGCGCCCTTCAAACCATAGGCCTTGCCGACCTTCACAATCAGCGCCGCGATGGTGGGATGAAGATGAAAATGCTTATGCGCGTTGACATGATCCAGGCGAAGCCCGGTCGCGGCGAATGCCGCGAACTGGGCTTCGATCTCTGCGGCCAACTGGGCGCGCACCTTGGGGCGGAAAAACATGGCGGCCCCGGCCCGCGCCATGTCGGCGCGGAACTGACCGGCTTTGTCCACAAGGTCGGGTATGGCGCCGACCGGCAAGACCGGCTCGCCTTCGACCAGGACCAGATGAAGCCCGACGCGCAATTGCGGCATGGTCCTGGCGCGCGCCACGGCGTCGCCGGCGGCCGCACCCGTCACCATCAAGCTGGCGGCGGACAAAATTCCGTCGCGATGGGCGCGCTCGACCGCTTCATTGACTTCGGTGGCTGCGCCGAAATCGTCCGCCGTGACGATGAGTTGTTTCACCGGCCCCTAAGAGACGATCATGTCTTCGCGGTTCTTGAGGAACTGGAAGAACTCCACGCCTTCGCGCAACCGGCGCACCAGCATGTCGCGCGAGGTCAGCATTTCCTTCACGATTTCCATGATCTTGGACGGGCGGAAGTAGAACTTCTTGTAGAAGTCCTCGACCGAGTCGAAGATTTCGGTGTGGCCCAGATGCGGATAGTTGAGCGGCGCGATCTGGGTGCCGTCGTCGGTCAACAGATCGACATCGCTGGCGAACCAGCCATTTTCCTTGGCTTGCTTGTACAGGAATGTGCCCGGATAAGGCGCCGCCAGCGAAACCTGGATGGTGTGCGGATTGACCTCCTTGGCGAAGCGCAGGGTCTCCTGGATGGTCTCGCGGGTCTCGCCCGGAAGGCCCAGGATGAAAGTGCCGTGCACCACAATGCCCAGGTCATGGCAATCCCTGGAAAAACGCTTGGCGACCTCGATCAATAGGCCTTTCTTGATGTTGTGCAGGATCTGCTGGTTGCCGGATTCATAGCCGACCAAAAGCAAGCGGAGGCCATTGGCCTTCATCACTTCCAAGGTCTTGCGCGGCACATTGGCCTTGGCGTTGCACGACCACACCACATTCAGCGGGCCCAGCGCCTTGGCGAGTTCTTCCACCCGGTCGTGATTGTCGGTCAGGGTGTCGTCGTCAAAGAAGATTTCCTTCACCTCGGGGAAATTCTCCTTCACATACTTCACGTCCTGCACCACGCGATCGATCGACATGAAGCGGTACTTGTGTCCGCCGATGGTCTGCGGCCACAGGCAGAACGTGCAGCGCGACTTGCAGCCGCGGCCCGTGTACCAGGACATGTAAGGATGCAGCAGGTAGCCGCCGAAATACTTTTTTACGTCGAGCTGCTTGTAGAACGGCAGCACCGACGGCAGCTTGTCCATGTCGACCAGGATTTCGCGCTCGGGATTGGAGACGATCTGCCCCGTCGCATCGCGGTAGGTCAGGCCCTTGATGGTGGACCAGTCCGCGCCGCCCGCCAGTTCCTGAATGGTGAAATCATATTCGTTGCGCGCCACGAAATCGAGTTCCGGGCAGGCCTGCATGCTTTCCATCGGCTCGACCGCCACCTTGGCGCCGACGAATCCGATCTTGGCGGTGGGATTGATGGCGCGCACCAGGCCGGCAGTCTTGCAGTCGGATTTGAAGCTGGGCGTCGAGGTGTGGATGACGATCAGCTCATGCGCCTTCACATCCTCTTCGATATCCTTGAAGGAGAGATCGTGCGGCGGGGCATCGATCAGGCGCGAGCCGGGCACCATCGCGGCGGCCTGGGCCAGCCAAGTGGGGAACCAGAAGCTCTTCACTTCCCGCTTCATCTGATAGCGCGCGCCGGCGCCGCCGTCATAGCCGTCGAAGGACGGGGCCTGGAGGAAAAGGGACTTCATCATCGTCATACCTCATGCCCGGACGGGGGCGGGAACATCTGGAACTTTCAGGTCTCAGACCTGGGACATTGCGCCCGACGGCTCTACCGCAAAGTGCGTTCCGCGCCAATGCACGGTTTCGCCGAACAGGGACACCACGAACACCGCGAAGCTTAACAGATCACGCAGCGGCAGCAGCCAGTAGGGTCCGGCATAAGTGCCGAAAAGCCCGTCAATCCGGCTTTTCAGGACCAGTCTGGCCGCCAGGGCCGCCGCCAGAATGACCAGGCTGACCATGTTAAAATCCAGCATGGCCGCGCTCATCAAGGCGAAAACGAAGCCATGGGTGACAAAGCTGCCAACGTGACCCACCGGATTCACAGTGCGAATGGTGCGGGTCCAGCGCAACTCATGATGGAACAGCGCGGTCGCACTGTTTTCCGCCGCAGTGTGGCCCACGCCCATGGCCGGAATCGCCAAGGTGTAACCCTTCGCCCGCACGGCACGGCCGATCTCGTAATCGTCGGCCAACTGGTCGGCAAAGGCGGCGAAACCGCCCACCTCCTCCAGGGTTCCGCGCTTCAGCGCGATGGTCGAGCCGAAACATGGCGCGGCCAGGCCCAAACTCGCGCCCAGCACGGCATTGGGCAGGAACGTGTAGGACGTGCTCATCGCAGCCAGCGACGACCAGAGTTTGTGGCCATTCTTGGCGGGCTCGCCGGTATAAAGACAGGTGACAATGCCGACGCCGGGGCGCGCCAGCGCGGCGGTGACCTGCGACAGCCAATGCCGGCCCACGGCGATATCGCTGTCCGACAGCACCAGCGTGTCATGCTTGGCGAATGGCAGCATATTGATGAGATTGGAAATCTTGGCATTGGCGCCATACAGCGCCGCATCGGCCACAATAGCGGTGTCGAGATGCGGATATCTGGCCTGCAATTCGCGCACCACCGCCACGGCCGGATCGTGCTCATCATGCACGCCGAACACGATCTGGACGGCACCGGCATAGTCTTGCGCGAAGAAGGTTTCGAGATTGCGCGACAGTTCCGGCTCCCTCTGATGCAGAGGCTTGAGAACCGTCACGGCAGGACTGTGGAGGGCCGCGCTCTGCGGCATATTCATGAACCGGCCCACCAGTGCCGCCGCCAGCAGGGTATAAGCGGTACCCAGGACGGCGATAGCCGCCAAACCCCAGCCGACGTCCATGAAAAGCCAATGCATATTCATATTCTAAAAGTCCCGCCCCCAGATACGTATTAGAGCATCGTTATTCGAGGGGGGAAGGCACCATTGGTGACAATTTGCGACAATTGGAAATTATGTCGCTGTTTTTTTGCAACCCTTTGATAAAATTGGTATAATCGTGAGCCTTGGTTGATTTTTGAACCTGACAAGCCTCGCATCTCTCCTATAGGGTGGCCCGATGGTCACACTCCAAGCCAACCCCGGCACGCAACAGACGCTCGCCCTGGCGAGTCAGTCCTTGCAGGCGGGCGACGCCGAAAGGGCGGACCGGATACTGGCGCCGGTGGTGGAACGCTTCCCGGCCGACCCACGGGTATTGCATCTGGCCGGGCTGGTGCGGATGCATCAGCAGCGTTTTGAGGAGGCCGCCCGTTTCTTCGCGGCCGCACGGACGGCTGAGCCGCGCGAAGCCGTGCTGGCTTTCAGTCATGGCACGGCGCTGCGGTGGCTGGAGCGGCACCTCGAAGCGATCGACGCCTTCAAGGATGCGATCGCGCTCAAGCCTGACTATGCCGAAGCCTATTACGAGGCCGGCACCACGCTGCAGCAGCTCGGCCATGTGGATCAGGCGGAGAACGTGTTCCGCCAATGGCTGGCCGCCTTGCCGGACAATGCCCGCGGCAAGCTGGCCCTGGCCGATGTGCTGCTCGTCATGCAGCGGCCGCAGGAAGCCGAAACTTTTTTGCATGAAGCGCTTCGCCAACCCGTCCCGCAACAGATGCGCGCCATCCTGCACAAATCTCTCGGTTTTGCCCTGTACCGCCAAAATAGAAATCAGGAAGCGCTGGAGAATTATGAAAAATCCTCGGCGCTGGACCCTGATCTCTCCAAGGATGCGATCCGCGTCGACATCCTGCAAAGGCTCAAGCGCTATGAGGAAGCGGGCGCAATAAGCCGACGTCTGGTGGCTCAGGACCCCACCAATCCAAAATGGCACAAATTCCACAATGACCTGATGTACCGGCTGGGAGACCCGGACTATCTCAAGTCCTATGACCGCGCGCCCAAGACGGTGGAGCTGTTGCTTTCCAAGGCCCATTTCCTCGGCCACGAGAAACGGGGAGAGGAAGCCCATGAAGTTCATCTCGAGGCCTTGGCGCTGGAGCCCGACAATCTGATGGCGGCCGCAGGGGTGGGCAACACGCTGAGTTTGATGAAGCGGCACGCAGATGCACTGAAAGTGCTGGAGGGGCTTCTGACCAAACACAGCGATGATGCCGATCTGCTGTCTTGCGCGGCGGAAACCGCGATATCGGCGGGCGATCCCGAAAAGGCGGCAAGCCTGAGCGAGAGGTGCATCGCGCTGGCGCCTTACGACCAGGTGGCGCTGGCGATCCTGGGAACGGCGTGGCGCATGCTGGGCGACGAACGTGAAGAGGCTTTGAACGGCTATGACTCGCTGATCCAGATCTACGACCTGGACCCGCCCGAGGGGTTTTCCGACATGGAAAGCTTTAATACCGAGCTCAATGCCTATCTGGACCAGATACATCCCGTCACCCGGGAATATCTGGACCAGTCCCTGCGCAACGGCACCCAGACACCGGACAGGTTGTTCGGCGCCGGCCATGACCTGGTGGAACGGCTTCAACTGCGCATTCGCGAGGGCATCAACCGTTATATCGCCGGCATGAAGCAGGACGACAGGCATCCCCTGCTGTCGCGGCGAACCCGGGCCTTCGACTATACCGGCTCCTGGTCGTCGCGGCTGCGCGATTGCGGCTTTCACACCAACCATGTCCATCCGGAAGGATGGATCAGTTCCTGTTATTATGTGGCTCTGCCGCCGGCAGTCGAAGATACCGCGCGCCGCCAGGGCTGGATCAAATTCGGTGAACCGAACCTGGATGTGACGCTGAAAGATCCGATCCGCCGCGCCATCCAGCCGCGGCCGGGACGGCTGGTGCTTTTTCCATCCTATATGTGGCACGGCACTGTGCCGTTCCATGACGCGCAGCCGCGCACGACGATTGCGTTTGACGTAATTCCGAAAGGCTAGGAGGCGCGACGGCGGATCGGAACGGTTTTTGATGCCGCGCGGCGGGCCTTGGTGGCCGCCACCAGCAGCAACCAGTTGCTGAACAGCCGCACCGTATTGGAGTGCCAGATCTGGCGCGGCAAGGCGCCCAGCACCACCTCCCGATAGAGCGACAGGTCGGATTTGTCCGCGATCTCGGCCAGCCGGTTCTCGGTGGCGCGGTCGAAATAATGCTCCGGCGCCGGCGG
>Ga0193753_10002768_pt1 | contig 13526 bp, 12 predicted proteins | sample H1c2metaG_FD_144925 | JGI IMG/M metagenome (GOLD analysis project Ga0193753, IMG submission 144925) | Soil microbial communities from a riparian zone of the East river system, Colorado, United States - H1c2 | ecosystem: Environmental > Terrestrial > Soil > Riparian zone | place: USA: East... | reverse complement strand
CACGCGCGTTCTTGCAGATAGACACGGTATCGGTGTACTCGTCGGCGGAGGCGGCCATGCTGGCAAGCAACATCGTCGCGATGAATAGAAGAGTCGAGACTTTGGCTTTCATGGTTGCGCCCCTCGGCCGGTTGGGATTGCCGTGATGATGAGGCACCGGGGCAGAATTGGCGTCAGCCCTTGGTCCGATTGCGCCCACGGGACGCGGCATCTTCGTTTTGTGCACATTGCATGACTGCGTGAACACAACGCGCTTCGCATTCGCGCCCCGTGCGATGGGCGTGTTAGGCCGCTGCAAGAAGAAGGCCCGGACAGTGTGATCCTTGTCAAATTCGGAAACGAAAGAAGGCCGCCTGCGGGCGGCCTTCTTGTTTGCGTGCGTTGCGCCAGTCAAGATTGGCGCGCAGCTTCGCGGAGCAGATAGGTGACTCCGCGCGGCAAAGGAGAATCGATGACTGTTACTCGGCGACACGTGGCGTTAATCGGCCTGTCTTTGTTCATTTGCGGCTGCGAGGACGACGTGGAGCAACCAGACGTGGAGCCAATCGCTGGGCCTCCGCCGATCCAACTGGTTATGGTCGCCGGCCAATCGAACGCAGGTATGGGTGGGCACGATTCAACTCGCGAGACCCGCCAGCTGTTCCCCAACGTACGGCAGATTGCAAACGGCGCCAAAGCCGGTTTGGGATGGCTCCCGTATTCGCAACAGGATTTCGTGGCGCTCGAGGCGGCCTATGACGGCGCCTCTGAAGGAGGCCAGTACATAGCAACGATGGCCGGATTCGCGCTCGGGAAGGATGGTGCCGAATACATCGTCAGAACCGACTGGGCTGGAGGGCGTCCGATCGAATACTTCGTGGAAGGATCGATCAACTTCCGCAATACGCTGCAAGCCGTGCGTTCAGCGAAGTTGTTGGCGGGTGAGCGACAGGTCGTGTGCCCTTGGTATGTGTGGATTCAAGGTGAATCCGGACCCGACGGCCGGGAAAATTACGCTGAGCAGCTGCGCAAGTACATCGCAAGCATCGTCCCCGCTGTTGCGAGCGAGCTCGGACAAACTGTCGGGCCGACGTTCGTGATCGTACAAACGAACTCGGGTGATATGCGTGGGACGATCGACTCCAAACCCGGAGACATCGTCGGCCTGGCGCAATGGGACGTCGCGCAAACGACGCAGGGCGCGATTCTCGCCGGCCCGATGTATCAGGCTCCAATAATTCTGGACATAAACGACAATATTCACGCCAACAGCATAGGGCGCATGGTGATCGGTGAAATGCTCGCGGCCGTCAAGGCTGCGGGCCCGCGCTGGAAGCCGCTACAACCCATCGCAGCCCAGCTGGTCGACGACACCATATTCGTCCGTTTTCAGGTGCCGGCAGGTCCACTTGCGTGGGATACGACCTGGATTGCGCCCACTCAGAATTTTGGATTTGCTTACGGTGATGACGACAACTCCGCCGTCATTTCGGAGGTCAGCATCGTCTCGAGAGATCGAGTTCGCATCGTGCTTTCGAATATCCCGACCGGGGACAACAAAGTGATCCGCTACGCTCAGGAGGACTTCGATCACCAGCTGGACGGTTGGTCAGGGGCTCGAGGGCAACTCATCAGCCCCACGCAACGCGTTTCGTTGTACTGGTCACTCGGGCATCCCGTGCCGCGGACGATCAATCACTACTCGATCAAGTTCGAGATACCGGTCCCGACCAGGTTCCGTACGGATCCTTCGCGACCGGGTTAGCTGAGAAAGAACTGGTGCCGGCTGCAGGGATCGAACCCGCGACCCCCTGATTACAAAATGGAGGGGGTGAAAAGCGCGGGCGAGTCGAAGAACGTAGACGATTGATTTTCTTGAATGGATTTGACGTCATCAACCGCGAGCTCACATGGCATCCGTTGCATTTGTCACGACTGAGCACGACGAAGCAGACCCAAGTCCCGCAATTCTCCCGCAGCCAGCTGATCTTTTTCCTTTTCGACTATCTGATGCTAACCACGTGGCCAGCACCAGCCGCTGCAACTCAGCCCATCGCGTCCACCTTCGGGTGACGCGTGTGCCACTCCGTCGCCTTTTCGTATGCATGCGCGAGCCGACACAACGTCGGCTCGCTGAGCCTTTGCCCGCTGAACTGAATACTGTACGGCAGCCCGTCCGACGAAAAACCCGACGGCAGGCAGATTGCCGGCACCCCGGCAAGATCCATCGGCATGGTGAACTCGCTGCTGCGAGGCGCCACGGCAGACCACGCCTTGTGATACTCGGGCAGCGTGCCCACCTGTATCGCGTGTGTGATCGGCCATGCCGGATCGCCGCCAGCCGGTCCAGCCATCGCATCGACTGATTCGAGAACGGCGTTGAACTGCGCCGTGAACTCCGCGCGCTTTTTTCGCGCAGCCGCCACCTGCTGCTGAGTGATCCTGGCGCCCGTCTCCAGGAATTCGCGCATATAGGGACCGTATTCTTTTGCGCGCGACGGGTAATTCGCCGCGTGAGCGACCACGATTTCCGAAGCGCACAACGCAAACCATGCATCCATCACACCCGTGAGATCGGGCATGCGAACGTCAACGACGTGTGCGCCCAAGCCGGTCAGCACTTTCAGCGCGGATTCAATAGCCGCCGCCTGGCCCGCGTCGATTCCCTTCAGCGCGTAGTCGCGGTCGAGCCCGATACGCATGCCCCGAACACCCTTGTGGAGGTCCTTCATCACCGGGGCTGGCGGCGCGGCGAGTGACGTCGGGTCACTGGGATCCTGTCCCGCGATCGCATCGAACATGATGGCCGCGTCTGCGACGCGCCGTGCCATCGTCCCTACGTGATCGAGCGACTCCGCCATGACCAGCACGCCGTAGCGACTCACCCGACCGTAAGTCGGCTTGAGCCCCACCACGCCGTTGGCCGACGAGGGGTTGCGAATGGAGCCTCCGGTGTCGGTGCCGATTGCCGCGAAACACAGGCCTGCGGCCGTCGCAACACCGGACCCGCTCGATGACATTCCGGGCCATCGATCGTGGTTCCAGGGATTGAGTGGCACGTCGAAAGCCGGGTTATATCCGGCCGTCGCGCCTTCCGAGAGATTCAGCTTGCCGAGCACCACGGCCCCAGCCGCCCGCAACCGCGAGACGAATTTCGCATCAAAGGTCGGAACGAAATTCCTCAGCACCGCCGTCCCGCCCATAGTGCGGACCCCCTTTGTGTAACAGAGGTCCTTTACCCCGATTGGTACACCATGGAGGGCGCCCCGATACCGGCCGGACTGAATTTCCTTCTCAGCCGCCCGTGCGTCGGCAAGCGCCTGCTCGCCCATGACTGTGGCATAGCTTTTCAGGACCGGGTCGACCAGCGCGATGCGGTCGAGCATGTGCTGTGTGAGCTGCACCGGCGATAACTTGCCCGAGGCGATCCGACGGGCCGCCTCCTGAAGGCCGATGTAATGCAGCGCTTCTGGCGAAGATGATGTAGCGGCCTTTATCGAGTCAATTGGAACGATCGCGCTAGCGGTCAGCAGGGTCAGCGCCTGTCGCCTGGATATCGAGGACTCGAACAGTGCGCCGGACATCAGTAACTCCTTATCATTTTTTTTGATCGAACCAGAATCCAGGTCGAGAGGGCGATGACCTGCGTCGAGTGGTCTTGTTCGTCGGGGACTGGAAAAAATTCTTTCCCGTACTATCTCACTCGAACTCGGACAGCGACTGCAGGAACAGCGCGAATCCCCTCCCTCACAACACCCGCCACCAAGGTGCCGCCAGAATGCCGGGCGCCAGCCAGGGTCTTATCCACGGGTTGCATGATAGTCATTCACGATGTGAATAAGCGTCGGCGATTTTGTAAACCAGGGGACAGCTCAGTTGATCATCCGCTCACGCGTCCCTTTGCTGGTCGACTTGCGTCCTGCGTGCACTCGACGCCTGTGCACAAGTTAGGGCAACCGGTACCAAGTCGACCGACCGCCACCTTGTCGCACGAGCAACCCCTTCTCGACCAGGGTGCCGAAGGTGGATTTGAGCGTGTTTGCGCTCGCTCCGTGTTCACGCACCATATCGCGCGTGGTCACGCGGCCTTGCGTTCTGGCGTAGTCGAGACTCTTCACAGCGAGATCCGATAGTTCAACGGCCGACCTCTCGCGTTCTACCTTCTGCGCGAGAGTGCGCATTTGCTGTTGCAGGGCGCGCATGAAAAACAGAAGCCACGGCTGCCAATCTGGCGCGCCGGCGTTGAGCGTGCCCTGCGTCTGGCGCAGCGCAAGGTAATAACCTTCCTTGCTGTTCTCGATCACGCTCTCGAGCGAGCTATAAGGCACATAGGTATAGCCTGCCTGGAGCAACAGCAACGTCGTGAGAATGCGCGAGAGGCGACCATTGCCGTCTTGAAACGGGTGGATCGCAAGAAACACCACTATGAACACAGCGACGATCAAGAGCGAGTGCAGCGTCTTGTTTGTTCTGGCGTCTTCAAGCCATGCCAGAAGCTCAGTCATCCGGCGCGGCGTTGCGAATGGCGTAGCCGTCTTGAACACGACCCCGATCATCTTGCCGTTCTCGTCGAACGCGCCGACATCGTTGCGAAGAGTTTTGTATTCGCCACGATGCCGTTCGTCCTTGGCGCTGTGGCGCAGCAAGTCGCGGTGGAGTTGCTTCAGGTGGTTTTCGGTGACGCGAAGATCCGCCCACGACTGAAACACCGTCTCCATCACCTCGGCGTAGCCCGCGACCTCCGCTTCATCACGGCTCTTGAAAGCCTTGGTGTCGAGGCGACCAAGCAACTGCTCGACCTCGCGATCGGTCAGCTTGCTGCCTTCGATGCGCGTGGATGAGCCAATACTCTCGATGGTCGCGATGCGCTTCAGCGCGCTCAGGCGCTCGGGCGCGATGGTTCCGAGTGCGCGCCAGGCACCCTTGAACTCGTCCAGGTCCGACAGCATGGCGAGAAGCTGTGTCGTGATCTTTATGGAGTCGGTGTTGACCATACCGGTATCTATACCGGAATAGACCGGAATATCAAGCCGAATACGTACCGGAATAGACCGGATTACCGAAAATCGACTAGCCGGAGCGGCGCACAGGATTTGGTGCCGGCTGCAGGGATCGAACCCGCGACCCCCTGATTACAAAATGGAGGGGGTGAAAAGCGCGAGCGAGTCGAAAAACGTAGGCGATTGATTTGTTTGGATGGATTTGACGTCATCAACTGCGGCTCACATGGCATCCGTTGCATTTGTCACGACTGAGCACGACGAAGCATGACTAGGTCCCGCAAAACTCCCGCGAGCACCTGTTTTTTTGTGGCGCCCCTGCGACGCCATCAAGGACAATGGTATTTCTTAAATTTCTTTCCAGAGCCGCAAGGACAAGGTTGATTGGCAGAGCGTCGCATGCGCTTGTGGAACAGCGAAGAGGTTCACTGGACACCTGCACGACACCGCTACGTCTCCTTGTTCGCGATCAATGCGTTACCGCCGAGACCGGCGTGCAAACACAGCGACCGTTCAAAACTGTTCCGAACGAAACTGACGCTTCCCGGATTGTCGCGGTTTGCTAGAGCCAAGGCTGTACGATTCGCTGTCTGCGATCATCGCGTCATCGTAGAAAACGGGAACTTCAGACAATGAGATTGAAACCATGAAGTACGACATTGGCAGCCCGCTAGCGTAGCGGCCTAACCACACTTTAACGTGTGCGCTGTCCGCGAACCGGCACTCGCTACTAAGTCTGCGCCCCGTTTCCCAGCGTTCTCCGTCAACACGCGCGAACATCATGTGTGGCCGGAGTCTGCATCGTCGTCCCTTGCGATGTGTGACCTTGTTAGCCTCTCAAGGCTGACCTTTTCTACAACAAGGTCCTCGATTTGCAGGCCCAGATTCACGTAGGCGGCGCTGTACTCCTCCCATGTAAGGGGGCGCGAGTCTAGGCCCGTTATTCCTCGTGCATAATCGAACAGCCGGTGCACGCTGGCATAGAGTTGGCCGTCGAGGCGCAAGCCGCGCAGTGCGTCAAGCTGCCTCATCGGGATGGTGTGGGCGGGATGGTGGTAGAAGCGCTCTAACCGTGCGGCCCGGACTTGCCGCCACATCAGCGTCTCAGAAAGTTGTTCTCCTGCTGCATCGTCAGCGTGGCGGATGCAGTTCGCAAACACCTCTCTGTACTCATCTGGTGGTGCAGGGAGCGCGCCCTGCGGCAAATTGTTCCAACCCTTCATGTGCACGGCGGCGCTCGCACTCAAATAGCTAGTGAGCTTGCTAAGCGTGTCGGGAAGGAACGCCCGCGCAGCCCTGAAGTCTCGCGCGCTCTGCCTGTTCTCTTTGTACCGGGTGATCTGGAATGCGATCACGCTGGCGATCAGCGCGAGCATACCGACGTTCAGACTCTGCCAGCGGTCCCAAATGCCTTGTATGGCGTTCCACTCGAATCCGCTGTGGATCACCGGGATCACGACCATGCACAAGAAGTACGTGGCGATGGCAGGCCAGCCAATCCAGTACAGCACAGATATGAGCCTGTCCGCTTTGAGCAGGTTGAGACGATTCATCTTCGGCATTGTCGACCCCCGGATTATTCAGTCTTGCACCCACTCAACTCCGCTCATCAATTCGCTTGATTGTGAACGGGCATTTTCACGAGCTCTGCGCTGTGTTTGCACCCGAGAAGCAACGTGATGCAGCGCCGGCCAGCGTCCGCGCAACACGCCTGTTCACAGCCTTATCCATGGCTTGCATGATAATCATCCACGGCGTAAATGAGCATCACAGGGTCGGGGCAGCCCAGTGTCCGATTCTCCAGATCTCAGCAGCGACCGCAGTCCATCAATCTGGACTCAACTCCCTAACACGAACCTCGCTTGTTCGCGCCGAAGCATCTCGTACGGCGTGACGAAGTGAATTCCCAACCCCAGACAGGCGTTCGGTATCTTGATCTTGCGAGCGCTCTCGGCCGGTACTTCATGCGTCACAACGGTGAAGCTATGTGCCAGGGCATGCGCGACCAACCAATAGTCTGCGACCTGCAAGAACGTAGCGACTGCAGATGGTTCGTACCTCTGCGTAGTGGCCCATGTACTAACCGTAGTCAATGCAGGAATGACCGAACTGTCGGGTGGAACGAAGAACCCACCGCCCCGCTCATCTGCCCATACCGACAACGTGTCCGTGCCCGCCAACAGTTCGCCACCGACCTTCTCAATACTGAATAGTGTGCCGGTCGCGTTTGCTTTCTGGAGCCAGTCCCAAAACGCCGGACAGAAGTCGAACCCGTAGTGCAGGTTCTTAGCCTGTATGAAGACGTTTGCGTCCAGCAAGTACGGCATTAGAGAGGGAAATTCAGGCTGCGGCCAAATTCATTGAACGTCTCTGTCTTCGCGATGCCCAGCATTCGGAAGGCATCGCGGTAGAGGGTTCGACCCTCCAAGGTGCTTTCTATCAATGCTCGAGCGAAACGCCTGCTGACTCTGGCGATGGTGGTTCGATAGAAATCGCCTCCACTACCGCGCACGATCTCAGCGATGCGCGCGATCTCTTCGCGGTATGCCGCGAAGAACGCCGTATTCGTCAGTCGCCCAACGTCCAACAGTCGCCGAAGAATAACGAGGGTGCTGACCTTGAAGCGTCGCGCGAGCCGATCCAAGGTCTGCCGCAATTCTTCGCCCGCGACAAGCTCCGCTCGGAACACATCGAGAGGCACTAGCAATTCTGCAGCGACTTGATTGCACCACGTCTCAACTTCGTTTTGATTCGTCGCAGCAGGAATCGAAGCTGCGGTGCTGTCCGACAACGCAGAGGCCTTCAGCCAGATGTGGGCAAGCTCGTGAGCCAGCGTGAACATCTGCGCTGCCTTGGAGTCGGCGCCGTTGATGAACACCAGCGGCGCCTGGTCGTCAGCAAGTGCGAACCCCCGAAATTCATCAGGATCAAGATGGCGTCGATTGTTGTTGAGGACCACACCGCTAACCATCACGAGCACGCCCGTGCGGTCAGCTTGATCGATGAAGCGCCTAAGCGCCTCCGTCCACGTCGGACAATCGCGACGCTCGTCGATATTGAATCCTAGAGTGGCGCGCAGCTGCGCGGCAGCTTCCCTGGTCGGAGTCCGCGTCGTGACAGTCCCAACGAAAGGCAGCGCTGGTTGGCCCGTGACCTGAGCGAACTCTCGATACCAAGACTGACGTTCCTGGCAGACATAGATAGTGTCGAAAAGATTCGGACTAGGCCGCACTACAGATCGTCCCGCCATAGTGCGGAAATCTGGAATCGGCAGCGGCTCTACAGGTGGCTCCGAAAGAAAGAAATAGCCGATCGGTGCGTGGGTTGCCCGCGCGAAGTTCTCCAACTGTTTAAGCGTCGGCTCGACCTCTCGGCTCTCCCATTGGCTCAGCTTGGGAAAGCGAGCTTCGAGCTCTGGAACCTCGATCTGAGCGCGCTCTCGCGCCCAGCGAAGAAGATCCGGATTTACAGCTACGCGCATGATGGGTGGCATTTAACCACGGGATGCCAACGCAGCCGAATTGCTTGGCGCAGAGACCTGTCGCACGTCGATTTGACCGATCACAGCTGTGAACCGGCGGCGCCGCATTTTCACCAACTCTGATATGGATCCGCGCACGAGAATCAATGTGATGCAGCGCCGGCCGGCGTCCGCGCAAGACGCCCGTTCACACAATTGGGGCCCCCGGCAGGATTCGAACCTACATCTGCATGGCATCGACTCCCGGGCACAACCGAGTTTCGTAGCCCACCATGCCGCGTGTCCAATTCGCCTCAGGGGCGCAGCCAGAGTAGCCACGTAGCCGCGATGGTTCACTGGCTAACTTCGCCAGTTATTTGATGATCAGTGAAACTCGGGAGGCGGCTTGAAAATGTGGACCCAGCATCTCCATGCCGACTCGGCTCTCCGCCGAGCTAGCCGACTGCGTGAGCCAATCCTGATAACAGCTGACGGCGCGAATCAGAATCTGCGAACGGTCGCCAGGCTTCGGGTCGGGCAAAGTCAGAAAGAATGCGTCAATTAAATGCAAGGCGGGCTGCGACTCTTTCCAATACCGCCACATGCGCCGCACATCGATCCGATGCCTCGCCGCCACCTCTTCCACTATCCCGGAGATCTTTGGTTCGCCGCCCACAGAGATTTGGATTCCGCTGCGCGACTCCCGGAGATCTCTGGCGGTTTCCACCAATCTAAGTTTTTGAAGGACGGCCGCGGAAGTTAGCCGACGTGCCCTGAGAATGGTCTCAGCATGATTGCAAACTGCGTACACGTCGCGGTTTCGCATGGTCGGCAGTTGACTCAGCAACGGAAATTTCGCGGCGGCAGTTTTCTTGCGGGTCAAGCGCTTACTGCCGCGCGATACTTCACGATGCCGCGAATGTACTCAAAAATCGTTTGTACCAGCAGGTTTCGCTTTTGATGAGACCGAGCATCAACTTCCGGGTAACACATGACCGCCAAGTACGCGGTCGCACCCAGGTGATCATTTGGGACCTCCGTGACTTCTATCGCTGGCTCGCCTCTTATAAGGCGCTTCGCGGTTTTCTCGCTCACGACTGACTCGCGGCCTCCTGCAGCCAAGGAATCATGTGCATCCAGTGCGGCTACAAGAATGACTTTGCAATCACTGCCGAGATTGCAGCGAACGCAGCCCAAAGAATTTTTGCAGCCAGCGCGTGTTCTTTGTGCCAAATCTCGACGCGCGCCCACCCCTTCGGCACAGATGGAGCTGGAGGAGTTGTCTGAGGCGCCGCGGGTAGTTGGGCGAGAGGCTGAGCCTGAATCAATTTCAGCTCACCCGCGATGTGCCGCTCGACAAAGGCATCCATTAGATTGATCTCGCCCGCCGCTTTGTACGGCTGCACTGAGTCTGGGTAACCCTTGCCGCGCAATCGCCGGTCAATGTCCACCATCCGCGCAAACGTTTTTCGGTTGTAACCTTTGAGAAGTCCCGCTGTCTGTTCAAGCGGAATTCGGCGCGGGTAGTCGTTCTCCTTGCATCGCCGGACAGTCTCCTCAATGGCCTTCACCGCCAACGCTTCCAGGAAAGGCTGGACGTACCCATTCCAAAAGACAATCCGCACGGAGCCGTCAAAGAGGATGGCTCCGCCAACGGTCTTCTCTGCGCCGTAGAAGTCTTTGTACCTAACAGGGTGGCCGGAGTTGAAGAAAGCCCAAGGCGTAATCTGTTGCTTGTCCAGGCGCGTAATCTCGTCCACCACCATCTTTTCAATGATGGGGTAGAAAGGACTTGCGCCCCCTTCGGCTTGCACCCCGTTCGTCACTTGTCACTCCTCATCGTGCGCCGAACATCGGTGAAGCCAGCGACGGAATCAAGTGCCGTGCGCCGTACAGTGTCCGCCGCTCCGGACTACTGTATGGACCGGCTCGTGAAGCCCTTGGCGCACCTCGCGCCATGCCCGCGCCGGGTTGGTCAAACTTGCGGCTCAAACGGGATTACCATTCGGATGCGCAATGGGACAGCGCAATTGGGAGGACCGACCGATGGAATTTCTGGAAGGTGAGGTAGAAGCGCGTTACGCCTGGGACACTGCGGCATTGGTGGCGCAGCGTGAGCGGCGCGTGCGCAACGTCATGCAAGCGCGTCCCATCGTGATGCGGTCGGCTCCGAGCCCGTACAAAGACCCGCGCACCGGGCGCGAGCGGTTTGAGGAATTCTTCACGACGCGCCCACGGCTCTCGGACTACCCGCCGGGCTGGCAGCCGTGCTCCGCGCGCCAGTTGAGTGATGCACTTGCGGCCGGGTGGAAGCAGAGCCCGCCGCCGCATTCAGCCTACGCGTTGTACATGGCGCAGAGAGGCAGCCACTAATACGCAGTCATCTAGCTTTGGCAGCTTCGCCGGCACTGGATGGACCACGCGCAGAGCGCGCGGCATCGTTCGCTGGCACGAGGGCGGAAGCGTCATCAACGGTGCGCAGGTATGGAAATAAAGGAAAGCGTCTACAACCTGTTTCTGATCTTTGAACACGATGTTTGCTCCGAGGTCGGATACGTCGTGCACGAGCACATCGGAGCCGACGAAGAGACGCTTCGGTTCTTGCAAGATCGCGTAGAAGAAGACTTGCCGAAAGCGCGGAAGCATCGGCTCCGCAAGCCCTTCACGCTTCAACTACTCAATGCGAAAATGCGCCTCGGCGAAGCGCTGAGTCTCTACGATGATGTCTTCGTCAAATTGGGGGCGTCCGCGGCACCGCTTTTCGTCGCAAGCCCCGTCAAGGATGGCCGCGTGTTCTTCAATTACAGCGGGCCACTGTCCGCTCTTGACGTCCATGATGTCTCAGAGCGCCTCGGCTACAAGGGGAGAATGGTGGACTGGCTCGAGAAGTACACGACCGACGCGGGCATAGATCTGCCGCAGCTCATTCACGACGACTATTTTCTGGCAATCAAGCTGACGTTCAACTCCCGCCTGTACGTTTCTGCCATGAAGCTGCTTGTCTGCTGCATCGACAGCATTGCGTATCTCGAGTACGGAAACGACCGTAAGTCGGCGCCTTTCATCAAGTGGCTGAATACGTACGCTGATCTATTGCCGCTGGGGATTACGGCGAACGAGCTGTGGGAGCTTCGAAACGGGCTGCTGCATATGACTAACATCAACGCCTCAAAGGTTCGCGACAACAAAGTGAGGCGAATTTCCTTCCGCGTCGGCACGCTTGCGGAACCCGAGCAGCAGACAGAGATTTTCTACTTTGAGTTTCGGGCACTTATTCAGGCATTCGCTGATGCACAGACGAAGTGGATTGGAACTTACAACGAAGACCGTGAGAAGTTTGTGACGTTCGTGGAGCGCTTTGACGAGACCCTGTCCGACAGCCGCCTTGCTTTCCACTTTCAGACGCCGCGGGGCGCGACCAACTCAAGACCCTAACGCTTGATTTTCCGTGACCAAAAATTCCTCACGCAGAAAACGGCAGATTGAGCGCTGCTCAATAACTGCATCACTGAGACCAGCCAGAAAACTGAAGGTCCGCATCTCGCTAAAGTGGCGAAGGAGGATGGAACCCCATCCGCCGGCCCCCACTCCCCTGGAACACTGTGAGCACCAGCGAGCACAACAGCACAGTGAGCAGCCATGAGCACCGCGCGCCGCTCGATTAGCGTTGCTAGCCAATAACTTACATCGTTCTTGCTCCGCCACTTATTCTTACTGCGATTTCCAGTTAGCAAGTTCCTCTGCTACTATCCGTCTAGGTTTCGCCGGAAGTAGCGACGAAGTTCCGAATCTCGGAATCGTAGTCGGTGCATTCCTCGCTTCGGCTTGGCAATCTAAACCTACGTCCTGAGTGCATGAAGGCCTCCAAAACCTGAGATGCGCGAGGACGGTTCCCTGGGGAATGGGGTGCGCCCGGAATTGATCGCTCCGGGCGCCACTTCGAAAACAAATAAGGAATAGTGACTTGTCCGAGAAGAAGCCAGATACCGCTGCTCTTACCGCACTGCTCGTTCAGGCCGTCGCTCCGGTGTTGAACAAGAAGGAAGAAAAGACTCGCCAAGAGAAGATCAAGGAAGCGACGTTGAAGATGAGGGCGCATCTCTGGCCTAGCATCAAAGACCCGGACCTTTGGATTCGTGACGACAAGACTCGAAAGGGTTTCACAACAATTCCACGCACGATGCCTTTGCTCATGAACATCATTCAGGATGCTTCGAAGCACGTGACGAAGGGCAAGTCGATTCCCGCTGGAAAGGCCTACCTGACACTTTGGGGACGCGTCTACGACGAAGGTGTCGTAAGGATCGATCAAGAAGCAGCCGCAGCACTCGAGGCGGGCTATTCAGGTGAACGCAACGTCACGACTTGGCGTGAGCACCTGCGCGTTTTGAAAGATCTTGGCTTCGTAGATTTCAAGCCAGGGACTGCTGGACCCGCTCAGTGGGTACTCATTCTCAATCCGTACACCACTGTGAAAAAGCTGCGGCAAAAGAAATGGGTCCAAGAAGAGGCGTACACGGCGCTGCTTCAACGTGCGATTGAAATCGGTGCTACCGACCTGGATGACTAAGGCACGACGGTTGGTGTGTTCAGAGCTTGCTTGGTCATAGCTCGATCAACACAACAATGATCTACGCGCACCTGCGTGAAATCGCCGCTCAATGTCCTCCCAGGCTCGCTTCTGCTCCCGCGCTAGCTTCCGCTCTCGTCGCTGGTCCGTGAAATCTGTCGGCCATCCAGGGAATAAACGCGGTGTCCCTGGCGATCAAACCGGATTGTGCAGCAGGTCATCCGAACCTTGACAAGCTACCGCTGAAATTGCTCCAGGGCAGTGAGAAACTCTTCGATGTCTCTCGGACCTGCCCCGAACACCTTGGCCGTCCGCGCGCCAATCCCTTCGCTGTCGAGACGCTTCCGCGCCTGCTCGGCCATATTCCGCCACTTCTTGTCGAGTAGAACGAAATCACAGTACGCGACGGGCACAACCGTATGGAGCAAGTCCGCTGCGTCATTCATGTTGGGCGATTGGGCGCGATTCGCTTGCATGAAGGCAGCCATCGCGCGCGCCAAAGCGAGCGTACTGTGAT
>Ga0193753_10002767_pt1 | contig 13527 bp, 6 predicted proteins | sample H1c2metaG_FD_144925 | JGI IMG/M metagenome (GOLD analysis project Ga0193753, IMG submission 144925) | Soil microbial communities from a riparian zone of the East river system, Colorado, United States - H1c2 | ecosystem: Environmental > Terrestrial > Soil > Riparian zone | place: USA: East River... | reverse complement strand
CCGGCTGTCGCGCAAAGGCCGTGCCCGTGGCCATCGCGCACAGCAGCAGCATGCCGGCTTTCACCCGCATCATCGGGATTTCTCTTTTTCGCGGCAGCACGCGCGCCAATCCGAAGATCGCCTTGGAATACCTTTTCATGGGATTTCGATCTCGAATGGCCCCGCCGGCATGCCGGCACGATCGAACAGGGTGATCACCGGATTGTCCGCCCAGCCATAGCGGACGCGTGTGGCCTGTACTTCCAACGGCGCGCGCAGCACGACTTCCTGGCCGCGAATCTCGCCACTGGCGTAATGGCAGCTGCCCGACGTGGCGCCGCACAGTTCGAAACCCACCGGACCCTCGGCGCCATACGCGACCAGAGCTTCGTCGACATCGCCAAAGCGCACGATCAACGAAGCTCCATCGCGTCGCACCGACACGGGCACCGGACCGGAGGGCGACAGTTTTTCCCCATAGACCAGGTGCCGCGCCGCGCGTGCGAGGCGGCGGCCGAGTTCCTGTTTGTTCGGTGGATGGATGTCGTAGCGGTCGCCGATGTCCAGGGTGACGGCCAGCGCGGCGTGCGCGTCCTCTTCGACCAGCCGCTGCTGCGCCTCGCGCAAAGCGGCCCAGCCGCTTTCGGTCGGCGCGGTTTGGGGCGTGCCGTAAGCCGCCAGTTGCACGACCAGCCATGGCAAATCGGCAGCATCGAAGCGCGCACGCCAGTCGTGGACTAAAGTGCGTAGCAGTGTCTGGTACGTATCCGCCTGGCCGGTGTTGGACTCGCCTTGGTACCAGAGCACACCGCGCAAACCGTAACGACCGATGGGCGCGATCATGCCGTTGTACAAAGTGGACAGGCCGCCCGCGGTCTGCCAGGGCGCGCTGGGCGGAAAGTCGTCGCCGGGCGCCTGACGGTATTTCCATCCCTCGAGCGGCGCACGGGAGCCCCCGTCGAACCGCAACCGGTAGGCGGAGCCCGGGGCACCCATGCCGCCGTCGCCATAGGTATCCAGCACGTTGACGACGACGCTGTTGTCGCCTTCCTTCAATAATCCCGGCGGCAACGCATATTGTCGCCCCGATCCCGGACCATAATCGCTGCCGACCGCCCGGCCATTGACCCAGGTCATATCGGTCTCGTCGACCGAACCCAACTCGAGCACCGCCGCTTGCGCGGCTTGCGCCGCGGTCAGGCGCACCGTCGTGCGATACCAGACCATGCCGTTGTAACCGGCGAGCGCCGGCACGCCCCAGTGCTCCCACGCACCAAGCCCGCGCGGCGCCGGTCGCCATTGCGCAGACAGTGCATGGGACGCGCTCCACGGCTCATCTCCCGCGGTCGCGGCAGCGCGCTGGTTCCACCACCGTTCCCATATTTTTCCCCAGTCTTGGGTCGCGGCGAGCGGGTCGTGGGCGTACAGCGCGAGCACGTCCAGTTCGTCGTCGTGGCGGCCGCCGTCGCGCAAAGCTGGCGCACTGATCCATGCCTCGATGCGTGAGCCGCCCCAGGCGGCACTGACCAGCCCCATCGGCACATGCACGGTCTTCTGCAGTTCACGCGCGAAGTAGAAGCAGGCCGCGGAGAAATCGCGCAAGGTATCGGGACTCACGGTCCGCCATTGCGGAGGCGTCCGGAACGTCTCCAGGGGCAACGCGCTGCCCGACTGCGGGATGGTCAGCAACCGGATGGTGGGTGCCGATGCGCCTGCGATCTCCGAGGCCGCATCCAGCGAGCGCCAGACCTGCAGCTCCATGTTCGACTGGCCGGAACATAGCCACACATCGCCGATCAATACATCCTCGATGGCTTGGGTACGCGGGCCCGAGCTGGCCGTGAGTTTGAACGGCCCGCCCGCCTTCAGCGCTGGCAATCGCGCTTCCCAGCGCCCTTCGCCATCGCCGCGCGCGCGCGCAAGCTTTCCCGCGAGCTCGACGCGAACCTCCTGGCCAGGTTGCGCATAGCCCCAGACCCGGATCGGCTGGCCGCGCTGCAGCACCGCGTGGTCCTGGAACATCGCGTGCAGCAATGGCCTGTCTGCCGGCGCTTCGGCGCGCGCGACCGCAGCGTTCAAACAGAACAACAGCGCCAGTAACGCACCTTCGAATGCGAGTCGGCGACGCGGCATCGATTCGGATGCAGAGGTCATCTCCCATCTCCCGGCGCGTTCGGGAACTCCAGTGCCTCGTAGTATTCGAGCGGATGCGCGGGCGGCGCCAAACCGGCCGGCAGTTTTCGTTCCGAGCAAGTCTGGAAGTAGGCGATGCTGGCGTCTCGCCACCATCGGGCTTCCCTTTCCTGTATTCCCAGGAACGCATCGACCTGCGCGTAGCGTTCGGAATCCACGTACGCAGCGAGGGTTTTCCAGGTGGCGTGCATTTCGTGGACACGGTCCACGCCACGCGTGTACCGATACGCGAGTTCGTCCCACAAGGAACGGCCCGAACGGACCCTGTAGCCCCAGGGAACGTGGTGAAACCACAGCAGGAATTCCTCCGGCGTGCGTCGGAGGTCGTCGAACTGGCGCGCGACCGGCGGAAAATACTGCGCGACCGCATTGCTGCCGCGTGCCGGGCCCGTAGTGGTGGCCGCGTCCCATCAGATGATGCAGGCCCAGCGGGGTCATGTAGTCCACCGCCGCCTGCCGCGAACCCATCATCATCTCCACCACGGGGACAACGAACCGGTCGTCGTTGGAAAAGGTCATTCGCACCCACTCATCGGCGATGGCGCGCGAAGACAGCGTGGGATTCCACGCCAGGCGGCCGTAGGCGTACCAGTTGGCCTGGTCGAAATGCGATCCGCTCCAGTTGCGGTCGGCGCCGATGTTGGCCACTCCGGCGATACCCGTCAGCGCATGGCCGTCGAGCGAGCCATCGATCACCTTGGCCACGGTCGAGCCCTTTCCGCGCGCCCAGGTGTCGGCCCTCAGCGTTTCTTCGTACAACGGGCCCAGGTAGACGAGGTGCGTCGCGAAGCCCAGGTATTCCTTGGTGATCTGGAACTCCATCATCAACGGCGTCTTCGGCATCGCGCCGAACAGGGGATGGAAGGGTTCGCGCGGCTGGAAATCGATCGCGCCGTTCTTTACCTGCAGCAGCACGTTGTCGCGGAACTTCCCGTCCAGCGGCACGAACTCGGCATACGCTTGCTTGGCACGGTCATCGGGCTCCTCATGCGAGTAAACGAACGCCCGCCACATGACCACGCCGCCATGCGGCGCCAGCGCATCGGCCAGCAGGTTGGCGCCTTCGGCATGCGAGCGCCCATAGTCCTGCGGGCCCGGTTGTCCTTCCGAGTTGGCCTTGACCAGGAACCCGCCGAAATCCGGAATGGTTCGATAGATCTCGTCCGCCTTCGAACGCCACCAGGCTTGCACCTCGCGATCCAGCGGATCGGCGGTCTTGAGGCCGCCGATCTCCATGGGTGCGCTGAAGCGCACACTGAGGAAAACGCGGATGCCATAAGGCCGGAAAACGCCGGCCAACGCTGCGGCCTTGCGGAGATATGCGGGCGTCAGGCTCAAGGCATCGGCGTTGACGTTGTTGAGCACGGTGGCGTTGATGCCCAACGAAGCGTTGGCGCGCGCATAGTCTGTGTAACGCGGGGCCAGGTAGTCGGGCAGCGTGTCCCAGTCCCAGATCGAGGCGCCGGCGTAGCCGCGCTCCACGTAGCCATCCAGGTTGTCCCAGTGATCCAGGGCACGCAGTTCCAGGCGTGGCGATTCGCGCAGGTCCAGGCGCTCCAGGGACTGGCCGGTCTGCACGAGCCGGAGGAAATGGAAAGCGCCATAAAGCGCGCCTGTGTCCTCGCGCGCCGCGATCACGATCGAACGACGGCCGTCGATCCACATGCTGCGGATCAGGTAACCCTCGGCGCCCAGGTCATCCAGATCCAATCCGAGCCGGGCCACCAGGGGGGACGAATGGGTGGTGCCGATGACGATGGCGCCATCCAGGGTCACGGTGCCGGAAACCGGAAGGGCGACACCGAGCAGGCCGCCCAAGCCCCGCAGCAACTCCGCGCGCGTGGCGACCTGGGTCGGAGTGTCCCGCGCGGCGATCAGCTGCGAGGCGGACAAACGATAGTCTTCCGCCTGCTGCGCAGCCATCGGCCGATAACGCAGCCATAGCTCGTAGCCGTCCTCGGCGTGCGCCGGCTGCATGCCCGCAAGCGCACACGCGATCGTCGCGACAACGCCGGACAAGCGCCCGGCACGACGCCGCAGCGGCGTGCGGTGAAGGAATCCCGCAGAGGGGTCCGCATGCTCACCACGCCGGCCCGTTGGCGTTAGCGTTACCATCAGCGCGGTCGTGCCGGCCTTCGCTGCGCGGATGAGGTTGGTTCCCCGGGTCATGATGGTGCCTCTCGCATGGCGCGGCGTCCACGACCCCCGGTAAAATCAAGGTGCGAGCGTTGGAAAAAAAGCCCAAAAAATCGATCCGTCGCAAGGGACGCGCCGTCACCATCGATGAAGTCGCATTGCTGGCCGGCGTGTCGCCGATGACGGTGTCGCGCGTGGTCAATGGCCAGGGCAAGGTGCGTGATTCCACCCGCGAAAACGTCATGCGTGCGGTGCGGGAACTCGGCTATACGCCCAATCTTGCGGCCAGTTCGCTGGCTGCGGCGCAGCACACCCGCATTGCGCTGATCTACACCAATCCCAGCTCGGCCTACCTGCGGGAACTCCTGGTCGGCGCGCTGAGCGGAGCCGCGCGCACAGCCGCGCAGCTGGTCATCGATACCTGGGACAACCTCAATGCCGAAGACCAGCGTAGCGCAGCGCGCGTCCTCGCCAAGAGCGTCGCCGGCGTGATCCTGCCGCCGCCGTTGTGCGAATCCAAGGCGGTGATCAAGGAATTCGTCAGTGCCGGCATCCCGGTCGTCTCGATCGCCTCGGGCCGTTTCAGCACCGAGATCTCGTGCGTGCGGATCGACGATTTCCGCGCCAGCAAGGAAATCACCGCCTACCTGATCGCGCAGGGCCACAGCCGCATCGGATACATCAAGGGCCATCCCAACCAGACGGCCAGCGCGCATCGCTACGAAGGTTTCAAGGCCGCGCTGGACGAAGCCGGCATCCCCCACGACGAAACCCTGGTGCAACAGGGTTACTTCACCTACCGGTCCGGCCTGGAAGCAAGCGAGAAGATGCTGGCGCATCGCCCGGGACCGACCGCAATCTTCGCCAGCAACGACGACATGGCCTCGGCCGTGATCTCGGTCGCGCATCGCAGGGGCATGGACGTGCCGGGCGATCTTTCCGTGGTTGGCTTCGACGACACGTTCGCCGCAACCACGGTCTGGCCGGAACTCACCACGGTCCACCAGCCGATTTCCGACATGGCTGATTCCGCCATCGACATCCTTCTGCGCACCATTCGACGCAAGGACCGCAACATGCGCATGGTGGTCGACCACGTGGCCCCCCATCAACTTGTCATACGCGATTCGGTTGCTTCCCTGCCCAAGCGGAAACGGTCGGCGAAGGGATAGACGCGGGCTTCCCCATTCCGGATCGGCGGATGCGGCGAACATCCGTTCGACCGATCCCGACGGCAGGCGGATGGTCGCCGTCGGAACGGAGGATTCCTGCGTGCCCGGCATCGCTGTTCAGCCCTGCATCTGTTCCAGTTCCCTGCCCTTGGTTTCGTAGACGAACCTGAGCACGAAGAACACAGAGATGATCGCGGCAAGGGTGTACAGGCCGTACGCGCCGGCCAGGCCGATGCTGCCCAGCAGGATCGGGAAGGTCACGGTGATCGCAAAGTTGGAAGTCCACTGTGCCGCGCCGGCCACCGCCAATCCCGAACCACGAATCTGGTTGGGGAACATTTCGCCCAGCATCACCCACATCACCGGCCCCCACGAACCGTTGAAGAAGATCACGTAGAGGTTGGCGGCGACCAAGGCCAGCACGCCCATCGCGTCGGACAAGGCGAGCTTGCCCTGGGCATCGACCGTGGCCGTGGCGAAGGCGACGGTGACGGCGGCCAACGTGACCGCCATGCCCGCCGACCCGATCCACAACAGCGGCTTGCGGCCCACCTTGTCGATCAGCAGCAGCGCCGCCAGGCAGGCACCGATGCTCAACGCGCCCGACAACACGTTGATTAGCAGCGCATCGTTCTCGGAGAAACCCACGGCCTGCCACAACACCGCGCCGTAGTAGAACACCACGTTGATGCCGACCAGTTGCTGGAACGTCGCCAGACCGATGCCGATCCAGACGATGGGGCGGATCCTGCCCGTCGACTTGCTGATCAGGTCCGACAGCCGCGGCCGGTGGTCCTTGGACAGCGAGGCATCGATCTCGGCCAATTTGGTACCCGCTTGTTCTGTGCCATACAGCCGGGTCAGCACTTTCAACGCATCCTGCTGGCGGCCCTTCACCATCAGGTAGCGCGGACTCTCCGGGATGAACAACAGCAACAACAGGAAAAGCACCGAGGGGATCGTCTGCATCCAGAACATCCAGCGCCATGCCTCGTGCCCCAGCCACAGGGCCTGCGTGGAGGCGCCGGCCGTCTTGGCCAGCAGATAGTTGCTGAGGAAGGCGCAGAACAAGCCGCTGATGATCGCGATCTGCTGCACGGTCGCCAGCCGGCCGCGATAACGTGCCGACGCCACTTCGGCGATGTAGGCCGGCGACATCACGCTGGCCGCGCCCACCGCGAATCCGCCCAGCACGCGCGCGAAGATGAAGGCCAGCGAGGTGTTCGCCATGCCCGCCCCGACCGCCGACGACAGGAACAGCATCGCCGAGACGATCAGCACCGTGCGCCGGCCCCAGCGATCGGCCAGGCGTCCGGCGAAGAACGCGCCGAAGGCGCAGCCCAGCAGCATCGAGGCCACTTCGAATCCGGTGCCCGCAGAACTGGACTGGAAGGTCTGCTTGAGGCCGTCGACCGTGCCGTTGATGACACCGCTGTCGAACCCGAACAGGAAGCCGCCGATGGTGGCCACGCAGCTGATCAGGATGATGAGGCGGGTGTTCTCGCCGGTAACGGGATGCGTGCCGCTCAGGGATGCGCTGGACATGTGTTCACCTTGCAGGGGACGGTAACGGTCCGGATCAGCGCAGCAGGTACTGGTTCAACAGATTCTCGTAGGCTTCCTGCCGCCCGCTGCGCTGCTGCGGTTCGCCGGTCCGCGCGGCCGTGGTGGCCAACTCGGCCAGGGTGCGTTGCCCCTGTTCGAACGCCCTGCCTTCGCCCGCGTCGAAACTTGCGTAGCGCTCCTTGCGCCAGGCCTCCCATGGCGAAGTCGTCAACAACGCGTGCGCGACTTCCAGTCCGCGGGCGAACGTATCCATGCCGCCGATATGGGCCAGGAACAGATCCTGTCGATCGGTCGATTCGCGGCGCACCTTGGCATCGAAGTTCAGGCCGCCCGGTTGCAGCCCGCCCTGGCGCAGCACCACCTGCATCGCGCCGACCGCGTCGCAAAGGTCGGTAGGGAACTGGTCGGTGTCCCAGCCGTTCTGCGCGTTGCCGCGGTTGGCATCGATGCTGCCGAGCATGCCCGCATCCGAGGCCACCTGCAGGTCGTGCTCGAACGTGTGTCCCGACAGGGTGGCGTGGTTGGCTTCGATGTTGAGCTTGAAATCCTTGTCCAGCCCGTGCTGGCGCAGGAAGCCGATCACGGTCGAACTGTCGAAATCGTATTGGTGCTTCATCGGTTCCATCGGCTTGGGCTCGATCAGGAAGTTGCCGGCGAAGCCGATGCTGCGACCGTAGTCGCGAGCCATGCCGAGGAAGCGGCCCATGTGCGCCAACTCGCGTTTCATGTCGGTGTTGGCCAGGTTGGCATAGCCTTCGCGGCCGCCCCAGAACACGTAATTCTCGCCGCCCAGTTCCACCGTGGCGTCCAGCGCGTTCTTGACCTGCACCGCCGCGCGCGCGACTACGTCGAAATCGGGATTGGTGGACGCACCGTTCATGTAACGCGGGTGGCTGAAGAGGTTCGCCGTACCCCACAGCAACTTCATGCCGGTGGCTTTCTGCCGTTCTTTCGCAAGGCCCACCATGTGGCGGACGTTCTTCTCGTACTGGCCGATGTCGTCCGCATCGGGTGCCAGGTCGATGTCGTGGAAACACCAATAAGGCACGCCCAGCTTGGTAAAGAACTCGAACGCGGCATCGGCTTTGGCTTCGGCCTTCTGCACGGCGCTGCCCGCGCCGGCATCCCATGGATAGGCGCGCGTTCCGGGTCCGAACGGGTCATGGCCTGCATTGCAGAAGCTGTGCCAGTAGCACACCGCAAAACGCAGGTGCTCGGCCATGGTCTTGTCGCCGATGCGCTTGTTCGCGTCGTAGACCTTGAAGGCCAGCGGGTTGTCGGAATCGCATCCTTCGAAGGGGATGCGGCCGATGCCCGGGAAGTACTCTTTGTCGCCGACGAAGTATTCTGTAGTCATGGGATTCCTTGCTGCTTGCATCGTGGGGAGTCCGTCATTCGGCGTAGAGATGCTTCACGGCGGCCAGGTGTTCCAGATAGCGCTGATACGGCTCGCGGTAGGCCTCCACCCGCCCGGGGTCCGGCGTGCAGGTCAGCGCTGGATCGTTGGTGACATGCGCGTTCACGAGTTCGGGCAAGGTTCTTCCCTCGCCCCTCGCGTTCGAGAACGCCCACAAGGCCTGCAGTGCGGCTCCGAATGCGGCGCCTTCGGCTTCGCGCGGGACTTCCACCGGCAATCCGAATACATCGGCGACCATCTGTCGCCAGGCGGCGCTGGCGGCGCCTCCGCCCGTCAGCACGATGTGGTCGAACTTCATGCCGGCCGACAGGAACGCGTCATAGCCGTACTTCAAAGTGAACGTCGCGCCTTCCATCGCGGCGCGGTAGAAATGCGCCGCGCTTGCGTTGTGCGGACCCCATCCGGTCAGCACGCCTTTTCCGTGCGGCAGATCGGGCGTGCGTTCGCCGTTCAAGAACGGAAGCAGGGTCAATCCGCCGGCGCCAGGCGCGGTAGCGTGGATATGCGCATCGCCCGCCTGCGTACTGAAGGGGGCCACGGTGCAGTTCATCGTGCAGATCAGCGGAAGACATCCGCCGGTCGACGAACAGAAAGCCGCCCAGCCGCCTGCGGGGTCGACCATCGGCGTGTCCGAATAGGCGAATAGCGTGCCGGAGGTTCCCAGGCTCATTGCCAGCCTGCCCGGCACGACGCAACCGGTGCCGATCGCCGCCATCATGTTGTCGCCACCGCCCACTGCCACAAGGACGTCATGCGGCAGGCCCAGCTCCTTCGAACGTTCTTCCTTTATCAGGAAGGTGCTCTCGGTCGGGACCAGGGGTGGCAGGCACGCCATCAGGTTCCGGTGGGGGTCGATCGCATGCATGAGCGCGGGTGACCACTGCCGCCTGCGTACATCGAACCAACCTGTGCCGGACGCGTCGCCGTATTCGCAGAATGCTTCGCCCGTGAGCCAGAAATTCAGGTAGTCATGGGGCAGCAGGATCTTTGCCAGCTGTCGATACGCTTCCGGCCGGTGCTTGCGCGTCCATGGCAACTTGGAGGCGGTATACCCGGCGAGAATGGGATTTCCCACCAACTCGATGCAACGCTTCGATCCGCCCACTGCATCGGTGATTTCGACGCATTCCGCAGCGCTGCTGGTATCGCACCATAGCTTCGCCGGCGCGAGCACTTCGCCGTCCGCATCGAGAGCAACCAGCCCGTGTTGCTGCCCCGACACGGCGATGGCCTTGACGTTGCGCCGCAACGCGATGTCGATGTCGTTGAAGCAGTCATTGACTGCTTTGACCCAGGCATCGGGATGCTGCTCGCGAGTGCCATCGTCACCGCTGGTCAGCTCCAGCGGCGCATTGGCCGAAGCCGCTACGCGACGGGTTTCGTCATCGTAGATGACGACCTTGACACTCTGCGTCCCCGCATCGATGCCGGCGGTCAAAGTCACCCGTCGTGCCTCCCACCAAAAAAAGAGTTAGCGCTACCATTCCCGTGCCAAAAAAAAGGCCAACGATGGGAAGGACCCGATTTCACGTGATGTCTTTTGCCAGCCCCCGGAAGACTGCACTGTAACCAGCAGCCATGGAAAAATCCTGCTGCAGCGCAGAATGTCTTGCTAAACAAATACTTAGGCAAGCCAAGGCCGCAGGTCCAATCTGCGGCCGCTCCGCGAGACAGCTATGGCTTGCCGCAACCGAGCAGACGGTCGGCGACGGTCCCGTAACCGATCTCGCTTATCGCCATGGCGAAACCTGCACGGGACTCGAAACCCGCCGCGGTGGTCAGTTTGCCCATGTTGGCGCCTGCAGCGGCGAAGCACTTCAAGGGGATGCCGACACGCAACCACTGGTTTTTGGGAAGCAACGCCAGTTGTGCGCCAACCGGCACGCGCCCGTCGCAATCGTTTCCGCACTCCACGAACAAGGACGTGTCATCGGGCGTATCGGCTTCGATGCGCACGATCATCGACAGGAGTACATCGCCGTTGGTCTCCCGGCTCAGGTCCAGCGCCTCCGCTGGCACGAACGCCATGCTCGAAGACGCTCCGGCGGCAACCCATTGATAACGCCAGGCGTCTTCCTGGGCTTTGTGGTCGACCGCCGTGATCGCCAAGCCGGCATTCTTCGATTCGGCAACGCTGTCGAAATAGGCGGGAGCGCCATCATGGGTCACGCGAACGTGCCAGCCCTTGGCCAAGGCGCCCTTCTCGAAGAAATGCGCGCTCTGGACGGCGCTCAAGTCCAATCCAGGATCTTCGCTCAGTGCGGCGACGTTGCCGTCTTCTCCGTACTTCAGACCGTAGCCATAAGCGAACTGGGGCGCTTGATCGCCTGTTCCCCCGTTGAGCGGAGATTGCGCGGCACTGCGCGGCCACGAATAGGACAACCGGCCGCTGAAGTCATGAGCCACCTTCCCGTTCTTGTCGCGGAGCAGGACATCGGCTATCCCGCCGCCTTCCGAACCCGGCAGCCAAGCCGCCACGAAGGCATCGGCGGCGTTTATTTCACGGTTCACCCACAACGGACGGCCCGACAGGAACACGGCAACCACCGGAATGCCCTCCCTCTTCAAACGCTTGATGAGATCCAGGTCGGCGGTGCTGTTGGGCTTGTAGGCGACCGTCTTGATATCGCCCTGGAATTCCGCGTAGGGATCCTCGCCGAATACGACCACCGCCACGTCCGGTCTGGTTTCGTATTTTCCCTCCACCGACAGCATCGCCTTGCCCCCGGCGGCCGCGACCTGTTGCGCGATGCCGGACCAGATCGACTGCGCTTTCGGAAAATCGGAAGCCTTCAATCCCGTGCCCTGCCACGTCAGGGTCCAGCCACCCGATTGCTTGCCGATATCGTCCGCGCCATCGCCTGCAACCAGGATCGCGGCCTTCGGATCCAGCGGCAGTATCCCGTTCTGGTTCTTCAGCAACACCAGCGATTCGCGGACCGCACGGCGGGCGATGGCGCGGTGTTTCTGATCGCCGAGCAGATTGTCGTTCCCGGCCAGCGCGCGCTGCGAAGGTCGACCGGCTTCGAAGAGTCCTGCCCGCATCTTGACCCTGAGTATCCGCGCGATCGCGTCATCCAGGCGCTCCATCGGGATTTCTCCCGACTTCACATGCCTGAGGGTGCTTTCGTAATAGCCCTTCCAGCTGTCGGGCGCCATCATCATGTCCACGCCAGCGTTGAAGGCCGCCGGGCAATCGGTGTTGCTGCAGCCGGGAAGCTGGCCGTGCGCATTCCAGTCGCCCACCACGAAACCGTCGAAGCCCATGCGCTTTTTCAATACTTCGGTGAGCAGGCTTTCGTTGCCGTGCATCTTGCTGCCGTTCCAGCTCGAGAACGAAGCCATGACCGCCTGTACGCCCGCGCGCAGCGCCGGCGGATAGCCGGCGCCGTGCACGTCGCGCAATTCTTCCTCGCTGACTTTTGCGTCGCCCTGGTCGCGGCCTTCGTCGGTGCCGCCGTCGCCGAGGAAGTGCTTTGCCGTGGCCACCACATGCTCGGGCGCCAGGAACGACTTGGTGTTGACCTTGCCTTGCAAGCCTTCGACCAACGCCCCGGCATAGAGCGCCACGATTTCCGGATTCTCGGAATAGCCTTCGTAGGTCCGTCCCCATCGATCGTCCCTGGGTACGGCCAACGTCGGGGCGAAGGTCCAGTCCAGCCCGGTAGCCCGTAGCTCGATCGCGGTCGCGGCGGCGATTTCCCGCATCAGTTCCGGATCGCGCGCGGCGCCTAGCCCGATGTTGTGCGGGAACAGCGTCGCTCCCACCAGGTTGTTGTGGCCGTGTACCGCATCGATGCCGAACATCACGGGGATGGCATGATGGCCGTCGCTGGTATCCATCGAAGCCTGGTAATAGGCATCGGCCAGCGCCACCCACTGCGCGGCGGTTGCACGAAAGTCATTGCCCGGATCGGAGTTTCCGCCAGCCAGCACGGAGCCGAGCCGGTACTTGCGCACGTCTTCGGGCGTCACGCTGGCGATGTCGCCCTGCACGACCTGGCCTACTTTTTCTTCGACGCTCATCCTGGCCAGCAACTGCTGTACGCGATGTTCAAGATCGGGATCTTTCGTCACGGGGGATTGCATCGCCGGCCATAGTCCGGGGTGCGCCTGCGCGGATTCATCCGCTCGGTCAGCGCGGGTGGACGTCGTCTGCTGGGCCGCGACCATGACGGGTGCCAAAAGGATCATTGCCAGCACGCACGATGCCGCCGCGCCACGGCAGCAACGACGGAATGCGGGCGGATACGAGCGGGTGACTGGGTTCATGGTGTTCGCTCCCGGCGATTGTCGTGTCTGCATGCTCCGCACTGCCGCGGAAAATCATGTCCTGGGTTGTTCGAGCAAAAGAGCATGCGGGTGCGCCTGGCCTGCAACGCGTCAGTGCGCGATGTCGATGAAGGTATTGAGGGACAGGCGCCCCGCCAGCGCATCGGCGGGCGGAACGCGAGCATTGTCGATGCGCCCCGAATGCAGCGAGTTGCGCCGGTAGACCACCATCCGGTTGAACACGCCGTCGACGTGGGCGACACGCTCGAAGAGCGATGTGTCGTCGTCGATGTAGCCTTCTCCCGTGGCGTCGCTGCGATGGCTTTCCTGCTCCAGGGAACGGAAGTACGAATCCCGTCGCGCCTCGTCGACGTATTCGAAACCGCTGCGGCGGTGCCGGTAGAAGGCCGTTCCACCCCAGTCGCCGCGGAACAGGTAATGCACGGTCGCCAGGCCGTCGCTACGGACCGAGTCGACGTGCGGTACGCGCTGCAGGAACGCCAGCTTCTCCGGTGGCAGCGTCACCAGCGAAAAGTGGCACATCGGAAACACGAACCTGCCCGGTTCCAGCCCGAAGCATTCCGCCAGCAGCGGGTTCAAGGTTTCCTGGAGGAAACGTTCGTACGACAGGGGCGCCCGGGCGCGGATGCCGGGAAACATCGAAGCCTGCCCGACGAAGCGGCTGCACGCCGCCTTGCGCACGAGCCGGTCGGGATCGGCGACCAGGTTGTCGACGACCAGCAGCGGAGCGCCCTCCGCTCCGATCGAGCGCTTGCCGACGCGGAGGTCGGG
>Ga0193753_10002766_pt1 | contig 13531 bp, 10 predicted proteins | sample H1c2metaG_FD_144925 | JGI IMG/M metagenome (GOLD analysis project Ga0193753, IMG submission 144925) | Soil microbial communities from a riparian zone of the East river system, Colorado, United States - H1c2 | ecosystem: Environmental > Terrestrial > Soil > Riparian zone | place: USA: East... | reverse complement strand
CCAGGGATTCGTAGGCAGCCGCATCCAATAGTTTTGAGACGTGGGCGGGATCATTCACTGTCAGTTTGATCATCCAGCCCTTTCCATATGGATCGGAATTTACCAGGTCAGGGGCATTTGCCAGCCCGGGATTTAATTCCGTAACGGTCCCTGAAACGGGAAGAAAAAGGTCAGAAACAGTTTTTACAGCTTCTACGGTTCCAAACACTTCACCTGCCTCCATCGATTTACCAATGGTTTCGACTTCCACATAAACAATATCTCCTAATTCCCTCTGGGCATATTCTGTAATGCCCACCAGAAAGACATTGCCTTTTTCCTGCTTCACCCATTCGTGGTCCTTTGTATAACGAAGATTATCTGGAAAATTCATTGTTCTGTTTTTAAGTTTCCGGTAGTTGCAAATATAGAAGGATTTGAATATTCCCTGCCAGCAATTTGTTATTCATTCAGTTCCTGGTTTTCAAAATAAAGAAGGATGTGATCCTTCATGAAATTTTCCTGTTCAATAAAATTGAAAACAGGCAGGGTTTTCAATTGTCTGTAATGGGGCCATCCCTCTTCATCCACCATTTCCAACTCGTAATAACCACTGGGAGAAAGCAGGCTGCAAACGGCCACATGCATCAGGTCCTGCTTTTGTTCTTTGGTGAATTTGGTTTGGAAATCGCCCACTTCCTGTATGCCGATCAGGAAAAGAATGGCTTCCATATCAGGTTTTTTTCCAAAACGAGCCATCAGTTTTTCTTCCAGTGCCCACCAACGACTTTGGATATCATCTTTCACATTCATCCTGCAAAGATAATCCGCCAGAGAATCTATCCCCTGCATCAGTTACCTTTGCGAAAATTTTCCTTCATGTTACAGATAGCCCTGATCCGGCAACAACCGGATTTTGTAAAAGAACGGCTCCGAGTAAAGAATTTTGACGCTTCTGCTGCCATAGATTCTATTTTACATCTGGATGAAAAAAGAAAAAAAATACAATTGGAACTGGAATCTGCCCAGGCCGGATTGAATGCTATTTCCAAAGAAATCGGTCAGATGATGGCGAAGGGGGAAAAGCAAATGGCCGATGAAAAAAAACAAGAGGTCTTACTGATCAAATCCGGTCTCAGTCCATTGCAGGAAGCATTGGACACTGCAGATAAACAATTACAGGAAATACTCGTCTCCTTACCTAATCTCCCGGCCAAAGAAGTACCGCCAGGCAAAACACCGGAGGACAATATTGTGGTCAGGGAAGGAGGCAGGAAGCCTTTATTACCGGACAATGCGTTAGCTCACTGGGACCTTGTCAGGAAATATAACCTGATTGATTTTGAACTGGGAAATAAAATAACGGGCGCAGGATTCCCGGTATATATAAATAAAGGGGCGCGATTGCAAAGAGCCCTGATTCAGTATTTCCTGGATTTTAATACAGCCGCCGGATTTGTGGAATACCAGCCTCCACTGATGGTAAATGAAGCCAGCGCATTTGGCACGGGTCAGTTGCCGGATAAAGAAGGGCAAATGTATTATGTGAATGAAGATGAATTGTTCCTGATCCCCACCTCTGAAGTTCCCCTTACGAACCTTTGGCGGGATACGATTCTGAAAGAAAATGCCCTGCCTGTGAAAATGACGGCGTATACTCCCTGTTTCAGAAGAGAAGCGGGTAGCTATGGAAAAGATGTGAGAGGACTAAACAGGCTTCACCAATTCGATAAAGTGGAAATCGTTCAAATCGTGCATCCGGAAGCGAGTTATGTTGTGCTGAATGAAATGGTTTTACATGTAGAAAAACTTTTGTTGTCCCTGGACCTTCCATACCGCATTCTGCGTTTATGCGGTGGAGATATGTCTTTTGCTTCGGCGATTACGTATGATTTTGAAGTGTACAGCGCTGCGCAACAAAAATGGCTGGAAGTGAGTTCAGTAAGTAATTTCGAAAGTTTTCAGACCAACCGCATGAAAGTTCGGTATAAGGATGAAACGGGCAAGACCCAGTTATTACATTCATTAAATGGCAGTTCCCTGGCACTCCCGAGAATATTGGCCTGCCTGCTCGAAAATCATCAGGGAGCTGATTTTATTTCCCTTCCGGAAGTATTGCATTCTTACTTTAAGTCTGATAGCATTCAGATTTCTTAACCTTTCGGTGATCGGTTAGAAAACTCAATTTTTATGATAAAATGGGACCCACATGGCCCGATAGTCAGGTATTTTCATAAATCAATCCTGTAGTGATTTTTCAGTGATCCTTTAGTGATCTTCTGGTGAATAAACCCTATCCTGGGTATACGCTCGAATAAATCAATTTTTTTGACTAATGGATGGGAGACTCCTGGCCCTTCACTTTAATCTACCAATTCATTAAACCTTCTTCCCTAGATTCTATCCTAGAATCTTCCATGAACATTAACCAGCTCAAAAATCAGCATCTGTGGTGGAGGGCAGGATTCGGTCCGCCGGCAGACCGGGTCAAAGAGCTTTCAAAACAAAAGCCTGAAGCATTATTTCATTCCATGCTGAAGGTTTCCGGAAAAAAACCGGATTTTTTTGATGTCGCTGATCCGCAGTTAAAGGAATTAGTTAGTCAACCCATGTCCGTAGGAAAATTACAGGGTCTCCGTCCGGAGGAAAAACAGATGATACGGAAACAATCCGTCCAGGACATAGCAAAATTAAATCTCCGATGGCTCGATGAAATGACAAATAGTGATGCTCAGCTGTTGGAGAAAATGTCCCTGTTCTGGCACGGGCATTTTGCCAGTAAGACCGTCAATATTTTATACGACCAGGCACTGCTCAATGTAATACGTGAACATGCGTTGGGAAATTTCAGGGACCTGCTGATGAATGTAAGTAAATCAGCTTCGATGATCCAGTTTCTAAATAATAACCAGAACAGAAAAAGTCATCCCAATGAAAACTTTGCCCGCGAACTCATGGAACTCTTCACCATCGGTCGCGGTAACTATACAGAAGCTGACGTAAAAGAATCGGCACGTGCTTTCACAGGCTGGGGCGCGAACCTGCAGGGAGGATTTGATTTTCGTCCCAGGCAACATGACGACGGCATAAAAACCTTTTTTGGTAAAACCGGAAACTTTTCCGGAGAAGATATCCTGGAGATTTTGCTCGCACAAAAACAGACTTCGGTATTTATAACCAGAAAAATCTACCGGTTTTTTGTAAATGAAATAGTAGACGAGGAAAAGACAAATGTGCTGGCCACCCAATTTTTTGAAAGCGGCTATGATATCCGTTCACTGATGATCAGCATTTTTACTTCATCCTGGTTTTATGATCGGAAAAATATCGGGAGCCAGATTAAATCTCCCGTATTATGGCTTGTAGGTATGCGCCGGCAACTTCCTATGGAAATTCAGAACCCGCTGGTGCAAATTGTGTTGGAAAGATTACTGGGGCAGGTTTTATTTTCTCCGCCGAATGTTGCCGGATGGCCCGGCGGCAAACATTGGATTGACAGTTCAACGCTCATGTTGCGGATGCGGTTGCCCCAAATCGTATTCAGGTCAGATGTTATTATATCCAAGCCAAAAGACGATGATGACGTTATGATGGGCATGAGGGACCAGACGTTGGCCAAAAACATAAAAAGACTCAGGAATCCCGGGAGCCAGTTTTTTCAGGCTAAAATTCTTTGGGATGAGTATATAAAAAATTTTAAAGAAACACAGGAGAACGCGGTTTATGAAGTCATCCAGGATTTGCTTTTACAAAAGGTTTCGCCGGTGAACGAAAATGAAATGCTCCTGTATATTGATGAATCTGATCGCGAAAAACGAATTCAATCTATTACCATACGGTTGATGGGCACACCTGAATACCAGTTGTGCTGAACGAAGAATAAAGACATGCTGATAAATCGAAGAAAATTCTTAACGCTCGGTTCCCTGGCCACAGGTACCATGATGCTTCCAAAATTTCTGAAAGCATTTGAGGGTTCGGTTCATGCAATAAACGGTCAGAAAGTACTGGTCGTTCTGCAACTCAGTGGAGGGAACGACGGACTTAATACGGTGATTCCTGTACGCAACGATATTTACTATCGGGAACGGCCGGGGCTTTCTATTTCCAGGGAAAAATCACTTGTACTGAATGATGAAGCCGGGCTGCATCCATCGCTGACTCATTTAAAGTCATTGTATGATGAAGGAAACCTGTCAATACTGAATAATGTTGGCTATCCGAATCCCGACCGTTCCCATTTTCGCAGCATGGATATCTGGCAGACCGCCAGTAACAGTGATGAAGTTTTGAATTCAGGATGGCTGGGTCGATATCTCGATGCGGAATGTATGAATTGTTCCAAACCAAGCCAGGTTTTGGAGATAGATGATATGCTGAGTCTTGCTTTAAGTGGAGAAAAAATGAAGGGCATTGCGTTCAGGGATCCCCAACGATTATATGATACCAGTCAGGATCCTTTTTTTAAAGAGATGCTGCATGCTGGTTTCCATGAGCAGGGCGAGGACCCGGGTTCATATTTGTATAAAGTGATGGCAGAAACAGTTTCAGGGGCGGATTATATTTTTCAGCAAAGTAAACTTCGTCCAAGCGAAACGGTATATCCAAATTCTGAAATCGGTAAAAATCTCAAGACTATTGCTTCTTTAATTTCGTCTGATATCAATACCAGGGTCTATTATATTTCGCTGGGCAGTTTTGATACGCACGTCGGACAGCAGGCAAAACAGGAAAAATTATTTAGTGAACTGAATGAAGCCATCAAACCATTCACCGATGATTTAAAATCCCGTCATCGTTTTGACGATGTTTTAATGATCAGCTTCTCTGAATTCGGAAGAAGAGTGAGTGAAAACGGAAGTGGTGGAACGGACCATGGCACGGCAAATAATATGTTCCTGATCAGTGGCGGCTTAAAAAATAAGGGAATATTAAACGAGATGCCTGATCTCTCGAATTTAACAGATGGAGATCTGAATCAACAAGTAGATTTCAAAAGAGTATATGCTACGATTTTGAATAAGTGGCTGCAGGCAGACGATTATAAGATTCTCGGAAGAAAGTATGAATACTTAAATTTTATCTAGGGAATTTATGGTTGGCGGTTGTGTGTTTTTAGTACTTCCATACTTCCAGTCTTCCATTCTTCCATACTTGTTTTTTATCTGATCAAAACAATCGTCCCCTTTTCACTGTGTATGTTACCCAGGTAGTCCCGGCCCTTTATCAGCCAGACATAGGTTCCAATCGGCTGGGGCTTACCATTCAGGTTGCCGTCCCATCCGGGGCCATCTCCCTGGCTACTGAAAACCTTCTGTCCGAGCCTGTTAAACACTTCGAAATAATCGATGGATTGCATTCCCACCATGACAGGATGGAAGCGGTCGTTGATCCCGTTGTTATCGGGCGAGAACGCATTGGGTACATATAATGCCGGGCCCTTGAATGCTTTAATATGAATGGTATCATAGGTTGGGCAACCAAACGAAGTAAATGCTTTAAGAATGTACTGAAAATTATCGTTCAGGATAGCTATAGGATCGGCAATATTAGGATCACTCAAAAAAGATGCGGGTTGCCATTGATAAAATTCCCCGCCAGTGGCATGTAACTGAAGAGGCTGTCCAAATGCAATGATGGTATCCTTTCCAATTTTTGCATTGGTCTGGTAGATGGTTAATTGCGCTGATGCTGTATCTGACGAACATCCTTCCGTGTTCAATGCATATTCGGCAACAGTATAAATACCGCCACCGGGATAGTAATGTGTAACATTTGCGGTGCTGTCCTCCTGTCCGTCACCTGTAGACCAATACCATTGCCGGATAGGTACAGAAGGGGTCAGGCTGGTTGCTGAAAGCGGAACGGGATCTCCATAACAAGCATCCTGAACCGAAATGCTGGTCGCCGGTTTTTCCGTTACATTCAATGTTTTTGAAACCGGCTGGGAAACGCATCCTTCCACTGTGTGAACGACGAGATCAATTTGCAAATTCTCTATAGGAAACGTTTTTGTCAGGCTGGAATCAGCCGTTTGAACGAGTTCCGATCCACTGTTGAAATTCCAGTTCCACTGATTGATGGTTCCGTATTGCACGTGGGAAGCGTCGGACAGTAAGACCGGGTAATTGGCACAAATAATTTGTGGAGAAGAGTTAAAACCCGCATCAGGAATGGATCCGATGGTAATGGTGCGCCTGAGCGTATCAGAAGTGCATCCGTTATTTGCCTCAATATTCAGCTTTACCGTGTAATAACCCGGTTGTGGATAATGATGTGGTGGAGGTGTCTGGCCCTGGAATTTTGTTCCATCCCCAAATTGCCACCACCAGTTTGTGACAGTTCCGAATGACGTGGATTGGTCAATAAAATGGATATCAGCCGGTGCGCAGAAATTCTGGCCAGGCGGCGTTGTAAAGTCGGCAGTGAGTGCCGTGCAAAATTTCTGAATATTACTTTGTCCCCCCGTGGCTGAAGTAAATCCCCAGTATACCTGTGGCCTTCCTCCGAAAATCTCATTGACTAAATCCGTGTGTGTTTGAACACGGGGTACATTATCAATTTCTGCGGAAAGAATTTTTGCATTGGCATCCCAGATGATTCTGAAAGTATGCCAGTGGCAGTCCTCAATATTGGGGTTATCTGCCAGGGCCTGCGCCGGAAATGCCAGCGTATTCGAGCTCCCTACATGAAGATCCCCATTTTTAAAAATGCCTACATGGTCATAGGGCGGATCGTTATAATCAAAATTCTGGTAGGTGTCTATTGGAATTCCTACCGAAGGAGATACGTTCTGAAATCCAATTCCTTGTCCGGCAGCCCCCAGGTTAGTACCGATGGGTTGCAGAACAAAGGCAATTCCATCTGCTCCGTTCAGGTCTTTGCAACCCAGATAAACACTAAAAATGTAATTAAATGATTCGTTGAGATCGATCAGATTTTTGTTCCAAACGGATCCTGCCAGGAACATTTGATCATAGGTGAGCTGGTAGCAGTTACAGGACTCCTGAATCGTGCTGCCATTCAAAATATAGGGCCTTTCCTCCTGTGCGTGTAGCGACAAAGGGAACAGGCCGGAAAATGCCAGCAGATAAAACAGGAAATACCTTGATCTCATAAGCAGAATCATTACCCAAAGGCGGAACAACTTTCTTCACAGGAGATGTAGAAATATTCTTATGCAGAAAAGATGCTCAGGTCGATTCTAAGGCAAGGATGAACTTCGCTTCGCTGCTCTGTTAACAGGATACGAAAATTCCAGGGATTTTTCCAATACATCGAAGGAAAACTCCATTTTTCTGTTTTATGCAGTATTAAATGCCAGGATTGGAAGATGGAATTACCAGCTCTGTTTTGCAACACCAGCCTTTATGGCTTCAAGTGCTTTTGCTTCACCCAGCAAAGTAGTGAGTTTATTTCCTTTGCCGTCATGGCCCTGGGCCATATAAGCACCTTTGGCAGTCTTGCTGATCACCGCGTCCATGATCGGAACATTTTTTTCTTTCGTTTTGACATTATATGCTGTAAGTACTACGGTGGACATTTCTTTAATTTTAAAAGGTTCTGAATTCTCTTTGGCTGGCGGTTAAAGGTAGATAATTAAATTTAAACGGGATTTTAACCCTTTTATACATCGAGCCGGGCATATTTTGCATGGGATTCAATAAACTCTCTCCGGGGTGCCACTTCGTCTCCCATCAGCATACTGAAAATGCGGTCTGCTTCAGCGGCGCTTTCAATTGTTACCTGTTTGAGCGTCCGGGTGGCCGGATCCATGGTCGTTTCCCAAAGCTGGCTGGCGTTCATTTCACCCAATCCTTTGTATCGCTGTACACTAACGCTGTCTTCCTTACCGTTGCCCAGCCTTTCAATCTGTAGTCGGCGCTGGTCTTCGGTCCAGGCATATGCGCTGTCCTTCCCTTTCTTTACCTGGTAAAGGGGTGGCTGGGCAATATAAATATGCCCTTGTTCAACCAGGGCTGCCATATACCGATAGATAAAGGTTAGAATCAGGGTTGCAATGTGACTGCCGTCTACGTCGGCATCGGTCATGATGATTACCTTATGGTACCTGAGTTTGACCAGATTCAGTGCTTTTGGGTCCTCCAGGGTACCTACGGTTACACCGAGGGCGGTATACATATTCCTGATTTCTTCATTTTCATAGATCCGGTGCTCCATGGCCTTTTCCACATTAAGGATCTTACCTCTCAGTGGGAGGATTGCCTGAAAACTCCGGTCGCGGCCCTGTTTCGCAGTTCCGCCGGCTGAATCCCCTTCCACGAGGTATAATTCGCATTTTTCAGGGCTCCTTTCAGAACAATCGGCCAGTTTGCCGGGTAATCCGCCCCCGCTCAATACACTTTTCCTTTGTACCAGTTCCCGGGCCTTACGGGCTGCTGCGCGGGCCTGGGCGGCCAGAATTACTTTCTGAATAATGTTTTTCGCTTCCCTGGGATTTTCTTCCAGATAGGCCTCTAAAACTTTGGAAACAGTGGTATCCACGATACCGCTGACTTCATTATTCCCTAATTTGGTCTTGGTTTGGCCCTCAAACTGGGGTTCAGGAACTTTAACAGAAATGATGGCACTCAGCCCTTCACGGTAATCATCACCCTCAATCTCCACTTTCGCCTTCTCAAAATGATTTTGTTTATCACCGTAGCTCTTAAACACACGGGTTAATGCCCTTCGGAAACCGGCTACATGTGTTCCGCCTTCGATGGTATTGATGTTATTTACATAAGAATATACATGTTCGCTGTAACTGTCATTGTACACCAGGGAAACTTCTACGGCTACATTATTGATTGGATCCAGCCCGTAAACATAAATAGGCTTGGGAATCAACGGAGTTCTCCCGGCATTGTTATCCAGCATTTCCAGAAATTCCGTGATACCGCCTTCGCTATAAAATGTTTTGGTATAAAACTTACCGTCTTCATCGAGTTCACGGAGGTCATTGATGATAATTCTCACACCCTTATTTAGGAAGGATAATTCCCTCAGCCGGCTCTCTAATATGTCCCTTTTATAAACGGACTCGATAAATATGGATGCATCAGGAAGAAAATGCACCCGGGTACCCGTTTTTTCGCTAATTCCGATTTCGCGGACAGGGTATTGCGGGATGCCAATTTTATACGCCTGTTCAAATATTTTGCCTTCTCGTTGTACTGTTACATGGAGATCACTGCTGAGTGCATTCACGCAACTCACACCGACTCCGTGTAAACCACCAGAGACCTTATAAGTATTTTTGTCAAATTTACCGCCGGCATGAAGAATGGTCATTACCAACTCCAGGGCACTTTTTTGCTCTTTGGTATTCATGCCTGTGGGAATTCCGCGACCGTCATCATCCACGCTTACGGAATTATCAGGGTAAATCTCGACCGTTATATTTTTGCAATATCCGGCAAGCGCTTCGTCTATTGAATTGTCGACAACCTCATAAACGAGATGATGTAAGCCCTTTACACCTACGTCTCCAATGTACATCGCAGGTCTTTTTCTAACTGCTTCCAAACCCTCCAGAACCTGAATACTGTCAGCTCCATAACCATTGACCATAGGAGCAGTAACCTCTTGAATACTTTCGTTCATATTTAATTGAAAAACCGGTTATTAGATGTAAAATAACAGGGTTTGCAAATTTACTGAAAACGGGGCTAAGAATGGGGTTGAAAGGCTTCTTTTTTAAACAATTTTTTTGGATCTTTTTACCTCAAAAATGGTCGAAAATAACGGGTATGTCAATGGTTAGCGCACAATATGTCATCGGTTTGGAAATTTGGGATTAAATTTGCCGACATTTTATGCATCAGCCTCCCGATATACTCAGCCTCGCTTATAAACAGCCGTTCATGCAGGAGCAATTGCAGCTTTTGGATGAAAAGGAACGCCAGATTCCAGGTTCTGTTCAGTATATGATCCGCAGATATGAAAAGAATCCGCGATGGAGCCTGGAGGATACGGGTATGATGGTCTATCATTATCAGCGTGAGAATCCGCAGGAGAATTATTTCGAACTCCGGTTTTGTATATCAGGCAATGCCTACTGCAGCCAGAAGGAAAAAGATTGTGATACCTGCCGCCTGCATACTTCACGTTTATGCCCTGACCGCATAGAAACCGTGGATGTGATGAGTTTTAGATTTTCATCGGTTCATCTTTCTCAGTTTGTAAAACCACAGCAGCAGGTGAGCAGCCTGTCAGATAATGTGCTGCATTTCAAACATCCTTCTTCATTTTCAAAAATATTATCACTGTGCAGCCGCACACGCATGGTATTGGAAGGGATGCTCAACCATAGTTATACGGATAGTCTGGAAAATATTTTCATCAACGCGCAAACGCAGATGCTGCTACTTTACAGCCTTGAATGCATGCTCGGTGAAAAAGAAGTGGAAGCCTTTCAGTGTAAATTCCTGGCAAACGGCGCCGACAGGGAAAAAATTAATCTGGCCCGTGAAATTCTACTGGAACATATCGGGGAGCCACTCACCATCCGCGAACTCAGCCGTAAAGTAGCCATCAATGAGTGTTATCTGAAGAAAGGGTTCAAGGAACTTTTCGGAACGACCATTTTCGATTTTTATCAGGGCCAGCGCATGGAACACGCCCGTTATCTCCTGTATGAAAAAGGGTTGAGCGTTACAGATGTTTCGGTTATGCTGGGCTACTCATCAATTTCACATTTCTCCACGGCTTTCAAAAAACACACGGGACTCAAACCCTGCGAACTTCTCTTTAAAGCGTAAAGCGTAAAGCGCAAAGCGTAACGCTATTTAGAGTGTTGATGTGTTGATGGAAGAATTGAATGCGTAAATGACAATGTGAAAACGTGGGGTCTGAAAAGGAATTTCAAGCCACATTCCCAAATTGTCTTTTATAATCTTAATTTCCCCGTTACACATAACTACCAATTCGCTTAAGCGTTACGCGTTACGCGTTGAGCGTTAAGCTTAAAAGGCTTATTCGGTGCGCAGACTCTTAACCGGATTCATCACCGCCGCTCGGATTGCCTGCGAACTGACGGTCAATAATGCGATCACCAGGGTTGCCATTCCGGCGATGCCAAACATCCACCAGCTGACTGGAATTCTGTAGGCAAAACCCTGCAGCCATTTATTCATGGCCCACCAGGAGATCGGCGTCGCAATGATGAAAGCTATGATAACAAGTACAAGAAAATCTTTGGATAGTAACTGAACGATTCCGGAAACACTGGCGCCCAAAACCTTGCGAATACCAATTTCCTTATTTCTTTGTTCAGCACTGAATGCGGCCAGGCCGAATAATCCAAGACAGGAAATGCAGATCGCGATGAAAGTAAATGCATTGATGATGCGCGACATTGAAATGTCTGATTCATATTGTTTTTGCACCTGTTCATCCATAAATGAATATTCAAAAGGTATTCCGGGAAAATCCCTGCGCCAGACGGATTCGATTTTTCCCAGCAGTTCCTTATAATTATTTGTCGTCGTATGCACAGTCAGATTCGCCCAGTACCCATCTGCTTTGTGCGTGACCCATACCATAAAACTTTCGATATCCTTGTGCAGTGATTCATTATTAAAATCTTTCATCACGCCCACAATTTCCCAGGTCCTGTCATTTGCATCTGTGATTCGTTTTCCGGGTGCTTTTGACGGATCCAATCCCATCTTTTTGGAAAATGTTTCATTGACCAGCACTTTCGCTGAATCACCTTCCCGGAAATCTCTGCCACTGACCAGTTTGATCCCATTAGCTTTTACAAAAAATTCATCACTGACGATAAAGCCGGCATATTTTGCTTCTGATTTGCTCTGACCCGGCAGTGTAAATACATTAGAGAAGAGCGCCGGATTGCTGATATATTTACTGGCATTACTGACTTCTTTTACTCCGGACAGTTTTCGGATGTCGTCCATAAAGGATGGAATCTTGTCAAATGATTCGCCCGAATTAAAAGTGAATATCAATCGCTGATCCTTATCGAATCCGAGGTCCTTGTTTTTTATATAACTGAGCTGACTGTAAATAATAACGATACCTGTAATCAAAACAATAGAAAGCACAAACTGAAAGACAACGAGTGACCGCCGAATGCCGGTTGCTGAGATCTCATTGGTGAAGTTTCCTTTAATTACTTTGATTACACGAAATGCCGAAAGATAAAATGCAGGATAACTGCCTGCAACAAGTCCGGTTATAAGTACCAATGAACCAAGCATGACCCATACCCGGAAATCCTTCAAAAATGACAGTTGGATATCTGATTGCGTAAGCTGATTCAAGTACGGAATTGCCAGGACAAGCAGTGGAAGGGCGATCATGACCGATATCAGGGAAAGTAAAAATGATTCACCCAGAAATTGTCTTACCAGATCCTTACGCCCCGCGCCAATCACTTTCCTCACACCCACTTCTTTCGCTCTTTTCGACGCGCGGGCGGTGGAAAGGTTCATAAAATTAATACAGGCGATGATCTGGATCAAAGCCGCGATGAGGCTTAAAATGGCTAAAAATGTCGGGCTTACCGGTTTCCCGATCCCCGGGTGTTCAAATCCGGTAGTTGTATGAATGCTGGAAATGGGTTGAAGATATAGTTGAACTTCCAGGCCTGCTTCTTTAAGTTGTTTCTCTCCATATTTATGTACGAATTCAGGGAATTTTTTCTGCAGCAATAAGGGATTGACATTAGGTTTCAGTTTGAAATAAGTTCCAATATAATTGTCGTTTGTCCAGGAATCTGTATGCAACATGTAGTCGCCATTGCCACCGCTGTTCATGGTTATAAAAAGATTACCGTGTAAATGTGATTTTCCAAGACTTTCGTCTATCACTCCTGTCACCCTGTAATCCGTTTTCCCACGGGAATTATCTATGGTTATCGTTTTACCTATCGGATCTTCTTTACCAAATAATTTATCCGACACAGGCTTCAACAATACAATTGAATAGGGATTCATAAGGGCATTCTTATTACCCTCAACAAAATGATAGGAAAAAACATCGAAGAAAGTAGAGTCTACATAGAAAGGGTCTGTTTCATAAATTGAATTATTCTTATAGCGCAGAATATGTTTTTCAATTCCAATGATCGGCACTACACGCGTGAATTGTTCAATTTCAGGAAAATCACGTTTCATGGCTGGCGCAAAAGAACCCCCTGAAATGGCGAGATTATATATTCCCTCCGGCGTTTTCAGTTTTTTGTCAAGCCGGTAAGTCCGGTTCAGACCGGCGTGATGTTTATCATAACTATACTGATCCCTTACATATACCAGAATATACATACAGCATAATGTGCCTACAGCCAGGCCGAAAATATTGATAAAGCTGAATGTCTTGTTTTTTATCAGGAATCGCCAGGCAGTCTTGAAATAGGTTCTGAACATTTTATATTGTTGATGCCCCTGCTTTTACGCGGTTAGGACAAGAATGAAAAATGCGGTTTCGATGAACTTTACTTTCAAGAGAAGTGCCATTCTGATACGATATTGTTTATCAGTAACTTATATTAAACAGTTCTGTATGTTACTGTACGGTATTGAACAAT
>Ga0193753_10002764_pt1 | contig 13531 bp, 12 predicted proteins | sample H1c2metaG_FD_144925 | JGI IMG/M metagenome (GOLD analysis project Ga0193753, IMG submission 144925) | Soil microbial communities from a riparian zone of the East river system, Colorado, United States - H1c2 | ecosystem: Environmental > Terrestrial > Soil > Riparian zone | place: USA: East... | reverse complement strand
GTCGGCGTACCCGACAATATTCCGCCGGAAGTCAGGCTCACGCCGGGCGGCAGGGCGCCGCCTGACAGCGAGTAGGCGTAAGACGCGGTACCGCCGCTGGTGCTGAAGGTCTGCGTATTGGGCGCGCCGTACGCGAAGATCAGCGTGCCCGCAGCAGGCGTCATCGTCAGCGTCGGCGCGGTGACCGTCAGTGCGAAAACCTGTGCCTGCGTGAACGGTCCGTTGCCGGTACTGCTGTCCGTAGCGCTGGCGTTGAGCGAAAAACTTCCGGCAGCGGTCGGCGTGCCGGACACGGTGACGCTGGTGGCCGTGGTGCCGGTGATGGTCATGCCGGCTGGCAAGCCGGCGACCGAGTAGCCGCTGTACGGCGCCGCACCGCCCGACCAGGTGAAGGTCTGCGAGTACGGCGTGCCGACCTGTGTGGTCAGCGCTGCGGAGGCGGTCACGGCGATGACCGGATTGCCGACCGTGATGGTCACGGTAGCCGCCGCCGACGTGCCTGCGGCATTGGTTGCGGTATAGCTGAAGCTGTCGGCACCCGCGAAACCCGTGGTGGGCTGGTAGGTGATCGATGTGCCGCTGGCGATCGCCGTACCGTGCGAGGGCGCGCTGGCCACCGCCACGGATGTCGGCACGCCACCGGTGATGTTCAACACGATCGGATTGGCGGTGCTGCCGTAAGCCACCGTAGCGGACGCAGGATTTGCGATCGGCGGTATCTCGACAATGTTCAGCGCATAGGCCCGCGATGCGCTGTACGGCCCGGTACCCGAGCTGCTGTCGGTGGCGGTTATGGTGAAACCGAAAGCGCCGCTGGCGGTAGGCGTGCCCGATAGTGCGCCTGCCGAGGAGAGCGACAGACCTGCGGGTAGCGCGCCGGCCGAGAGCGCATAGCTGTAGGGTGCGATGCCGCCGGTGGCGCTGTTGATCGTTGTTGAATAGGCGCTGCCGACGGTGCCATTGGACAGCGTGGTCGCAGGCAGCACGATCACCGGTGCCGCAATCGTCAACGTGTAGGCACGCGAGCCCGTATAGGGCCCGGTTCCGGTACTGCTGTCGGTCGCGGTCGCGGTGAAATTGAACGTGCCGCCGGCAGTCGGCGTACCGCTCAGCACGCCTGCCGAACTCAAGGACAGCCCGGCCGGTAACGCGCCTGCGGTTATCGCGAACGCGTACGGGGCGGTGCCCCCGGCTGAGCTGAGCGACTGGCTGTAGGCAGCCGTCACGGCGCCGCCAGGCAAAGACGTCGGCGCCATGGTGATCGTCGGCGCATTCACCGTCAGTGCGTAGGCACGCGTGCCCGCGAACGCGTTGAAATCGGTCGCCCGCACAGTGAAGTTGAAAATGCCGCCCGCTGTCGGCGTGCCGGTCAACGCACCGGTGCTGGCGTTGAGGGACAAACCGGCCGGCAATGCGCCGGCGCTGACCGCGAAGGTGTAAGGCGCGGTGCCGCCGCTGCCGGTGAAGGCCTCGCTGTAGGGCGCAGCGACCGTCGCGGCCGGCACCGTGGTCTGATCGACCACGATGATCGGCGCCGCGTTGATGACGATCGTGACGTTCTGCGCCCTGAAATGATCGCCGCCGGTGGAGATGGTCGTGCTGTCGTCATGCCGCAGCGAGAACGTATAGGTGCCCGTGAGCGTAGGCGTACCGGACAGCACGCCAGCGGACGACAGCGTCAGGCCGGGCGGCAGATTGCCCAGCCCGGATTCGATCGCATAGGTGTACGGCGCAGTGCCGCCGGACGTGGTGAATGTCTGGTTGTACGCCACACCCATCGCACCGGCGGGCGGATTATCGGGCGCCAGGTCCAGGACCGGCGCCGCAATGGTGAAGCTGTAACCCTTGTTGCCGCTCTGGGGTACGGGCGCCGAATCGTCGGTCACATTGACGATGAAGGTATACGGACCCGAGCCGGTGGACGTGCCGGAAATCACGCCCGACGCGGAAAGCGTCAATCCAGGCGGCAGGCCCGATGCGATCGAGTAGCTGTAGGGCGCGACACCGCCGGTGGTGGTCAGCGTCTGGTTGTAGGCGACGCCTACTGAAGGCGTCGGCAGGTTCAATGGCGCGACGACGAGCGGGGAAGCCGGCCCGACCGTGACATTGAAGGTGATATCGATATCGGCATCGTCGTCGTGCACGACGAAGAAGTCCGTCAGGGCGCCGTCGCCGCTATTGGTGTAGGTAAGCGCGGTGACATTGCTGTCCGTGCCCCAGGTCAGTGTGCCGTGCGACGGCGCGACATCGGGTACGAAGGCGAATCCCCAGTCCGAACATTCGAAGACGATGCTGCCGCCGGAAGGCACCGACACGTTCTGCGGCGTGGTGCATGCCGCCCATGCAGGCCCGGTCGTGCCGAGCAGCAGGCACAACGCAATCAGCGCCTGTCTCCAGAAGCCGATGACGCGCGATGGCCGCAACACGGCCACGGCGTGAGACCACGCGGAAGACGAAAACGTCGACACGTCCGCGCAATGCGCTGACCGATGCTGCAGCATGATTTTTCCCCTGATTCGAAGCGCGTTCCCGAACGCGCTGGCACCGGCATGACCGGTGTGGACCTTCCGATGTCTCGCGGGACCGGGAGTCCCCGGTCCGCCCCCTGAGCAGTCGCGCGGAGATTCAAACATGGATCGGGGCCATTTAGAAGTGCCGACCCGGTCACGCATGTGGGCCATACCCGGGCCTTCACGACGCTTTTTGTTGTTAATTCCGGTCAAGGGGGAGACAGTGCCCCGCGCGATCCACTGCGGATCGCGTCTAACCGGGGGGTAGAGATGACTGAAGTTTTCTTGGGTCAGATCATGTTGACGGGTTTCCAGTTCGCGCCGCGCGGGTTCGCCCTTTGCCAAGGGCAGCTCATGCCGATCTCACAGAACCAGGCACTGTTTTCGTTGCTGGGCACCCAGTACGGCGGCAACGGCGTAACCACGTTCGCATTGCCGGACCTGCGCGGCCGAACGCCGCTGAGCGCAGGCGCTTCCGTCGACCCATCGTGGCAACCGTCGACATACACGGTGGGCCAGACCGACGGACAGGAAACGGTCACGCTGACTCCTGGTCAGCTGCCGGTGCACAACCACCAGTTCCAGGGCACATCGGCGGCCGGAACGGCGCGCAAGCCCACCGGCAATCTTTATGGCAGCAATACCAATGCGATCTATGCGCAGTCGAATGGCGCGCAGGTGCCCCTGAACGCCACGACCGTTGCCTCTGCAGGCGGCTCCGGGCCGCACGAAAACATGCAGCCTTTCAGGGTCGTCAATTTCTGCATAGCGCTGCAGGGCATCTTTCCATCGCGGAACTGACGCGAGCGGCCATATTGTCCGCTAGTCATCCTTTGCCAACGGAGTTGAATCCATGAGCACACCCTATGTCGGAGAAATCCGATTGTTTGGCTTTTCCCGCACGCCTAACGGCTGGTTCGCGTGCGACGGCAGTCTGCAATCCATCGCGGAGTACGAAATCCTTTACACCCTGCTGGGCACCAACTACGGCGGCGATGGCGTGAACACATTCGGCTTGCCCGACCTGCGCGGTCAGGTGCCGATGCACTGGGGCACCGGCCCGGGCCTGAGTCCGCGCGTCATCGGCCAGTTCGGCGGTGTCGAATCGGTGACCCTGTTGCCGAATCAGATGCCGGCGCATTCGCACGGCTTCGCCGCCACCACGCTGACCGCGGGCGCCACTGCGCCGGGCATCACGGTCGAGCTGGGCGCGCTCAGCAGCGACACGATGTACGTCACCGACCTGTCCGGCGCCACCGCAGCGGCGATGTCGCCGCTATCGACCTCGCCCTCCGGCGGCAACCAGCCGCACGACAACCTGATGCCTACCCTGACGGTGCAGTACTGCATCTCATGGCAGGGCGTCTTCCCGCAGCAAAGCTGACGGCCTGCGTGCCCGAGCGGCACCCAGCCATCCATCTATCAGGCTATCAGGGGACATTCCATGACTGAACCATTTATCGGCGAGATCCAGCTTTTCGGCTTCAATTTCGCACCGCGGGGCTGGGCGCTCTGCAACGGCGCGACCTTGCCGATCCAGCAGTACACCGCCTTGTTCTCGTTGCTGGGCACCCAGTACGGCGGCAACGGCCAGACCACCTTCCAGCTGCCCAACCTCGTCAGCCGCAGCGCCTGCAACCAGGGTCAGGCACCGGGGCTGAGCCAACGCACCATCGGCGAAACCTTCGGCGAGCAGACGGTGCAATTGCAAACTACCGAGATGCCGATGCACCAGCACGGCATCACGCTGTATGCGCAAGGCGACGCCAGCAAGCGCGCCGGCAGTCCGGTGGCCGGAAACGCGGTATCCAACCCCGGCGCAAGCGCACCGTTCGTGGCCTCCGGCCCGGCCGCCACGTTCGCGCCGAATGTGATCGGCGTGTCGGGCAGCAGCTTACCGCACGAAAACCGGCAGCCCTTTCTTGCGGTGAACTTCTGCATCGCGTTGGAGGGCGTGTTCCCATCGTTCCCCTGATGCCATGATCGCCTTGAACGCCGCGCCGGTACTGGCATTTCCGCTGCGTGTCGACAAGACCGTTGCAATCACGCCCGCGCTCCTCCAGGAGCGCGGGATTTGCCTGCGCCACGCCGAAGACGGCGATATTCCGTTCCTGCGTCGGCTCTATGCGTCGCTACGCGAGGCCGAGCTGGCCGCGGCGCCTTGGCCGGAGGCCGCCAAGCAGGCATTCCTCGACAGCCAGTTCGCGCTGCAGCATCTGCATTACGTCGGCCGCTATCCCGACGCCGGCTTCCTGATCGTCGAGCTGCACGGTGTTCCGGTAGGCCGGTACTACGTGTCGACGGATGCGTCCGACTTCCTGATCGTCGACATCAGCCTGGAAAGCCGGATACGCGGGCAAGGTATCGCCACCGCGCTGATCCGCCAGACCCAGCAACAGGCCGGCGAACTCGCCGCGGGCGTACAGCTGCATGTGCAGTACGACAACCAGGCCGCGTTGCGGCTCTACCAACGGCTGGGTTTCAGGCATGCCGCCGACGAGGGCATGTACCAGCGCCTGCGCTGGTCGCACGGCGCGGATTGAATGGTGTGTGCCGGACTATCGGCTAGTTGAACGACGCCTGGTAAAGAAAACCTTCCCGCTCGCGGGCAACCGGAACCAGGAATATGTCCACTTCTCCCAACGACGGATGCCGCATCCGGTAGATCTGCTGCGGCAGCGGGAACGACGCGGTACTGCGGAACAGCAACGAGAAAGGCACCCGCAACGCATCCTGCGGCGCGCCCGCCGCCAGGGAGCGCGCCTCGACCAGCACGAACGGCATCTCGCCGTCCTGCAGCGACGCCGCAAAAGTCTGGTTCACCAGGCCGGTGAAATCGTCCAACGTCATCATTCGCATCAGGCCCTCCGCGTGCCGCGCATGTTGTACGCGAGGCGCGCTCCGCGCAAGGTCCGACAGGCTATGCTTCGAACACGAGACTGCAGCAGGTGGTGGCGCCTTCGGCCTTCTGCAGCTCGGACACGTCGACGGCGACGACCGCGATCCCAGCTTCGGCCAGCCGTTGCTGCGTGCGCGGGAAGCACGCGGGGTAGACGACACCGTCGCCGATCCGCAGCGCGTTGGCGGCATGCTCCTCGGCAGGGTCGATTTCGATGATGCGGAAACCGTCGAAGGCGGACCTGTCGACCCACGCCGGCTGCAGCAGCAGCGTATCCGCAGCGACCTGCGTCACCGCGGACTTCAGATGCAGGCAGCCGCGGATCGGCACCGGGCGCACCCCATAGCCGTACCCGGCGACCAGCTCGGCAAGCTGGGCGACGCCGTCGGCGCTGCTGCGCGCCGACTGGCCTACATACAGGGTGCGGCCGACGCGCAATACGTCGCCGCCATCCAAGGTGCCGGGCGCGTCGATCGTTTGCAGCAGCCGGTACTGCGACAGCGCCTCGGCTACGGAGGCGCCTTCTGCGCGCCGCGATGCCGCGCCGGGCCGGGTCACGATCGCCGCCTCATCCAGCACCACCGCCACGTCTTCGACGAACACGGCATCGGGCAAGGCATCCACGGCCGGCAACGCGATCACGCGGCATCCGAGCGATTCCAGCGCCTGCCGGTACGCATGATGCTGCGCGGCCGCAAGACCGACGTCGATCGCGTTGCGCGAAACGTAGGAAAGCTGGCAGTCGCCGAGGCTGGCGCTGACATCGCGGGTGATGGCGAGCTGCATGCGCCTAGCCACGGAAAGGCGGAATAAGGCCTGACGACAGGCTCATTTCCGGGCCTGCTTCTTCGCCGTGGCCTGCTTGTCCGCCGCCGCCTTTTCGCGCGCCGCCTTGTCGGCCTTGAACTGGTCCATGTACGGCAACGCGCGCAGCACCTTGGAATGCGGGTCGATCGTGTAGACGGCGCCGGCACGCATGTCGACGCGGCCCTGCCCGTTCCTCATCGCCACGACCTTGTCGCGGCCATCGACGCGGACTTCCACCGGCATCGGGAACGGCTTGTCGGCCGGGGTTTTCCAGCGCAGCGCCAGCCCCTTCGCATCGCGCGTGGCGACCAGCTCCGGCAGCGCGGCCTGGTACAGGTACACGTCGAAGAACCAGCGGTAATCGCGGCCGGTGACCTTGTCGACGATGGCGATGTACTCCGGCGTGCTCAAGTAGCGCGGCTTGAAATTACCCGGCGCCGGCTTGTCGGTGCCGTACACGGCCTGTCGCGTGATGGCGAAGAAGTCCTGGTCGCCGACCAGGTTGCGCAGCGTATGCAGGACCAGTGAGCCTTTGTAGTACAGGTCGTGCCCCGGCCCGGTAGCTTCGTCGTAGACTTCGCTGCCGGTTTGCGTATGGCCGGAAACGACCGGGAACTTGTTGATCAGGTCCGTCCGGTACTTCATCAGGTTGGCGTAGTACTCCATGTCGCCGCGCAGCCACTGCAGGTACAGCGGCTGCATGTAGGTGCCGTAGCCCTCGTGCAGCCACATGTCGTCCCAGTCGGTATTGGTCAGCTGGTTGCCGAACCATTCGTGCGCGAATTCGTGCTGCAGCAGCCAGTCGTAGCCGTACTCGCTCTTCTTGTATTCGTTTCCGTAGGCGTTGATGGTCTGGTGTTCCATGCCCAGGTGCGGCGTTTCGACCACGCCCATCTTCTCGTCGGCGAACGGATAAGGGCCGATGGTCGCTTCGAAGAAATCGAGCATGCTCGGGAATTCTGCGAACAGGCCGCGCGCCTTGGCCGCATTGCCCTTGAGATACCAGAAGCGCAGCGGGATGGTGTTGCCGTAGCGGCTCTTGTAATCGGCTTCGAGCAGTTCGTAGGGGCCGATATTGAGCGCGATCGCATAGGTGTCCGGATCGCGCGCGCGCCAGTGATAGGTGCGCCAGCCGTCCTTCTCCTCCATGCCCATCGCCACGCCGTTGCCGGCAGCGACCAGAGGCGCCGGCACGGTGATGTGCTGGTCGACCTGCAGCGGCTCGCCCTGCGGATGATCGATGCACGGCCAGAACAGGTCGCAGCCCTCGCCCTGCACCGCCGACGCGATCCACGGCTCGCCGGTCGGCGCCTTGGCCCAGACGAAGCCGCCGTCCCAGGGCGCACGATCGGCCACGTGCGGCTTGCCGGCATAGCGGATGCGGAGCACGACGCGTTCGCCGCTGGCCAGCGGCCGGGGCAACGCCACCGTCATGCGGCCATCGGGATTGCTGTAGTCGCCCTTGGCGAGCGTTTTGTCGTCGACGGATACCGATTCGACGGCATAGTTGCGATCCAGCTCCACCACCAGCCGCGCTATCGGTGCGGTGGCGCGGAACGTCAGCGCGGCATCGCCGCGCAGGCTCTGTCTGGCTGGATCGACCTTGAACTGCAGATCGGCCTTTTCGAACACCACCGCAAGCTGTTCCGGTGCGCGCGGCGCGCCGGTGCCGCGCGTGAAGCCGGTCAGATCCGGCTGTTTGGCGGGCTGTTTGGCGTAGGCCGCTGTCGTTGCGGCCAGCAGCAGGCAGGCGGCGATCGAAGCGCAATGTTTCTTCATGGAGGTGTCCTTGCGAGGAAGTGGGGCAACGCGGCGCTCGAAGCCCGCTGCTGCCTCTCCGGGCGAAAGATGTCATATCGCACCGCGGGTCACCACCTGCCTGAAGTCACGCGCGGCGGCCCCAGCGCCTACACTATGCCCCGGTTTCATCGACAGACCCTGGCCCCATGGCGCTCAAATCCACCGTGTTCCGGGCCGAATTGCAGGTCAGCGACATGAACCGGCACTATTACGGCACTCACGCGCTGACGCTCGCGCGCCATCCTTCCGAGACCGACGAACGCCTGATGGTGCGGTTGCTGGCGTTCGCCCTGTACGCCGACGACCGGCTCGAATTCGGCCGCGGCCTCAGCAGCGACGACGAACCGGACCTGTGGCGCAAGTCGCTGACCGGCGAGATCGAACTGTGGATCGACCTCGGCCAGCCCGATGAAGCGAGCATTCGCAAAGCCTGCGGGCGCGCCCGCCAGGTGGTGATCTTCAACTACAGCGGGCGCAGCGCCGACATCTGGTGGGAAAAGAACGGCGCGTCGCTGGCGCGCTCGGGCAACCTGACGGTCATCGATATCGCCCCGGCGACGGTCGATGCGTTGGCGGCGATGACCGACCGCGGCATGCGCCTGCAATGCATGGTGCAGGACGACCAGGTCGAGCTGTACGGCGAAGGCAGCAGCATCGCCATCGACAAGCGCGTGCGCATGGCGCCGGCCGACCCGGCGCAGTGACGGCGTGGCGGAGCCCTACGACGTCCTGATCGTCGGCGGCGGCGCCGCCGGCCTGATGTGCGCGCTGACCGCGGGGCAGCGCGGCCGGCGCGTGCTGGTCGTCGAACATGCCAACCGTGTCGGCAAGAAGATCCTGATGTCGGGTGGCGGCCGCTGCAACTTCACCAATACCGGCACCGGACCGGCGAATTTCCTGTCGGCCAACCCGCATTTCTGCAAATCCGCGCTTGCGCGCTACACGCCGCAGGATTTCATCGATATGGTCGAGCGTCATGGCATCGCCTGGCACGAGAAGGAACTGGGCCAGCTGTTCTGCGACGAATCGTCCAAACAGATCGTGCGCATGCTGCTGGACGAGTGCGCGGCGGCGAACGTGCGGGTCGAGACGGGCTGCAGCATCGAGCGCGTCGCGACCGGTGGCGATGGATTCGCGGTGCACACCACGCTGGGTGCGTTCGCGGTGCAGAGTCTGGTGGTGGCCAGCGGCGGGCTGTCGATCCCGAGCATGGGCGCCAGCGGTTTCGGCTACGAGCTGGCGCAGCAATTCGGCCACACGGTCCTACCGACCCGTGCCGGCCTGGTGCCGCTCACGCTCAGCGGCACCCATTCCGAACGCCTGCAGGATCTCAGCGGCGTGTCGCTTCCGGTCGAGGCGACATGCAATGGCAGGTCGTTCCGCAATTTCATGCTGATCACGCATCGCGGCGTCAGCGGTCCGTCGATCCTGCAGATCTCGTCGTACTGGCAGCCGGGCGATCCGCTGCGGCTGGATCTGCTGCCCGGCCAGGATGCCCACGCATGGCTGCGCGAACAACGCGCCGCGCGCCCGGCGGCGGAACTCAAGACCGTGCTCGGCGAAACCCTGCCGAAACGTTTCGCGCAGCGGCTGTGCGAAGCCTGGTTCGCCAACAAGCCGATGCGCCAGTACGACGAACGCGAACTGCGCGATATCGCCATGCAATTGCGGCAATGGCCGCTGGTCGCCAGCGGCACCGAAGGCTATCGCACCGCGGAGGTCACGCTCGGCGGCGTCGACACGCACGAACTGTCGTCCGCCACGATGGCGTCCAGGCGCGTCCCCGGCCTGTATTTCATCGGCGAGGTCGTCGATGTTACGGGCTGGCTCGGCGGCTACAACTTCCAGTGGGCCTGGGCTTCGGGGCGTGCAGCGGGAGAAGTGGTCTGATGCCTGCACCCGATTCACTGCAGTCGATGCCCGGACTCGTCGTCATCGGCGGCGGCCCCGCCGGACTGATGGCGGCCGAAGTGGCTCGCACTGCCGGGATTGAAGTCGATCTCTACGAAGCCAAGGGCTCGGTCGGGCGCAAATTCCTGATCGCCGGCAAGGGTGGGCTCAATCTCACCCATTCCGAACCGATGCCCGGCTTTGCGCGGCGCTACCGCGAACGCGAGCGGCACATCGCCCGTTGGCTGCATGACTTCGATGCAGCAGCCTTGCGCGATTGGGCACGCGGACTGGGCGTGGACACGTTCGTGGGCAGTTCCGGACGCGTGTTTCCGCTCGACCTCAAGGCCGCGCCGCTGCTGCGCGGCTGGGTACGGCGGCTGCGCGACCAGGGTGTTCGCTTCCACGTGCATCATCGCTGGCTCGGCTGGAACAACGATGGTTCGCTGCGGTTCGCAACGCCGCAAGGCGAACGCAGCGTGCGCGCCGACGCCGCAGTGCTGGCCTTGGGCGGCGGCAGCTGGCCGCAGCTCGGATCAGACGGCGCATGGCAGGCGCTGCTGCGCGGACTCGGCATCGAGGTAGCGCCGTTGCCTTCGAACTGCGGTTTCGATATCGGCTGGAGCGCTCATTTCTGCGACCGCCATGCCGGCGCGCCGCTGAAACCGGTGATCGCGCATTGGCACGACCTCCGCGGAAATTCGCAATCGCTGCAGGGCGAATGCGTGATCACGGCAACGGGTATCGAAGGCAGTCTGATCTACGCGATCTCCGCCGACCTGCGCGACACGATTTCCCGCGACGGCAGCGCTCGGCTGCATCTCGACCTCGCGCCCGGGCGCGAACTGCAACGCCTGCACGATGCGCTGGCCAAGCCGCGCGGCAGCCGCAGCTTCAGCGAACACCTGCGCCGGCAGACCGGACTCGACGGCGTCAAGGCGGGATTGATCCATGAGACGCTGGACAAGTCCCGGCTCGACGATGCCCAACTCGTGGCGCGGACCATCAAGCAGCTGCCATTGACCTTGCAACGCCCACGCCCGCTGGCCGAAACCATCAGCAGCGCCGGCGGCGTACGGCTGGAAGCCATGGACGATGCGCTGATGCTGAAAACCGCGCCAGGCAAGTTCTGCGCCGGCGAAATGCTCGACTGGGAAGCGCCGACGGGCGGCTACCTGCTCACCGCCTGCTTCGCCAGCGGCTATCGCGCCGGCAAAGGCGCTGTCGATTGGTTACGCGAAAAGCGGACCCGGGCTTCGTAGAGTCGAGCTTGCTCGACCGCTTTCCGGTTGCGAAGGCTCCCGCAAGCGACGCTCGGACGTCAGCGTTTTTCGTTGACCGCCCGGCGCAGGTTGACGCGCGCCTGCGCATCGTAGCGATCGTGGAAGAAATCGCTGAGGAAAATGCGCTCGCGCGCCAGCAGCGCTTTCAGGAAGCGGCGGCGGTTGAGCTTGAACAGCCAGCGCGGCACATGGCGGTATTCGGCCGCGATACCACGATCGTAAGCGTCGAAAACCGGGGGCTCGGCGCCGAGGATGGCCATGTCGCAATCCAGGAACAGCGCCGCGTCGCTATCCACTTCGGCGGCTGTCCATTGCCCGTGGCGGGCGGTGTAATCGATCAGCTGCGCGACGCGGGCGATGTCGACGCCGGCGTCGGGCAACCAATGCGCGATTTTCTCCACCGCCAGTTGCGCCGACCGCGCCTCGTTGTCGCTGCGGTCCGCTTCGTAGATCGCATCGTGGTACAGCACGGCCAGGTAAGGTTCGACCGGGCGCATCCAACCAGGCCCCTGCGTCGCTTCGGCGTAGTGCCGTAGCACTTCCTGCACATGGCCGAAATTGTGGTACGCCCGCGGCGGCGTGGCATACAAGTTCTCCAGTTCGGCCATGGCTTGCTGCGGCATGGCGATCGGAGCGGGGGTCATGGCCTCGACTCCGCTGGCCGGCTACCCATGAAGCGCATCGCCAGCAACAGCACGAAGCCCAGCGCCATGGCGATGGCCACGTCGCGCACTTCCTGCGCGCTGCCCTGCGACAGCAGCCAGACGATGACGGCCAGGGCCACGATCACCGTCAGCAGCCCGCCCGGCGCACGGAACAGCGCGGGAGCGACATCGCCGCGCCGGCGCAACACCGGCAACGCGGCGCAGGTCGCGGCATAAGCCAGCAGCCGGGTCAGCGTACTTATCGCCACTGCCGACAGGAACGAGCCCGACAGCGTCAGCACCAGCATGCAGGCCGACGAAATGGCGATCGCGACATGCGGCGTGTGGAAGCGCGCATGCGTCGTCGCCAGCGCGCGCGGCAATTGTCCTTGCTCGGCCATCGCGAACAGGATGCGCGGCGCGGCCAGCACCAGCCCGTTCAGAGTGCCTGCAATCGACACCAGCGCACCGACCGCGATCGCGGCCGCGCCGGCGGCGCCGGCGAAACGCGAGGCCGCATCCGCCAGCGGACGCGACGAAGCGGCCAGTTCGGGCAGCGTGCCGATGCAAACCGCTTGCACGCCGATATAGACCGGGACGATCACGGCCATCGCCATCAGGATCGAGAACGGCAGGTTGCGACGCGGGTCGCGGACTTCGCCGACAGGCACCGTCGCCGTCTCGAAGCCGGTGAACGCGAATACCAACAGCAGCATCGCTGCGGAGAAATCGGTGCCGGCCGGCATGGCCTTCGGCACGTAACTGGACGGCTCGATGAAGAACAGCCCCACCGCGACGAACAGCACCAACGGCACCAGCTTGCCGATGGTGAATACATTGGCCACCATCGCCGCCGGCCGCACGCCGCGAATATTGACCGCCGCTATCAAGGCGACGGTGCCGGTCACCAGCATCGCGCGCCACAGCGGCGAAGTGGCTGCCGGCCAGAAGTGCGCCAGGTACTCGATCAGCAAATTGCACAGGGCCGCGAACGCGGTGACGCGGGTCAGCCATACCAGCCAGCCGACCTGGAACCCGACCACCGGGCCGAAGGTCTCGCGCGCGTACAGGTAAGGCCCGCCGGTACGCTCGAAGCGGCTGCCGACCTCGGCGAAACACAGCACGATCAACACCACGAGCGCGGCGCAGGCCAGGTAGGCGAGCAAGGCATAAGGACCGAGCAGCTCGTGCACGCGCGACGGCAACCCGAAGATGCCGGCCCCGATCACCGAATTGATGAATAGCGCCACCAGACTGCCGCGGCCGATGCCGCGGATCAGGCCTTCATCGGTACGGTCGATGGATGGCATGCAACTTCCCGCGACGGCGACGGACGCGGCACGTTAGCACGTGCCGCTGTGTGCTTTTGCGAGGTTGGCGTATTGAGGCTGTTCTGATAAGCCGTTGCGGCCATGAAACAGCTCTTGATCTTGGCTCGACAAGACATCCACCCGCGCAAGCTCGCAGACCCGAAGGGTGGCGCACAGGAAGTGCGCCGTTTTCCGACGGAGGCAGGATGCCGACTCGGAAAATCCCCGCGCCGCTTACAAGCTCACGCGTTAGCTCTGATCGGGGAAGAGCCCTTCTCTTTACTCCGGGCATCCTGCCCTTCGCCCTTCGGGCCGGCTTCGCCGTTCGCGCCGCTCCTGCGGCGCAGTGGTTACTTTCTCTTTGGCTCTGGAAAGAGAAAGTGACCCG
>Ga0193753_10002763_pt1 | contig 13532 bp, 25 predicted proteins | sample H1c2metaG_FD_144925 | JGI IMG/M metagenome (GOLD analysis project Ga0193753, IMG submission 144925) | Soil microbial communities from a riparian zone of the East river system, Colorado, United States - H1c2 | ecosystem: Environmental > Terrestrial > Soil > Riparian zone | place: USA: East... | reverse complement strand
GTGGGGCTTCGGCACCTTCACGGTGTCGGGATTCGCCCTTACTGGTAGCTGGCCATGATCGCGCCACCTAACAAATCGCTGGAGCGGACGCATGAGAGATAAAGTGCCGAGTTCATACAGCAGCGTGCGCGCCGCTCAGCTCAACCGTTAGGTGGCGCGATGCGCGGTAGTTGGCCCCAGGGTTTGATCGCACTTCTGTTCGCTTTCCAGGCGACAACTGTGTACGGCGATGACGCTACCGCGTCAGATATCGTTCTTGTCGAGCCGGTCAGAATCGCATTTCTCGAGCCCGCGCCACGGGTTCTCGCTGCATCGATGCGTGATGCGGTCAGAAGACACTGCGCCGAAACCCATGCGTCTGGTGAAACTGTCGAAACCCAATGGCTTTGTCACGAAGGCTCGCTTCGGTACCTTCGAGAGGTAAATGTCTTTGGCTCACGCTACAAGACTGGCTTGGTTTGTGGCGTCGAGGCCGTCACGCCGAATCTGCGCTATTTCACCCCGGATATGTTCGAAAACGAAGCCAAGTGTGCTTACGTCTCGTACAACACAGGGACGCGAAAGCATTCAGTCGAGCTTGGCAACGAAGCGCCACCTAACAAATCGCTGGAGCGGACGCGTGGAGAATAAAGTGCCAAGCTCATACGTCGGCGCGCGCGCCGCTCAGCTCAACCGTTAGGCGGCAGAATGTCCAATCGCACGCTGCACGAGCGCATTGTTCAGGCGGTAGCGGCTTATCGCGCGGGCAAGCTGAGCATCGCGGAGCTCAATAGTGCAGTTGTGCATCACGGCCGCGCACTTGAATCCATGCCCTATTCCCTGTCAAAGGAACTCGGCGACATCGACTATGAGCTGACCATGGCGCGACTCGCGGAAGAAGAGGGGTGCGTTGCGGATACCAATAGCGCGCTCTCGAAGTTGGATTCCTGGCTGGGAGCCGTTCCACTCAAGGTGGCTGGCGCATGAAAGGAAGTACCATGAGCAAAGTCCATCACTCGGGTTACTGCCGCCTAACAAATCGCTGGAGCGGACGCGTGGAAGATAAAGTGCCAAGCCCAAACGCCGGCGTACGCGCCGCTCAGCTCAGCCGTTAGGCGGCATGCGGTACAACTTGCCATTGTCGCTTGCACTCAACGCCGCCGTAGCAATCGGCGTTCTAGCGTGCGCACCCAACAATAGGGAGTTCGACTCTAGCGACTTCGAGCGCGGCACGGGATCTTTGATGCCTGCCGGTGCGCATTTGCTCAAGGCGGAAACACGCAACTGGGACGCGCACGGAGACCACGATGCCTGTGCCGTCGTTCAAATGCCTCAGGCTGATTTCGACATGCTTCGGGCTAAAGTTCTCAAAAATCCGAGTGCTGGGCCGCGTCCAGCACTAGTCTCGTGTAGCCAGGAGATGTACGCGGAGTTCTCTCGCTATGCTGTAGACCTCAGGCAGCACTCTTCAGTACCAGGTGGCCAGCTCCGCGAAATGGCACTTGTGATGGATCACCCGATCGTCCTTGTTCAGTACTCGTCGTGGTAGCCAGATGCCGCCTAACAAATCGCTGGAGCGGACGCGTGATAGATAAAGTGCCAAGCTCAAACACCGGCGTGCGCGCCGTTCAGCTCAACCGTTAGGCGACACTTGCTTCGGCGTGGGCTCGGAACAAGAACTAGCCCCAGGCAATCTCTATAGGCATTTCAATGTCTGGGTGCATGCTCTTATGCACAGGGCATGTGTGTGCCGCTTCTTCCAGCGCCAGCATGAGCTCAGTGCTCAACTGGTGAGGCATTCGCACCTTCACCGTGAGCTTCTTGATTCTTCTGACCGGAGCGTTGGCCATCTCCTTATCTACGGTCGCCGTGGCGCCACTAATGTCGACCTCCAGCATGCGGGCCCTAATTCCCATTACGCTCAAGATGCAGCTCCCCAGTGCAGTGGCAACGAGGTCAGTAGGGGAGAAGCTCTCGCCCTTTCCGTGGTTATCTCTCGGTGCATCCGTCGTAAGCACGGTGCCCGAAAGCTCGTGGGTCGCTTTACAGTGCAAGGCGCCTTGGTACTCGATAGTGACGCTGGTCATGAAAACTCGTACGCTTGAGTTGAGAGGTTAAACTAGTCTAAGACAGGCCAGCCGCGATGGCCCAAGAAAGATTGCAAATAGTCGTGTCGCCTAACAAATCGCTGGAGCGGACGCGTGAAACATAAAGTGCCAAGCTCAAGCCGCGGCGCGCGCCGCTCAGCTCAACCGTTTGGTTTCACTGAATGTCTTCGATGACATCTCACGACGTCACTCCGGATCCGCCGATGAGCCTGGCGGAAGCGTCCGTTGCGGCATTGCTCAGTGCCGATTTCATTGCACTCATTGATACGGAGCTCCTAAGTCACGCCCGTCGCAGCTCGAGAAAGGTCGCGATGCTTGTCGGGATGGCGATGGGAAACGAAGCCGTCCGCGTTCCGGGCCTGCCAGACCTTTTCGATGCCCAGCGGGTTCGTGTCTTGGTGGAGAAAGGCCTTCTCATCGGCGAGGGCAATCTCTCGTTCATGCGATACAGCGAGGTTCGACTACCGTGATGCTGAAGGTGAAACCTAACAAATCGCTGGAGCGGACGCGTGGGAGATAGAGTGCCAAGCTCATACAGCAGCGCGCGCGCCGCTCAGATCAACCGTTAGGCCGCATCTTGTGGCAGTCGAGACTTGGGTGATGGGCGCAGAGTTCGACGCTAACCTGCAGCGGGTCCTTGGCGCCGCCCTGAGGGACCTTGGTTATGTGCTTGACGATGAGTCGTGGGGCGTTGGCGGTTCTCAGGAACTCCACAAATGGGTTTTCGACGCTCCGCTTGGACAACTGGTTGTGGAAGCGGAGACTTACGTCGGGCTCTCGATCAGCGGTCCAATCGAGGTAGTAAGCGCAGTGCGGCAGCAAATGGCAGCGGAACGGGCCAGGCCCTGACTTAATAGATGGTTGTGATGAACTCAGATACGGAACCTAGCGAGACACTGATGAGCTGCGGCCTAACAAATCGCTGGAGCGCACGCGTGGTAGAAAGTGCCAAGTCGTTTCTGCCGCACGCGCGCCACTCAGCTCAACCGCTAGGCTGCGCGTGAACATACGCGAACTCCAATCGCACGACCTCCAGTTGCTGCTTGGCCTGTATGCGCATCTGCACAACCACGACGACCCGCCGCCTTCGGCCGCAATCGCCGAGGCAGTGTGGTCGGAAGCTCTTGCAAACCCGCGAATCAAGTACTTTGGAGGTTTCGTTTCGGACTCGCTCGTTTCGAGCTGCACGCTCACAGTCATCCCAAACCTCACGCGGGCTTGCCGCCCTTACGGCGTCATCGAGAACGTCGTTACTCATGCTGCGCACCGTGGCCAAGGTTGGGGCAAAGCAATCCTTGCGCGCGCTCTCGGTGACGCTTGGCGCCAGGGCTGCTACAAGGTCATGCTCCTCACCGGCCGAAAAGACGAAGCGACGCTGCGGTTCTATGAGCAAGCGGGCTTCGATCAGCATGACAAGCAGGCATTCGTCGCGAAGTCTCCGGCATTGCGGCCTAACACCTCGCTGGAGCGGACGCGTGAAACATAAGTGCCAAGTTCAAGCCGCGGCGCGCGCGGCGCTCAGCTCAACCGTCAGGCGAGATAGGAACTGACAACGTGCGACTGGCGCCCCTCATCTGCGTTCACGATGTCCCGGCCAGCAGTACCTGGTACCGGCACCTACTTGGCTGCACCAGTGGACATGGTGGTGATGAATATGAGCGGCTTGTCGCCGGCGCGCAGCTTGTTCTGCAGTTGCATCGTTGGGATGTGGACCACGAACACGGGCCGCTTGGAGATCCATCTCTTCGACCATACGGCAATGGCGTCTTGTTGTGGTTCGAGCTGGACGACTTCGACGCTGCCGTGGGTCGCGCACGGGGCTTGAAAGTAGAGGCCTTAAAGGAACGCCACCTGAGCGAAAACGGCAACTGGGAATATTGGCTGCGCGACCCAGATGGATATACCGTCGTACTCACTAGCCCACTCCCATAGCTGATCGCTACGAAGTCGCCTAACAAATTGCTGGAGCGCACGCGTGGAAAATAAAGTGCCAAGTTCAAACGGGCGTGCGCGCGGCGCTCAGTTCGACCGTTAGGCGCCATGGGTCATCGCAGCACCACCCTCGTCGCCACCTGTCATTGTGGCGCGATTCGAATAGGCGTTCGGCGAAGGTTTCGCACGCTAACCAGTTGCAACTGTTCGATCTGCCGTCGATACGGAGCTCTATGGGCATACTACGCTCGAAGTTCGGTTACGATTGAAGCTCCGAATGGTGGCCTGTCCAAATATTCATGGAATCGGAAGATTCGCGTTTATTATCGGTGCAAGAAATGTGGTTGCGTCACCCACTATGAGCATCGTAGGAAGCGCCAAGACACGACAGTGGCGGTGAACGCCACCAACTTTGAGCCTGCCGCTCTTGTCGGAGTGCGAATCCGACACTTCGATGGCGCGGCATCGTGGAAGTTCGTTGACTGAGTGACCGCGTCTAACTGGCGCCTAACAAATCGCTGGAACGCACCCGTGAGGAATAAAGTGCAAAGTTCATTCAGCGGCGCGCTCGGCGCCCAGCCCAACCGTTAGAGACCATGACTCCTTCCCGCGTCATCGCGCTGGTGCTCATGCTCTACGGCCTCGTGCTTCATACCTTTACATGGACGGTCATGGCATCGTCCTTCTCGCTTGGATTCTGGCTCCTATCGCTCAGTCCCTACATGGCGTCCGCGCTTTTGTACTTCGCGTTTCGCAGGCCGCACGCAGCAGCCGGTGCAGTGATTCCGCCCGCCGTTCTGGACGCCGGTGCCTACTACTGGGCGTTTGTCGACCCGCAAAGCGACATGGCTGGGCTTGGCCTTCTTGTTGTGCCCATATGGAATATCTTGCTTCTAGCGCCAATCGGTGCGGGAATTGGATGGTGGGTGGGTCGACGCATCGCAACTACTAAGGACACGCTCTCTAACAAATCGCTGGAGCGCACGCGTGAGGAATAAAGTGCCAAGCCCATATCACAGCGGCCGTACCGCTCCGCTCAACCGTTAGCTGCGCATGAGCACCAGCGGAAGCACCTGCCCATCGTGTGCCAAAGACGTAGGCATCTGGTCGATCATGCGTATGCCATTGCCGAACATCGGCTTTCGGTGCCCACATTGCAAAGTCGCCCTCAAGTACACGCCGAGCCAGTGGGGCTTCATATGCATGCTCATTGTCCTGAACATACCCGTGCTTGTCGTCGTGGGGGCGGCGACGTTATATCTATTGGGCGCGACGATTTTGGCGGCGGTATTGTACTTCGCAGTGGTTCTTGCGTTATGGCTGCCGTTTGAATGGGTCATTGGCCGGTCGACGGCCACAAGTGGGCATTCATGTCCAAAGATTCCGATGGCAATTGGCAACCTAAGGGTGCTGCACAATGACGCGGTGGTGTCGCCTAACAAATCTCTGGAGCGGACGCGTGAAGGATAGAGTGCCAAGTTCATACAGCAGCGCCCGCGGCGCTCAGCTCAACCGTTAGGTATCACGGGCGGTTCTCGCGCATGACCTCTCCAGACGAACAAAGATACTGGTTTCCTGCCAAACGCCGTGGTTGGGGCTGGGGTCTGCCTTCTGCTTGGCAGGGCTGGCTTGCTCTGCTCACCTATCTTTCGCTTGTGCTGGCCGGAGTTCCGCTGATCCAGGCTTCTTTGGGAAGTGTCCTCTACGTCATCTATGCATTTACTCTCACGGTGTTTCTCATTGGAGTGTGCTGGCTCAAGGGCGAACCTCCGCGCTGGCGTGGGGGCGATCGCGATGCCTAACGCCTCGCTGGAGCGCACGCTTGAAATAGAGTGCCAAGTTCAAACATCAGCGCGCGCGGCCTTCAGCTCAGCTGCTCAATAGCCATTCACCAGCAATTCAGCACCGCCGGAGTACGTCATGGACCGTAGAACCTCACTTATCGCGGCTCTCACACTGGCAGTGAGCGCGGCAACAGCCGCGGAGAAAACGAGCACTCAATCGGCTGGTGGAATCAAAGTTACCGTTCTCTACGGGCATCCAAAAAGTCCAGAGGACTTCGAAAAGTACTACTTTGGAACTCACATGCCGCTGGTCGTCGCCGCCAAAGGTGGCAAGAGAACAGAGACCTCGAAGTGTCCCCCTGCGGCTGATGGATCTCCGGCTCCGTACTACCGGATCTTTGAGATCTGGTTTGATAGCCGGGCAGATATGGCCGCGATTACATCTACGCCCGAGTGGAAGAAGGTTGTGGCCGATGTTCCAAACTTCGCAACTGGCGGCATCACGCGGGTCCTGTCGACGCTGGATTGATGCAGATCGTGGAACGCACGTGTGCAAGATAGAGTGTGGAGCCTGGGTCTGCCGCGGCCGCGGCGCTCAGTTCAACCGTCAGGCGTGATCAGGGGCAGCGACAAGGTATGCAGGTCATCTTCATCCACGGCCCTGCGGCATCTGGCAAACACACGATCGGCTCGCAGCTGAGCCGCCTTACCGGGCTACCACTCTTCCACAATCACCTCGCAGTGGATACCGCACTGTCGCTCTTCGAATTCGGGACACAAGAGTTCAAGAACCTCCGTGCGTCAATCTGGCGAGCCACGTTCCAGGAGGCAGCCCGTTCCAGCCGCTCTTTCATTTTCACGTTTCACCCGGAGGCGAGTGTCGAGCCTGCCCTTATTACTGAGCTGGTGGATTTGATAGAGGCGACTGGGGGAACGGTCTTGTTCGTCGAGCTCGTATGTGGCCATGAGACGACCCTCGAGCGCCTCGGTAACGCCAGTCGAGAGAAGTTTCGGAAGCTGACCGACGCCAATCTCTATCGTCGGCTTGAAGAGCAAGGGGCCTTTCGCTTTCCGCCACTTCCGAACCCGTTGGTACGCATCGACACTGACCTGCTCACACCTGAAGCAGCGGCGAATAGAATTGCGCAGGCAATAGAGGATGGACGGATGACGCCTGTCAACCGTTAGGCGGCACGATTCAGACATGGTTACCCGGCAACAGAAGTGGTGGTATGAAGTGGCAAAAGGTTACGTGTACTCCACCGCCGAGTATTGCCGCGCCTGCCGGCATCGAGAGCAAGCTCGGCGCACCGAGGCCAAACGGGTGCACCTCGAAGGCGTCGCGCGCAAGCGCGCTCGCGCCGACTAACAAATCGCTGGAGCGCAGTCGTGACCATCCGCCCCTTCGCATCCTCGGACTTACCCAAGATCGTTCCGCTCATGGCGGAGTTGGGCTATCCGGCCAACGAGGCTTCGCTCGCAGTACGAATCGCAGCCGTATGCGCGAATCCAGGAGATGGAGTTCTACTTGCCGAAGAGGCGGGCGGGATTGTGGGTCTTGCAGCTGTTCACAGCTTCGAGATGTTGCATCGTCCCGGTCGCCTGGGTCGTATTACCGCGTTCATAGTCTCGTCTTCGGCCAGAAGGCGCGGTGTCGGCCGCCAGCTGTTGTGCGCCGCGGAAGCCCACTTGCGTTCGGCGGGATGCGCCAAGCTCGAGGTCACTAGCGGCGACGCGCGCCACGATGCGCACGCTTTCTACGCTGCGCAGGGATACGAAGAGCAGCGGGTTCACTTCGTCAAGAATCCCGCAACCTGACAACGCTGGAGTGCACGCGTGGGAGATGTAGTGACAAGCGCAAACCGCCGCCGGCACGGCGCCCACCTCAGCAGTTAGACGGCGCGGATGGCACTTAAACTCCATCACGTCCTCGTCTATGCATCCGTGGGAGCGCCAGAGGCCAAAGGGCTGCTGGATGCAGGCCTCATCGAGGGCTCACTGAATACACATCCTGGTCAAGGTTCGGCGAATCGACGATTCTTCTTCGAGAGCGGATTTCTGGAACTGCTGTGGGTGCACGATGAACGTGAGGCGCAGTCAGCGCTCGCGGCGCCTACCAAACTGTGGGACCGGTGGACCGAACGCGGCAGGTCCGCCAATCCGTTTGGCTTGTGTTTCTCATCTGCCGAAGGCGCGAACTCTGTGCTTCCATTTCCTTCGTGGGCATATCGGCCCGACTACTTGCCTGGCGAGCGCTGCATTCTCTTCGCGGATAACCTGCCGCTATCAGAGCCTGAGGTCTTCGTACTGAGTTGGCCTCAAGCGCAGTCGTCACCTGAAACGGAGCCGACGAGGCACCCGCTCGGTCTCTGCGAAATGCGATCGGTGTCGGTGGGCTTGCCAGACCCCGGCTCCATCTCCAGCTGCCTGCGTGCGATCAGGGATGCCGGACTTGTCCAGGTTCACTACAGTGCCGCACCAGAGCTTGTCGTCGAGTTCACTTCGCAGAAAGAGATCCAGCAACGTGTTTCTGCGCTGGGGCTCACTATCGTCGGACACCAGGCGGCTGGGGCCTGACAGCATTTGAGGAGTGGCACCATGGATCGATTCACAGGCGGTTGCCTTTGCGGCAATGTCCGAATGGTCGCGTCGGGGCTCCCAAACCGGGTCGGCCTTTGTCATTGCCTCGACTGCCGCAAGCATCACGGCGCGCTCTTTCATGCTTCCGCCATATTTCCCCAGGATGCGGTGACGGTCGAAGGCGAAACACGCGACTACGCCGGGCGGTTCTTCTGCCCCCGCTGCGGCTCGTCGGTGTTCGCGCGCACGGCAGACGAGATCGAAGTGAACCTGGGATCCCTGGATTCCCCCGACCTGCTGAGGCCTACCTACGAAAGCTGGACTATCCGCCGCGAATCCTGGTTGCCGCCGTTTCCGCTCGCGAACCGATACGAACGCGATCGAGGTTGAATTCATGCAAACGATCTACGAAGCAATGGGTGGTGACGAAGGCGTGTTGAAGCTGGCCAGCGCGTGGCACGCCCGAGTGCTGGCGGACGAAGTGGTCAGCCATGCGTTCAGCCACGGCTTCCATCCACAGCACACCGAGCGTCTCGCCGCGTACTGGGCCGAGGCTCTCGGCGGCCCGACTACCTACTCGACCCGGCATGGCGATGAGACGTCAGTCGTGCGGACGCACAGCGGCAATGGGCCGCACGAGGACATGGATCAGCGGGCGATTGCGTGTTTCGACCAGGCGCTGGGAGACATCGGGCTCGCGAGCAACGAGCGCCTCCGGGCAGCGTTGCACGACTACTTCGCGTGGGCCACCCACACTACGATGGCGCGCTACCACCATTCGGCCGACGACGTGCCAAAGGGTTTGCGCATCCCGAAGTGGTCGTGGGAAGGGCTCGTCAGCGAATCGGATCAGCCGTGATTATTTCGTGCCGCGCGGCGCGAACACGTCGACCGACAACGTCACGGTGCGGCTTTCACGCGGATCGAGCGCGCCGACGCCTATCACCTTGCGGTCCACTTCCTCGCCGCGATCGTTGCGAATCGAAACCACCACCGAGTATTCCCAAGCGTCGGCGCCCTTGGGATTGCGAAACGCGCCTTCGACCTTCAGCGCGGAGAACGTCTGCTGCGCCCGGGCTTCGACGACCGCTTTGGGATCGAAGCGCAGATGGTGGCTGCAGCCCGGGCAGACGCTGGCGCTCTCCAGGATGGTGGTTTTGCAGTGCGGGCAGATCCTGGTCTTGCCGGGTGCCACGACACGGACGTTCATGGGTCCGTCAGTGCTTGGGCTTCTCATCCCAGCCGAATTCCGCTTTGCCGCGCATGCGCGAACCCGCCGCCACGGTGAGTGAGCCGGCCTTCAGTTCCCCGTTGAACACACCGGTCTGCAGAGCTGGCCGCCAACGACCACGGTGTCGGCCTTGACGCCGCCGGTCACATGCGCGCCCGGTTCGATGGTCAGGTTGCCCTGCACATTGACATCGCCCTTGAAGTCGCCGGCGATGCGGACATGTCCCGCGCCATCGATCTTGCCCTCGATGGTGAGCCCGGCAGCGATGATGGATTCCTTCATCGATGCTGCATCCACGCGATTCTGCGTCGCGAGTGGGCGCGGAGCCGGTTCATTGGCCGCCGACAGCACGGACACCTTCTCGGGCGCCTTCGCGACGGGCTCTGGTCCACTCTGTTCCCGACCAAGTTGATCTTTCCACAACGCCATGACAAACCTCCTGTATCTGAAACGCGCATCGATCTCGCTCGAGATCGATGAACGTAAGTACACAGCGAAATCGGGAGTGTCAAACATCTCGGCGGATTGTCGGGATATGCCGACATGTGTGGGCAGCAAAGCCCCTAGGAACGAGGAAACGAGGCTGGTCATCATCAGGCGCAAGCAACTCTGGCGGTCGAGCAGGCCGCTGTTCTGTCTCGCCGCATTCGTGCTGACGGCTGCGCAGGCTCAGCAACCTCCGGCTGTGGTAGCCGCCCCGAAGCTCGATTTCAGCAAGATCGAGATCAAGACCACGCGGCTCGCCGACAATTTCTTCACGCTCGAAGGGCAAGGCGGAACCATCAGCGTGCTGACAGGACCGGACGGCGTGCTCATGGTCGATGGCCAGTTCGCTGCGCTGACGGACAAGATCGTTGCGGCGATCAGGAAGGTCTCCGACCAACCGATCCGCTTCCTCATCAACACGCACGTTCACGCCGATCACACCGGCGGCAACGAGAATTTCGCCAGGCTCGGCGCGCTGATCTTCGCTCGAGACGAACTGCGGACACGACTCGAGAACCCCTCGCCAGGTCCGGACGGCCGAGCGCCGCCGGGCGCTCCGGCAAAAGCGCTGCCCATGGTTACCTATGACGGTCCGGTCACGCTGCACCTCAATGGCGAGGATGTGCAGCTCATCCCGATCCGCGCGGCTCACACCGACGGCGACACGCTCATTCGTTTTCCAAAGCACGACGTACTCGCAGCCGGTGACTACTTCCGCTCGGTGGGTTTTCCGTTTGCGGACCTCGACAATGGCGGCACGCTCGCGGGCCTTCTCGCAGCGCTGGATGAGACCGTCGACCTGGCGGGTCCGAACACGAAGATCATTCCGGGGCACGGTCCCATCGTCGACCGAAATGCCGTCATCGCGCAGCGCGACTTGCTGCTCGCGACGCGCGACAAGGTCCAGGTGCTGGTCGCGCAAGGCAAGAGTGTCGATGAAGTGCTTGCGGCTAACTTGACGGCGGGCGCCCATGTCGCCGTTCCGCCGCGCGCGCATACGGCGGAGCAGTTCGTGCGCTGGCTGTATACAGAGCTGAAGAGATCGCAGTAGTTTCCGGAATGACGACTTCAACTTGCGGCCTGACAAACCCACTCCGCGTGCTTCTGGGAGTGTTGTGCTTCGCAGTGGCGAGCACGGCATTCGCCACCGACGCCAAAACCGGGCAGCTCGTTGCCCGTCTCGGAAAGATAGTGGTCGATATCCCGGCGGGCTTTTCCGGCCCGCAGCGCACATTTCCGAACGAGCAGGCCGAACAGGATGTGTATGTTTCGCGAGACTCGCCGCCCGTTGTTCTACAGATGACTCTCATCACTGTGCCCCAGGTGCCGCCCGATCTCACCGAGGAAAACCGGTATGGAGCGGCAGAACACTTTCTCTCCGGCGGCCTCGGGATGTTTGCGGAAAAGGTCAGGCAGTGGTCTCAAGCACCAATCGAAAAGGCTCGGCTCGGTGGATTCCTGGGCGCCCGCGCCAAATGGACCGGCAACCTCCACGGGTTCCCGGCCACAGGAGTGATGTATTGCGTTGTCACAGGCAAAGAATCCTTTACCTTTCACACCTTCGGAAGCGCGGTCGACTCGAATGCGTCACTCAAGTCGTCCATACGAGCAATAGAAAAATTGCGCGTTGACGCGGCTGACAAATCGCCAGCGCGCATCCCTGGGAAATGAGTTGCCAGCAACAGGAACACACAGATGACCACGCCGATTTCCGGCAATATTGCCGGCGCTTCAAAGGACACGCGAGGCTGGTTTCTCGGGCACTTCATGCCGGGTGACGACAATCCGCTTCGAACCTCGGAGCTCGAGTGCAAGTGGTACACCCACGCAAAGGGTGAGACGCGCAGCGAGTGGGCGCCTGCGAATTCCGTCAAGACGCTCAACATTCTCATCCGCGGGCACTTCGTGCTGCTGTTTCCGGACAAGGAAGTTTCCCTGGAGAAGGAAGGGGATTTCGTGCTTTTCGGTCCTGGCGTGCCGCATTCCTTTCGGTCCGTGCAGGAATCTCTCGTGCTGACGGTGCGCTGGCCGTCGCTGCCACCCGGCCGTTAGGCGCCCCGTACTACGGCGCATGAAGGTCTACTACAACTCCGCTTGCCCTGTGTGCAAGGCCGGCATTGAAGAGCAGATGGAAAAAGGCGCGAGCTGCGAAGTCCAGTGGGCGGACGTGCACAAGGACAACGCGCTCGTGTCGGAGGTCAACGGCGAGCTGGAGTTCGTTCGAGAGCGCCTGCACGTCGTCGATGAGAAAGGAGACCTGCATGTCGGGTTCGACGCCTTCCTGGCGATCTGGAAGAACTCTCCTACGGAACGCTGGAAAGCCCGGGCTTTCGGATTGCCGGTCATCAAACAACTGTGCCGTATCGCATACAATCTGTTTGCCGCGGTCCTGTACAAGTGGAACAGATCGAAGAAACACTGGTAGATCAAAGGAGATCTCAAATGCTGCGATTTACACAATTAACGTCGATCTTCGTTGTCGTCGCAGCGTCCGTGTTGGCCGCGTGCTCGAAGAAGGAAGAAGCGCCGCCACCACCTGCGGCCACACCCACTGAAACGCCAGTAGCAGAATCCGCGCCGGCCACGACGAAAGAGGGCGTCGAGAATTTCAAGATCGGCGACCTTGCCGCCACGGCACTCCTCGACGGCGGCATAGAACTGCCCAATGACAACAAGGTTTTCGGCGTGGGGCACACGCCAGCAGAAGTGGCCGCATTGCTCACTGCCGCCGGCCAGCCCACGGATAAACTCAAGCTCAGCATCCAGCCACTGCTGGTCACGACGCCTGATCGCGTGCTGCTCTTCGACACCGGCGCGGGTTCGAACTTTGGCCCGGGCGCCGGGCAACTATCTACTTCGCTGAAGAACGCCGGCGTCGATCCCGGCAGTGTCACGGACATTTTCATCTCGCATGTGCATGGCGATCACGTGGGCGGGCTCGTGAACGCGCAGGGCGCGCTCGCATTCCCGAATGCGACCATTCATCTCTCCAAGCCCGAGTGGGACTACCTGTCCGGCATGAAACCTGACGCCGCCAAGAGCGTCGGCCTCGCGAACCATGCTGCGCTGGTTTCGGCCATCACGCCCAAGGTCGATGCATTCGCACCGGGCGCCGACCTGGTTCCCGGCGCCGTCAAAGCCGTGGAGATCACCGGCCATACGCCCGGCCACTCGGCTTACATGATCACGTCCGGCGACAAGTCACTCCTGTATGTCGGCGACTCGATGCACCACTCCGTCGTCTCGGTTCAGAAGCCGGACTGGGCCTGTGGATTCGACGGAGATGCGAAGTCGGCGGCCGAAAGCCGCGGCGCGCTGCTGTCGAGGCTCGCTGCGAGCGGGCAGCGCATTTACGCAGTGCACTTTCCGTTTCCCGGCGTCGGCAAGATCGAGAAGCAGGGTGAAGGCCTGGTCTGGGTGGCCGAGTGATCT
>Ga0193753_10002761_pt1 | contig 13533 bp, 12 predicted proteins | sample H1c2metaG_FD_144925 | JGI IMG/M metagenome (GOLD analysis project Ga0193753, IMG submission 144925) | Soil microbial communities from a riparian zone of the East river system, Colorado, United States - H1c2 | ecosystem: Environmental > Terrestrial > Soil > Riparian zone | place: USA: East... | reverse complement strand
CGAAAAGCCGCCCATGGTGATCATGGATTCCAGGCGGCCCATCGCTTCGCGCGGGGAGTTGGCGTGCAAGGTGCCCATCGAACCGTCATGGCCGGTGTTCATCGCCTGCAACAGGTCGAAGGCCTCGGGTCCGCGCACTTCGCCCACGATGATGCGTTCGGGACGCATACGCAGGCAGTTCCTGACCAGATCGCGCATGGAGATCATGCCTTGACCTTCCAGGTTGGCCGGGCGGGTTTCCAGCCGCACCACATGAGGCTGTTGCAGCTGGAGTTCAGCGGCGTCCTCGCAGGTGATGACGCGCTCTTCCGTGTCGATGTAAGCGGTCATGCAGTTCAGCAAAGTGGTCTTGCCCGAACCGGTGCCGCCGGAAATCAGGATGTTGCAGCGGCAGCGGCCGATCACCTGCAACACGCGCGCCGCATCCGGGCTGATCGAGCCGAACTTGACCAGGTCGTCCAGGGTCAACTTGTCTTTCTTGAACTTACGAATGGTGAGCGTGGGCCCGTCAAGGCTGAGCGGCGGGCCGATGACGTTGACGCGGCTGCCGTCCAGCAGGCGCGCGTCGCAGATGGGCGAGGATTCGTCGACGCGGCGGCCGACCTGCGACACGATGCGCTGGCAGATGTTCATCAGCTGGGCATTGTCGCGGAAGCGGATGTTGGTGAGCTGGACCTTGCCCTGGACTTCGATGAAGACCCGGTTGGCGCCATTGACCATGATGTCGGCGATGTCATCGCGCGCCAAAAGCGGTTCGAGCGGACCGTAGCCCAGGACATCGTTGCAGATGTCCTGCAGCAGATGCTCCTGTTCGGCGATGGACATCACCACCGCCTTGATCGAGATGATCTCGTTGACGATGTCGCGGATTTCCTCGCGCGCCGCCTCCTGGTCGAGCTGCGCCAGCTGCGCCAGATCGATGGTGTCGATCAGGGCGTTAAAGATGGTGGACTTGATCTGGTAATAATCTTCCGAGCGGCTGTCGGTCGCCACCCGCGCCGCCGGCTTGGAGGCCTGCGGCGCGACCTGAACAGCGGACGCGGCAAGCGGTGCGGCAGGGGCATTGACGCGCGGCGGCGCGTTTGCCGGCTCGCGCGACGAGACGGCGGGCTTTGCAAGGGCAGCCTCGGAACCACTACGCTTGCCGAACATGGCTTATGCCTGCTTCCTGCTTTTGAGGAATGAGAAGATGGACACGGTATTCTTGCCGGCCGCGCTCTGTACGGCGCGTCCGGTGATGACGCGGCACAGTTGACGCAGAGCTTCCGACACCGGCGCCTTGGGCGCCAGTTCGATCACCATCTGGCCATTGTTGGCGGCCTGGCCGAACAAAGCGGGTTCAAAGGCGATGATGGCGGCAGGAGACAGCGCCATGGCTTCGGCGAAATCCTTGCAAGGGATTTCCGGGCGCTTGGGCAGGCCGACCTGATTGATCACCAGGCGCGGCGGCGCATCATTGGGGCGGGCGCCTTTGACCAGGTCGATGATATTCTTGGCGTTGCGCAGGCTGGTGAGGTCCGGCGTCGCCACGATCACCACATCGTCAGCCGCCAGCAGGGCCGCCTTGATCCAGGGCTGCCAAGCATGCGGCAAGTCCAGAATGACGCAGGGAATGGTCTGGCGCAACGCATCGATGACCGCTTCATAGGATGCCGGCGGGGCGTCATGGTCGCGTTCCAGAGCGGCAGGGGCGGTGAACAGCGAAAGATGCTCGCCGCGCTTGAGCAGCAACCGGTCCAGCAACACATCGTCGAGACGTTCGGGGGCGTTCAGCGCATCTGCCACGCCCTGGCTGGCTTCGTCATTGAAGTCCAGCCCCACGGTGCCGAACGGCAGGTCCAGGTCAACGATGGTGGTGTTGATGTGCAGCTCTTCGGCAATGCACCAGCCAAGATTGTGCGACAAGGTAGAGGAGCCCACGCCGCCACGGGCTCCGATCACGGCCACAACACGGCCGATCGGCGCAGCGCCCGGATCCAGGTAAAGACCAGAGATCACTTCGATCATTTGCAGCGGCGACAGCGGCGCCACCAGATATTCGGATGCGCCGCGGCGCATCAGTTCCCGGTACAGCTCCACGTCATTGCTGCGGCCCACCACCACCACCTTGGTTGCCGGATCGCAGACTTCCGCCAGGCGATCGAGTTCTCCCAACGCTTCCGCGCCATGCAGCTTGGTTTCGACCACCAGCAGGTTGGGCGTGATCTGGCCGCGATAATGCTCGACAGCGGCATCGATCCCGCCCAATTGCACTTGCTGATGCGCCTTGGCCAGGCGGCGGTCTTCGCCCGCACGTTGCAGAGTGGCCACGGTATCGGGAAATTCGCAGAAGGCGTGAATGGAGATTCGCGGCACCGGACGTTCGTGCGGCGCGGCGCCAAAATTTTCCACTTGCGGGAGCTTGCTCATGTTCTGTTCCGTTTCACCCGCTACTGGCCAACACTGGATACATCGGCCGACTGTTCCTTGGATTTGGCAGCCGAAGTAACCTCACCCTTCTGGTAGTGATCCATCACCATGGCGCGCCGCTCGGTGTCCACCGGGCCCATAGCGCCCGGACCCAGCAGATCGCGGGGATCGGCCACCATGGCGGCGATATTCTGCTGAACCGAGCAACCGAAGTTTTTCGGCGTCTGGTTGTCGAGGGTGAATGCCTCGTTTTCCGACCAGTTGCCGCAGGCCTGGGTATGGGCCGTGTAAGCGATATAACTGACGTCTACCCGGTTATCGCCGTTTGCAACGTCATGGGTCGAGACCAGAATCTTGTCACGGCTGATGCCGGTCGCCGCGGCGCGCTCGGCCAATGCAGTTATGGCGGCGCGGCCGGGAATGCCATTGGGTACGCTGATCCCAAGGCTGCCATTGCCGTGAACGCGATAGTCGGCCAGGAAAGCGTCGAATTTGGCGGCGTCTTCGGCATTCATGCCGTCCGCGAACTGTACCTTCAGTTCGCGAAAGCTGGGCTCAACCGTAATAGGATGATTGCGGGCGCCGTCTTCCGAAACCATGACGCCGTCATTGGCGACAGAACAGCTGCCCGCCATCAGGATGGAGGCCAGCGCCGCGGCACGAAGCAGATAATCCAATTTCATGGCTTTCTCCTAGCGCACGACAAAGCCGACAGGCGCGGACGCCTGCGGCGAGACGGGCTTCTCGTCTTTCTTCTTGTAGACCGCGTTCAGGCGGCCCAGCAGGATGGTTTCCGGATCGCTGGGCGCGATGAAGCCATCGGTGGGCGCCGACAGCGCCGCTTCTGTCGTGGGTTCGACCAGATAAGCGCTGACCAGCACCACCAGTTCGGTCTGGTCGTCGGCAAAGTCGCGGCTGCGGAACAAGGCGCCCAGCACAGGCAGATCCTTCACGCCGGGGAAGCCGTCGATCACCTGCTTGGTGTTGTGCTGCATCAGGCCGGCGACGGCAAAGCTGCCGCCCGACGGGAGCTCGATGGTGGTCGCGGTGCGGCGCACGGTCAGGGCGGGAATGGTCAGGCCGGTGGTACTCCCACCGGACAAGGTAAAGGCCCCGGTGTTGGACAATTCGCTGACTTCGCTGGAGAGCTGCAGGCTGATGCGGCCGGGCGCCACCACCACGGGGGTGAAGCTGAGCCCGACACCGAACTGCTTGAATTCCACCGTGACGTTGCCGTCGCGATCGCGGCTGGCGGGCACGGGAAATTCGCCGCCGGCCAGGAATTTCGCGGTTTCGCCACTGACGGCTGTCAGATTGGGTTCGGCCAGCATATGCACCAGACCGACCCGTTCCAATGCCTTGAGCTGGCCCTGAACGTTATTCTGTACGTTGCAGATGCCACCACCACTCAGGGCACCAAAGGGATTGGCGGCGGTCGAAGCAGAATTGCACACCTGGCCCGCCTGCAGTCCCGACAGATCGCTCAAGGCCTGGCCAACCAGATTGAACTGGTTGGCGGTGGAGATGCCGATCGGGGTTGAACCACCCACGATTTTGGCGGCCGCCAGATTGACCCCAAATTGCTTGGCGATGTTGCGGTCCATTTCGGCGATGCGGACCTTCAGCATTACCTGCTGGCCGCCGGCGATCCCGAGCATGTTGACGACCTTCTTGGCGTCGCCGGTGAAACGCGCCGCCAGGTCGGCGGCGCGGCTGGATTCGAGCGCGCTGGCGACCGAGCCGGTCAGCACGACATTGTCGTTCATGGCCTGCACCTGGATGGCGGAATTGGGCAGGCTGGCTTTCATCAGAGCCCCCAGGTCAACCACGTCCTTTTCGACGCGGATATCCAGCGCCAGAATCTGCTTGCCCTGTGCGTCAAAGAAGAAGGCATTGGTCTGGCCCACCTTGGTGGCCAGGAGGAAGATGCGCCGCGGCGTACGCACAACGGCATCCACCAGATCGGGATTGGACACCAGCACGTCGCGCGCATCGGCATCGAGTTGCACCACGGCGGCCTTGTCCAGGGACAAGGTCAGCCGCTGATGGGCGGATGCGCCACGGGTGGAGATGGTCATCACCTGGGCATTGGCTTCATCCAGAACCGGACGAGCCGGCGCCGCGAAAACAGGGGAAGGCGCGGCAAGCACCAGCGCGATGAGAATATTGCGGAGGGTCATTACTGGGGCTCCTGCCGGTTACTGGATCCGGTCATGCCGTAGCGGATAACGGAAACCAGACCATCATATGCAACCGCACGTTTCTTTTTCAGCGCGGCATCATCCAGGCCGGCGACATTGGTGTCGCGCAAGGGACGAAGCGACAGTGACAACTGCCCCGACGTGGCGGCGGCGGCAATCACCTCGGCCTGCTCCGGCGACACTTCGACTGTCGCGGTCTTGCCGACCACGGTGCGGGTGTCCTTTTCCTGGCGGAAGGTTTGATCCACCGCCAACACGCGCAAGTTCGACAGAATGGTTTTGGCAAAGCTGCGCGCGGCATTGCCTTCGGACTTGCGGGTGAGGATCACATCGACACGATCATTGGGCAGGATGAAACCACCCGCGCCGGAGTCCACAGAGATGGAGATCGAAATCGCGCGCATGCCTTCGCCCAGGGTTGCGGCCATGAAACCCGAAGCATCACCATGCACGAGCGCGGTCTGCGTGATGGGCTGGCCCGGCAGGATCATCGCGCGCACCACGACGCCCTTGACGACTGCTTCTTCGCTGCCCACGGACTCATGCGTGATGAAAGAGGGGTCCACCGTTGAGGCCGGCCATTTTTCCCAACGCACCTGTTCAACGGAAAGCGCCTGGCCGGGCGTGAGATTGGTGGCCGCGACAAGAACTTCGCTCATCGCGATCGTGGGCACGACCTTGGCTTGCGCGACCGGGGTGCCGCCCCCGCCCATCATGCCGCGTACAAGAAACGCGGCGCCGCCAGCCGCCACAAGGGCAAAGCCGAGCACAATAAGGCGTTGGGTGTTCATCGGGACAGCTCCTTTGGTGACAATTCACCACGCAACCCTTTAGAAATTGCTTAATGGGAGCGGTTCAATTGCACTTGGACAGACAGATGTTTCGCGTCGAACTTTGATTAAAATTCCAGCGACGCGTTCACCCCGGTCCGGCAGCCTTTGCTAAGCACCCGCAGCAAAGCGGAAAACTTCCGTCGAAGGCAACAGGAAGAAGGCGCTGCTGGCCAGCGCCACGCCGTAAGGGATGCCGGACCGTGGGTCATGCAGTTTCACGATCCAGCTGTGGCGCGTGAGAAATTCCGGCAGCGGACACTGGCGCAGAGCCAGCAGGCCCAAGGTGAGAAGGCCGCCGAGCAGGCTGGCCAGCAAGGCGTAGGGCAGCATGTCGTTCAGACCCAGCCACAACGCGACCGCCGCAAACAGCTTGGCATCGCCGCCACCGATATAACCCAGCGCGAAGAGCGTGAAACCGATGAAAAGCCCGATCATGCCGGCCAGCAAATGCCAGCCGATGACAGCGGGAGAAAGCCCGGCGGCGACGGCGAAGATCGCGAAAGCGGCCGCAAAAGCCAAAGTAAGGAAATTGGGGATGGTGAAGCTGGCCAGATCCCAACCTGCGGCGGCGGCCAACAGGAGCGGCAGTGCGACAATGACCAGGATTTCCGCGAGCATTTGCGAACTCTAGAAAAACGAACGGCCGCCTTTTTTGGAGGCGGCCGTTCTGATGAAAATTCCGGCAACCGTTACAAGGCGCCGGCGACGCTGTTAAAGGTCGTCGTCAGGTTGGTGCCGAGAGTTTTCACGGCAGTGATGATGACGACAGCGATGAGAGCGGCAATCAGGCCATACTCGATGGCGGTGGCGCCGGATTCATCGCGAACGAAACGCGAGATGATGTTCATTTTAGTCTCCAACTTTAGTAACACCCTAGGATGCCCAACCCCCGACGAAGTCGTTTCGATCGTTGTGGACCCGATCAGACTAGAGGACGCCGCTTAATTTCGGCTTAAGCTTGGGAGGGACAATTTTCTCAATCTTTTATCGACGCAACGCGAAAAAGGCGGAGAATGCGCGGCCTCGTCGCCCGCTTTTAGCCTTTGTTTACCAAGAAGCGATTTTGGCCTCCTGCAGCGTGCCCTGCTGGTGCGTCTGTGCGTTGCACCGCCGATATATCAGTCCGAAAGAGAAAATCATCGCGGGAACCGCCAGCGGGATGAATGTGGCTTGCGCGACGTTTCGCGCGACGATGGGCACACACCAGAGGATAGTCAAAGACAGAATTTCATAGCCCGCGAAGCCGCGTGCTTTTCCTTCCGCGGCCAGCAGCGCGATCACCGGCGCCAGCAGCATCAGATCGTAATCCAGGCAATAGGGTGTGGTCAGCAGGGCGGCGAGACACAGCGCGGCTTTCTTGTATGCGATGGGGACGGAAGCGCGCCAGATTCGCAGTAGAGCAAACATCACCGTCAAGGCGACGATTGCCTGGGCGCCGTAAGCCAGCCCTGTCGGGCCATGCCACAAGCGAACGAGCGCGAACACGCTTTGGATCTTGTGAAATCCGGTATTGCCTTGTTCCAGCACGACCGTGCGGGTGAAATGCATCGAATCCAGAAAGGCCGGCCAGACATCTCGTCCGAAAATTGTCGTCACCGCTGCGGCCAGGCACAGGACCGTCGCAGTTGCCGCGCCGAAGGTTCGCCAGCGCCCGGTTGCGGCCAGGACAAAGGGGATCACCACGGCAAATTGTGGCTTGTAACAGAGCAGGCCAAATAGCGCGCCCGCGGCAAACGGGCGCTCGTCCAGCAATACAAGACCGGATGCGAACAGGGCGGTGGTCAGAAAACCATTCTGTCCATGCGTCAGATTTACAAAAACCGCCGTGAAGCCCAGCGTCAAAAGCAGCCACAGCCGATCGTGACCCAGGGCCGGCATCGCGCTCTTGCGGAGCAGTAAACCCATCGCACTCAGATAAAACAGCAGCGACGCTCCCTGCCAGAGAATAAGGGCTGGAATATAGGGAAGCTGGGCCAAAGCAGCTGCGACCAGCAGGAAGAACGGCGGATAGTGCCAGCCATAGAATGGCGTCGCCGGACCGAATATCGCCCGTTCTGCTTTCAACTGGCGATAGACGTCAAAGGGCGCGGTGGCGTCGCCATGCGCCGCCGCCACGCCGGCGGCATAGACGTCGGAGAAGTCGGTTCCCAGCGGACGACCAGCATAGTCGTTCAAGCCATGCGCGCTGATGCCAAGAAGCAGGATGCAAAGAACCAATGCCAGGATCATTCCCCAAGCCCACAGCGTCATGCGCTCGCGCGTCAGAAAATCGCCGCTGCGCAACAAGAGGACAATTTTCTGCATGAGCCGCTGTGTGAGGTTTCGGCAAGGATGGCAGCGGGCGTTTAAGAATGCGTTATTCCGGCCGGTGCGCCCAATTGCGCCGAGACACTTAAGGCTTCTTTAACAGCGTCGCTCTAGTCTGGCCTTCCAAATATGTCGGAGTCCGCCATGCGCCGCGCTCTTTTTGCCGCCACGCTCCTTGCCGCAATGCCGGCCTATGCCGCTGGCAGGAACGATTCCGTCGCCCTGGCGCTGGACGAGGTTCACACCCTCACCTTCCGCACTCCGGTATCGACTGTTTATGTGGGCAATCCCACGATCGCCGATGTCACGATGATCGATGCCCGTCATGCCTTTGTGCAGGGCAAGGGCTATGGCCGCACCAATATCATGGCGCTGAATCGCGACAATGTGATGGTCTTCAACACCCATGTCACCGTGACCGGCAATCAAGGCGGCGGCACCGTCACTCTCAATCGTGGCGCCCAGCGCGTGACCTTGAACTGTGCCGGCGGACGTTGCGAGCCGACCCCGATGCCGGGCGATGGCAAGGATTATGATATCCTCAACGGTCAGATCACGGCGCATCAAACCGCCGCGCGCGGTGCGGCGGCCGTCAGCGAAGCCAAGAACTGATCCTGATATAGATCTTCGCCGGCCGCCGCTGGACAATTCACGTCCAGACCGCTGCCGAGTATTGCATCCCATGGCGAGAATTCTTTTCGGTGTCGGCAACTGCCGACACGCGCCATAGCGTCAACATCACCTGGCTCAGCAGCCCCAAGCTTGGTTACTTGACCATGCGGACGTTGGTGATCTGCTGGGCGATCTGCTGGAAGGTGGTGACCACCGCGCTGGTGCTGGTGAGGTCGAAATACTTGGTGGGGTCGGTGGCGCAGTTGGACAGTGGCGCGGACTTGCCGTTGGTGCCGATATGCAGGAAGATCGAATAGACCACCACGCCATCCGCCTTGGCGGCGTCGCACACCTTGTCCATGCGATCGTCGATATAGCCGTCTTCGGTGGTGCCTTCGGTCGAACCGTCGCCCCACCAGCGGTCCTGGGTGTTGAGACCGTCGGACAGGATGATGATGTAGCGGGTGGTGTTGGATGGCGCCGCACCGGGGCTGTAGGGCGAGCTGTCGGACAGGGTCTGCCAGCCATGCGCCATGCCAATGGCCTGGTTGGTGGAATTGTTCGGAGCCATGTCGTCGATCTCCTGGCCCAGCGCGGTCCAGTTGGAGCTGAGCGGCGTGACCATGGTGGTGAGGCATCCGGACATGTTCATGGCGGGGAAGCCTGTGGCGGTGGTGCTGGGGGCGGTGTTGCTGACGTCATAATCATAGGTCTTGTCGCGATCCATGATGCAGCCGGTCCAGGTGGAATGGCTGTTGACGCGCCAGGTGTGGGTATAGCCGCCATAGGCCGACTTGGTGACGGCAGTGTCGGTCTTGGTCTGGGTAATGGTGCGGGTCCAGGTGCATTTCTTGGGGCTGTTGTTGTCACAGCTCTTGCTGCCATCCACGGTGCTGTTGGTAACGGTGTTGCTGTTGTTGCTGGTGCTGTTGCCGCTATAGCCGCTGGTGACCACCGTCGTGGTGTTGTTGGTGGTCGTGCCGTTCTTGGGATAGTTGCTCTGGTTGGTGCAAGTGATGGTGCCGCTGCCCTTCTGGCTGCAATCCTGCTTGGTGGTGATCGGCGTGGTGTTGGTGCTTGTCACGGTCTGGGTCTGGGCGATCACGCTGTCCCAACAACCATTGTAATAGCGGTCGCGGTGGGAAGAATTGCCGTGGTCGCCATCATCGATGCCGGGGCAGATCATGCCGCTGGACGGAATCGAGGAGACCTTCGAGGCGCCGTTGCTGGAGCTGGAGACGCAGTAATAGCCATAGGGGCTTTTCAGCTGGTTGCTGCTGGTGGTGAAGGGGCAGTTAACGCCCGGCCCGTCATTGGTGCTAAGGGTGACGTTGGGCGGCGGCGCCTCCCAGTCGGTCCAGTCGATCCAGCTGGCGCTGACATTGGTGGTGCCGACATTGACGATGCGGTCGAACGGCACGATCGACACCTTCACGTCGCCGTCATTGGCGGCGGCATTGTGCAGGATGGTCAACAGCTGGTGCGAGGCGTTGTGCAGCGCGTCCATCTTGGAGCCGGTGGAATCGCCCTTTGACATGGAGCCGGAATTGTCCAGCACAAGCGCCACCCACAATTTGGTCTGGCCCCACACCACATTGGACGAGATTGTTATGGGCAAGGCGGTTATGTTCACCAGCTTCATCAGCACGGTGGGCATGGAAGTGGTCGCGGTGATCACCACCGAGCCTTTGCTGTCAAAGCCGCCGTTCAGGGGAATGGTGACAGTTGGGGTGCCATAGTCTGTCGTGTTCACGGTATAATTGGCGGCGAAATATTTCCGCGCCAGTAGCTGGGCGCTTGCTTGGTCCAAGCCAGTGGTCGAGCCCACTGCCAACGCCGCCGCATCCAGCGCAGAACCCATCTGCTGGCGCACCAGCATGGCGCGCGCGAAATCCAGGCCGGTGCCGGCGGCTATCATAAACGGCAGCACTGAGATAGCGAAGATCATCGCAACGTTGCCACCCTTGGCCCTTACAAAGGCGCGCGTGGTAGCGACGAAGATTTTCAGCTTTTTGCCCATGGTCAGCCCATCCCTCATGGACGCCATCTTCCACAGAATCAGTGAAGAAGCTGTTGCCTTCGCGAAAGCCGGTAACACAAAGCTTAACAAAAACCGTCGAACCGTTAACGCCGCCGGACAAGAGATTGAAATGGCACGAGGTGGCCTGTCGTCTGTAGCAAAACCCTTAACTTCCCGTTGAGCATGACAACCTGTTTGGCTTCGCTTTGTCCTCATCCGCCCTTAGAAATAGGGTCGAAGAGGTTCATGCTGCCGTGATGCTCAGACCGCGTTTCAAAGACCTTTCTCAGCGCATGCGCGCCGACGCCGAAAAGGGTGTGGCGGCGATCGAATTCGCCATGGTGGCGCCGGTCTTTTTCATGATCCTGATGGCGACTATCGAAACCGGGGTGATCTTTTTCGCCCACACCACACTGCAAAACGCATTGAACGACGCGGCCCGTCTGGTTCGCACCGGCCAGACCGCCTGCTACAGCCTGGACGCCAACAACATGTGCAAACCGATGACCGAAGACGAGTTTCGCGCGAAAGTGTGCAGCGAGTCCGGCGCCCTACTGAAAAATTGCGGCAAGGATGCCAATGGCGACAGCGATCTGCAGTTCGATGTCAACGCTTATCCCAGCGGCTTCACCGGCGTGACCAATTCCTCGCCGCTGGACGCCAACGCGGACCTGCCCAAACTCAGCGTTTTCAATGTCGGCAATGCCTGCGACGTGGTGCTGGTGCGCGCATTTTACAAATGGCCGATATTCACGCCCGGCCTGAGCGCTCTGCTGGGCAACATGCATGGCCCATTCCACCTGCTGGCCACCGCGGCGGCATTCCGCAACGAACCCTATACCACTACGACAGGCGGCTGCTGATGATGCGGCGAGCTTTCCAGGCGATTGGATTTTGGGCGCGATCCCTGACAGGAGCGCGCCGCCGTGCGATCAATGAGGACGGCACCGCGGCGGTAGAATTCGCCATGGTGGCGCCGATCATGATCACCATGCTCTTTGGCGTGGCGGAAACCTCGCTGGCGCTTATCTGCCGAGCTGACGTCTCGCTCATGGCCGGCACCGCCGCAGACCTGATTTCGCAGGCAAATACGGTCAACACCGCCGATGTCAAAAATGTCTATGATGCCGCCGGCACGATCCTGTATCCCTACTACGATCCTGCGAGCGGCTCGGCCAAGCCGACGATTCGCCTGACCAGTGTTATCGACAATGGCAGTGGCGCGGTTGGCCAGAACCACCTGACCGGCAAAGTGGCCTGGACCTGTACCCAGCCCGGTTCGGGGACCTTGCCCCCAGCGACGGCTGTCGGGGGCACCGTAACGCTTCCGCAGGCCATCATGACCGCCGGCGGCAGCGTGATCATTGCCGAAATTGCCTACAAATATGACTCGCCTACCACCAAGACGATCGCCGCAACGATGAATTTCACCAACAATTTCTACACAAAACCGCGCCGGGTGTTGCAAATCGGGGCGCCCACGGGCGGCTGTCCTTAAAAGCGCGTTTGCCCCCTTTCAACGGGGACGGATGAGACCTTCCTGGGCCACAGACGCCACCAATACCCCGTCGCGCCGATAGATCGCGCCACGATTGAAGCCGCGCGCGCCCGAGGCCGACGGGCTGTCCTGGACATAAAGCAGCCAGTCGTCGGCGCGGAACGGGCGATGAAACCACATGGCATGATCCAGGCTCGCCACTTGGACATCCGAGAAGATGCTCTTTCCGTGCGGCAGCAGCGCAGTATCCAGCAAGGACATGTCGGAGACGAACGCCAGCAGGGCGCGATGGGTATTGGCACTGTCCGGCAAGGTCCCGCGCGTCTTCAGCCAGACGTGATCCACCGGCGGCCGCGCCGGACGATTTCCGGAAATTTCAAAGGGGCCGCGCCCCAGCACCGAGCGCGTTTCGAACGGGCGTTCGCGCGCCACCCATTGCCGCATCTCAGGCCTCAGTTCGGGATCGCGCAGCAACACTTGCTGATCGTCCTCAAGACTTTCGGGATCAGGTACCACCGGCATCTGCGACTGATGCTCAAAGCCGCTCTCAACCTTCTGGAAAGAGGCTGCCAGGATGAAGATCTGCGCCCCGTGCTGAATCGCGACCACACGCCGCGCGCTGAAGCTGCCGCCGTCACGGGAACGGTCGACCTCATAAAGAATCGGGACGTTGGGATCGCCGGGGCGCAAGAAATATGCGTGAAAGGAATGACAGGGGCGCTGCGTTTCCACCGTACGGGTAGCCGCCACAAGCGCCTGGGCCAACACCTGGCCGCCAAAGACTCTTTGGACCCTTTCAGGCGGAGAGAGGCCACGGAAGATGTTCTCCTCGATCTTTTCGAGGTCGAGCAGCACCAGCAATCTGTCCAGAGCAGCATCGGCCATTTTCAACTATCAATTTGTTATTGTTGGAAAAATTGGCAAAATCCAATAACATCCTTCCCGGCCTTAGGCTACTGAGAAATTGTCAGTAAGATAGAAATGTAATAGCGGATCATTTCGCACTCTTCGCTGTGGCCAGTGTGTCACAGGGCACGAATAAAACCTTGCGGCTAGGGGGTTTGTCTGCCGCAAAGCAGCATTTGCCATGGAGACATTCCGGGGGATCGCCGTTATAAACGGGCATTGGTTCAGACTTGATTGGCGGGGGGAATCCTGCCCGTCGGTATTTTAGCGAGGGTAGAAAAATGAAACTTCGTTTGCTCGCCATGGCGACAGTTGCCGCCGCGGCTTTCAGTACGCCCGCCTTGGCCGGCGATGGCTGGTATCTGGGTCTTGGTGGCGGCTGGGATAACCAGGTCGGCTACAACGTCAAGTCCGTTGGCAACCCGGCGATAATTGGCAAGACGAACGCCAAGGACAGCGCGATCGGCGCGGTCGCCATTGGCTATTCCTGGGGCGACACCGGCTGGCGCCTGGAAAACGAATTCGCTTTCACACAGCACGATACCTCGCTCAACGGCACGGGCGTGTTTGCCGCCACCGGCGGCAATCAGATCACCTCCGACATGGTCAACCTGATGTATGACATCCCGCTGGGCGACATGTGGAAGCTCTCGGTGGGCGGTGGCGTCGGCATCGGCGGCTTCCGTGGCTCGCTGCGTACCAACGGCACCAGCTTCGACATCTTCCGCGGAAGATGTCGAAGCTGGT
>Ga0193753_10002760_pt1 | contig 13537 bp, 10 predicted proteins | sample H1c2metaG_FD_144925 | JGI IMG/M metagenome (GOLD analysis project Ga0193753, IMG submission 144925) | Soil microbial communities from a riparian zone of the East river system, Colorado, United States - H1c2 | ecosystem: Environmental > Terrestrial > Soil > Riparian zone | place: USA: East... | reverse complement strand
AGACCGCGATCAACTCGGCTTGTTCCCGCACCGCGGCTCGCATCTGGCGGAACATCGGAAACGAGCAACTGTCGTAGACCCCGGCTTTGCCATCCGCGCCGAGGCTTTCAAAAGCGACCACTCGCAGCCGTTCGGGGTTGACCACCGGCAAGGGCCGCAGCAGCAATGCGTCGACAAGACGGAACGCCGATGTGCAGGCCCCGATCGCCAGAGCGAGCGACAAGATCGCCGCCGCCGAAGTCACCTTTTTCTTCTTGAGCTGCCGCCAGCCAAAGACGGCATCGGCGCGAAGCGAGTCGAGCCAGCCAACGAGCCGGATATCGCGGCTCTCTTCGCGGCGCCGCAACGCGGAACCGAACGCGCGCCGGGCCTCCACCGGATCGCGGCCCTCCTCGATCGCTTGGGCGAGGTGCGACTCCATCTCCTCATCAATCTCGCTGCTCACGCGATCGCCGCGAAATACGTTCCCAATGCGTGACCACAACGACATATCAAGCCATCCTTAGAACGCGATTGACAGCCGAAGTTACCGCCTGCCAGCGCGATTCTTCCGCGGCTAGCTGCTTTTTACCCGTCGCCGTCAGCTCGTATAATCGCGCCCGGCGCCCTGTGTCCTTGGTGATCCATTGGGCGCGAATCCAGCCGGCTTCCTCCATTCTGTGCAGCGCCGGATAGAGCGAACCTTCTTCGGCGCGCAGCACTTCGCCCGACATGTCCTGGATCGCCGACATGATCGCGTAGCCGTGCAAGCGCGGCCGCCGCGAGAGGAGTTTCAATACCAGCAAATCCAGGGAGCCTTGCAGGGAGTCGGGCTTTGGCATACTCAGACATCAGAGTACTTAGATGCCTGAGCCTCTGTCAAGTTTGGGCTTTGTTAGACTTCATCCGTTGCAATGATCAAAACGATTAAAATCCTCGCTTTCACCTGTTGCGCGCTTTCGGCCCTCGCAGCGGACGTGGCGCCGATGCGCCCGCCGGCGGTCCCGCTCGTGGTCCATGACCCGTACTTCAGCATTTGGTCAACAACCGACGAGTTGACTGCCAAGAACACGAGCCATTGGAGTGGCGCCGACGAGCCGATTACCGGTCTCTTGCGTATCGACGGTAAAGTACGCCGATTCATGGGAGGACAACCGCGCTGGGCGGCCATCGACGCCATGCGGCAAGTCAGCCGCGAAGTCACTCCGACCTCGACTGTATATGGATTCGAAGGGGATGGCGTTCATCTCGACCTGACGTTTCTGACCCCTGCGCTGCCGGACGATCTCGACGTCTTGTCCCGGCCTGTGACGTACGTAAACTTCGACCTGCATTCCACCGATGGGCGCAACCACAGCGCGCGGCTCTATCTGGATTGCGTGAGCCCCGGCTTGGGGCGCGGCATGTGGTCGCGATACGATTTGCACGGTTTGAAAGCGATCCGCGTGGGCAGGCTGGCGCAAAATGTCCTGGGACGGTCCGGCGATCAAATCGAGATCGATTGGGGGCACCTGTATCTGGCAGCGCCGGACGAGCCCGGCGTACAAACGCTCGGGGCCACCGCGCACGATCGATCGCTCTTCGCCACTACGCTCAATCTACCCGCGTCGCACGATCTCGAAATTCCCGATCAAACAGATAGAGACATTGCGCTCGCGGCAGTTTCTTTTGATATCGAAGTGAACGCCTCCGCTCCAGTCTCGCGTCATCTGCTCCTCGCCTACGACGATCTCTATTCCATTGAATATTTTGAGCGCCGGCTGCGTCCTTATTGGCGGCGCGGCGGCGCAACCATAGAAGACCTGCTCACGAAAGCCGCCGCCGACTTCCCTTCCCTGCGCGAGAAATGCCGCCGCTTCGATGCGAAGCTCACGTCCGACTTGGTGAGTGCGGGCGGGCCGAAGTACGCGGCGCTCGCGATACTTGCTTACCGCCAGACATATGCGGCGCACAAGCTGGCCATCGACTATGACGGCACTCCTTTGTATTTCCCGAAGGAGAACTCGAGCAATGGCTGCATCTCGACCGTCGACGTGATCTATCCGAGCGCGCCGTTCTTTCTCTTCTTCAATCCGCAGTTACTCGAAGCGCAATTGCGGCCCGTTCTGGATTACGCCAAGTCCGGACGCTGGCCCTGGCCCTACGCGCCACACGATTTAGGCCAATATCCTTTGGCGAACGGCCAAGTCTACGGCGGCGGCGAAAAATCCGAAGACCGGCAGATGCCGGTCGAAGAGAGCGGGAACATGCTGATCCTGATGGCCGCACTCGCCGATCGCGAAGGCAACGCCGATTTCAGCAATCGCTATTGGCCGCTCCTGACCCGCTGGGCCGAGTACCTGCGCGACAAAGGCCTCGATCCGGCCGAGCAACTCAGCACCGACGACTTTGCCGGACACCTGGCGCACAATACGAATCTTTCCATCAAAGCGATTACCGCGCTCGGCGCATATGGGCTTCTCGCGGAGAAACTCGGGAAACAGGATGTCGCGAAAAGCTATCGCGAGATCGCCGAAAGCATGGCGAAAAAATGGATGCAGATGGCCGCGGATGGCGATCACTATCGTCTGGCCTTCGACAAACCAGGCACCTGGAGCCAAAAATACAATCTGGTCTGGGACAAATTGCTCGGCCTGAAACTCTTTCCGCCGGAAATCGCGGCGAAAGAAATCGCCTTCTATAAGAAGCATTCGAACGCCTTTGGCGTTCCCCTCGATAGCCGCGCCGACTACACGAAACTGGACTGGCTCATCTGGACCGCGACGCTCGCCGACGACCCACGCGACTTCACGATTATTTCGGATCCGGCTTATCGATTCGCCAACGAGACAGCGGATCGGGTCCCGCTAAGTGATTGGTATTGGACGAGTAGCGGTAAGCAGCGAGGCTTTCAAGCGCGTTCAGTGGTCGGCGGAATTTTTATCAAAATGCTTGCCGCCAAGACTCAGTAGACTACTTGGCGAGCGCGAGAGCGCATGTCAAGGTCATCGAAACGGTACGCGCCGATCCTCTTATGCCGCTCGTTCACGTCGCACCCGCACCTTCACCTCGATTCGTGAACCAAGGCGGTTGAGAATTCCCATAAGGCGGTCGACTGTGAACCGATCCAGCTCCGCATTTCTAATGCGTGAGAAGTCGGCCGCGGCTATACCGGTGCGAATGTGCGCTCCACGGACGGAGAGCCGCTGACGATCTACCTCTTTGATGATTTCCGCCGCGAGGATCGCCTTGAACTGCTCGGCGTCCGCGTTCTTGTGATGAAGGTCGCGGAATACGTTGCCACTGCCGCGAACAACCTCCAGTTTTTCTTTCATCGCAACATCTCCTTCAGTCGCATCAATCGATCCTTGACGAGCTCAATCTCATGCTTCGGGGTCTTGATGCCCTGCATCGATTTCTTTTGGAACGCATGGACGATCCAGATGCCATCGCCAATTTGCACGGCGTAAACCACGCGATAGGCGTCGCCCCTAAATGCCAGGGCGATCTCGAATACGCCGGAGCCGAGACCCTGCATCGGCTTCCCTATATCGGCTTTACCGCCCTCTGCCGCGATAGTGAGTGCCGTGAGGCATATAGTGCGCGCCTTTTCCGGGAAGTCCTCAAAGTCCTTCAGGGCGGCCTTTTAGCCACGAGACGGGCCGAGTTTTTCGGGGCTCCGCCATGGCTACCGGATATCCCCCACGCCTCATGTTGTCATATCTGACAACATCTGTCAAATGACCGTTGCCTTCAACACTGGTAGCCAGCAGAAACGATCCTTATCTTTGTCTCTCAGCGGCCGTCGAATTGGCCATTCACTGGGTCCAATTTTTATCAAAAAGCTCCCTAGGCTTGACAAAATAGAGATATCGCCCTATTCTCTATCTATAAAGTAGAGAATAGCCATAACCTTTGCTCTAAGTTTCGCGATTCTGTCACTTACCGGCCTCTGGGACGGCGCCATCCAATACGACGACTACAAAATTCCCTTCCCCATCGAGTTTTCCCAGAAGGGACCGGACGTAACTGCCTCATTCTTCAATGGCGACGAGCGCGTTACCTCGACCAGCGGGAGACTCGCCGGCGACTCTCTCACGCTGAGTTTCGATCACTACGCGACACGGCTCACCGCGACACTTTCGGAAGGCACGATACGCGGAACGTACGGCAGCGTGAAAAACGGTTTCCGCAATTTCGAAGCCAAGCCCCATCAGAGCGCGCCCGTTTCGAGCGTCGAAGCGCCCGACATCAGCGGCGTTTGGGATCTTCCCAACGAAAGCCCGAAGGGTGAGCATGCCTGGCGTTTGATCGTTCAGCAGAAGGGAGCGGAGGCTTCGGCCGCCATTCTGCGAGTCGACGGCGACACGGGCACGCTGCGCGGCACTTACAGCGATGGGAAATTCGTGCTGAACCACTTCGACGGAGCGCGCGCTTCGATTCTGGAGATTGTGCCGAACGCAAATGGATCGCTGGCCGTGGCGTTGAAGGGGCTGCACAACCCGACCAAGAATTTCACGGCAGTGAAGCTCAACCAAGCGAAAGCCAAAGGTTTACCCGAGCCCACGAATCCGGATGAGCATACCCGTGTCAAGAATCCCCAGGAAGCCTTCGAGTTTCGCTTCCCCGACCTGCATGGCAATCTCGTTTCGAATACGGATGCACGTTTCAAAGACAAAGTCGTGATCGTCAACGTCACCGGAAGCTGGTGCCCGAATTGCCACGACGAAGCGCCCTTCCTCGCCGAGCTCTACCGCAAGTATCATGCGCAAGGCTTGGAAATTGTAGCTCTCGACTTCGAAGAGCCGGAGCAGTTGAAAGATCCGGCCCGGCTCCAGGCTTTTATAAAGAAATACGGAATCGAGTACACGTACCTGATCGCGGGCGAGCCCAAGGAATTACAGAGCAAGATCCCGCAAGCGGAGAATCTGAATTCCTGGCCGACTACATTCTTCCTGGGACGAGAAGGACGGGTTCGCGCAGTGCATGCAGGGTTTGCCGGTGTGGCGAGTGGGCCTTATAACGCCGAGTTGAGGAAAGAGGTCACAGGTAAGATCGAACAGCTCCTGAGCGAAAACGTTCGTGCCTCGCGCTAAAGCCAGCGTCCTCACGGTGCCCGGCTGGCATGGCTCGGAGGCATGCCACTGGCAAACGATTTGGGAAAGCCGCTACTCGGATATTTCCCGCGTCGAGCAGAGTGACTGGGAGCAGCCCGAGCTGGGTCGATGGATCGCCACACTGGACGGCCACGTCCGACGAAGCAAGGGCCCGGTGGTCCTGGTGGCGCACAGCCTGGGCTGTCTCGCTGTCGCGCACTGGGCGCAAAGTGCCAACGATCGATGCGATGTCGCGGCCGCTCTGCTTGTCGCGCCGCCCTGGTTTGGCGGCGAACAATCGTGTCCACGCGAAACTAGAGCTTTTGTCCCGATCCCAAAAGAAATTCTGCCGTTTCCTTCGACGCTGGTAGCCAGCCGGAACGATCCCTATCTTTGTTTCTCAGCGGCCGCCGAATTGGCCGATCACTGGGGCTCCAATTTTGTCGACGCCGGCTTCGCGGGGCATATCAACGTGTCGTCCGGTCACGGGGAATGGGCGCAGGGCGAGGATCTGCTGAAAGCTTTACTTCCGCAGCGCGCGCTCCTTCATCGCCAGGAAGAAAACGGGCACCAGGATCAGCACGTGAATCGTTGAAGTAATCATGCCGCCCACAATCGGCGCGGCAATCGGTTTCATCACGTCCGACCCAATGCCCGATTCCCAGAGGATCGGCACGAGGCTGGCTAACACGGCGACGACCGTCATGAGCTTGGGACGAAGACGGTGTACCGCGCCCTCGATCACAGCAGCCTCCAAATCGGCTTTCGTCAGAGCTACGCCGGATCGCGCGCGCTCCTCGAACGCGGCACGGAGATACACCACCATCACCACGCCCGTCTCGACGGCAATTCCAAAAAGAGCGATATAGCCGACCCACACCGCCACGCTGAAGTTATAGCCCAGGAACCATTGCAAAAGCAGACCCCCGGTCAGCGCATAAATCGTCGGGAAGATGAGCATCAGGGCCTCCGCAACGGAATGAAAAACCATGTAGAGCAGCAGAAAAATAACAAAAAATACAACTGGCAAAATCAATTTCAGCCGCTCGCGGGCGCGTAGCTCAAACTCGTATTCGCCCGACCATTGAAAAGAATAAGTAGCCGGTAGTGCGAGCTTTTCCCGAAAGCGGCGCGACGCTTCCGCGACAAAGCCACCGTAGTTTGTATCTTTCAGATCGATGTAGACGTAGCCGGTGAGCGCGCCGTCTTCATCGCGGATCATGGCGGGACCGCGCGAAAAAGAAATGCGCGCTACTTGACCGAGCGGAATCTGCGCACCCGAAGGAGTAGCCAGCAGCACGCCGCGCATCCCCGCAATATCGCTGCGGAAGTCCCGCGCATACCGCACGTTAATCGGGTAGCGCTCCCGCCCTTCCACATTCTCAGCAATGTTCTGCCCGCCAATGCCGGACGCCACGGCCGCCTGAATATCGGCGACCGTAAGCCCATAGCGCGCCGCTTCCGTTCTATCCGGCTCCACATTGATGTAGAAGCCCTGCGAAACGCGCTCGGAGAAAACCGACCGCACCTGCGGCAGTGTAGAGATCAGGTTTTGCATGCGAGAGGCAAGCTGTTCGATGCCCTCTGCGTTCGGGCCTTGCACTTTGAGGCCAAGCGGCGTCTTGATGCCGGTCAGCTCCATGTCCAGGCGATTCTGCACTGGCATGGTCCAGGTATTGGAGAGCCCGGGAAACTGCAGCTTCGCGTCCATCTCCTGGATCAGCTTCTCGTAGGTCATGCCTGGCGGCCACTGTTCGCGCGGCTTGAGCATCACAGTGGTGTCGTACATATCGAGCGGCGCATTGTCGGTCGCGCTGTCGGAGCGCCCCACCGTGCCGAAAACGCTTTGCACCTCCGGAAAAGCACGCAGGATGCGGTCCTGCTCTTGAAGCAGAGTTTTCGCCTGCTCGATAGCAATGCCCGGTAGAGCGGTCGGCATGTAGAGAGTAGAGCCCTCGAACAACGCCGGCATGAACTGGCTGCCAAGGCGGAACGCCAAAGGTAGCGTCGCAATCAGAAACAGAAGATTCAGTGCGACGGTCAGCTTGCGCCAGCGCAGGCAGAAGCGCAGCACGGGCAGATAGATCGCCTGTGTAATGCGCGAAATAGGATTGCTGCGCTCCGGCCGCAAGCGGCCTCGGATGAATAGCACCGTAAGAACCGGCACCAGTGTGATCGCAAGAATTGAAGAGGAGGCGACCGCCAAAGTCTTCGTCCAGGCCAGCGGCCGGAACATGCGCCCTTCCTGTGCTTCAAGTAGGAATACCGGCAGGAACGAAACCACGATGATCAGCAGCGAGAAGAACAATGCCGGCCCGACTTGCTTGGCCGCGCCGATCAGCACGCGGCGGCGCTCCGATTCCGAACTTGGCGGATGCTCCGAGAGTTGCCGATAGCCGTTTTCAACGATAACGATCGCCGCGTCTACTAACACGCCGATCGCCAGCGCGAGCCCGCCCAGCGACATGATGTTGGACGTGACGCCAAACAGGTACATGGGAATGAAGGAGATCAGTACGGCAATAGGGAGCGTCAGGATGGGAATGAGCGCGGAGCGAAAGTGAAACAGGAAAATGACGATCACCAGGCTGACGATCACGGCCTCTTCGAGCAGCGTTCGCTTCAGCGTGGCGATGGATTCCTCGATCAATCCGGACCTGTCGTATCCGGACACGATTTCGACGCCGGCGGGCAGCGACGCCCCAAGCTCGCGCAACTTTCGCTTGACGCCTTCGATCACCCGCAGCGCATTCTGGCCCTGGCGCATGACGACGATGCCTCCCACTGCTTCGCCTTCGCCATTCCATTCGGCGGCGCCTTCGCGAATATCGGGACCGAAGCCGATCGTTCCGAGATCCCGCAGCAGCACCGGCGTGCCGTTCTTGCTTGCGACGGCGATCATAGCCAGATCGTTGAGCGAGCGCAGATAGCCGAGTCCCCGAATCATGTAGCGCGCGCCGCTCAAATCCAATTCACGCCCGCCCACCTCGCTGGTGCTCGCTTTGATGCGGTCGATGATCGTGGAAAGCGGAATATTCGCGGCCAACAGCTTGCGCGGATCGAGTTGCACCTGGTATTGGCGAACGAATCCGCCGATACTCGCCACCTCCGCCACTCCCGGAACGGTTTCGAGCGCGTAGCGCAGATGCCAATCCTGCAGGCTGCGCAAGTCCGCTAGACTGTGCCGGTGGCTTCGATCGATGACCGCATACTCATACACCCAACCCGCTCCCGTGGCGTCCGGGCCGATGGCTGGGTGCACATTCGCCGGCAAGCGGCCGCCGATCTGCTGCAGATACTCGATCACCCGCGAGCGCGCCCAGTAGAGATCCGTTCCATCTTCGAAAATCACGTAGACGTAGGAATCGCCAAACATCGTCTGCGCGCGCACCGCCTTCACGCGCGGACCGGCAAGAAGACTGGTCACGATAGGATACGTGACTTGATCTTCGATCACGCCAGGTGGTTGGCCGGTCCAGCTCGTGTGTACGATCACCTGCACGTCCGAGATGTCCGGCAGCGCGTCGAGCGGGACGTGCCGGAGCGACCAGATTCCGGCCAGCGTCGCGAACAGCACGCCGGTAAATACCAGGAACGGGTTGCGAGCGCAGATATCGATGATGCGCGCGATCATCTTACATCCCACCCGTCGCGTTCAGCCGCAATTGCTTGTTGGCGGCGATTTTTCCATCCTTGCGGGCGGTGACGGTGACCTGCCAGGAGCCGCCCGATGCGAGCGCGCCGGTCCCTTCGTAGAGACCATTGCCTTTGCCGGTGAGTTTTGCCGTGGTCGTCATAGCGGCCATTCCCATGGCGGGCATCGCGGGCATGAAGAACGTCACGGTGACGTCCGCGCCATCGAGTGGAGCGCCGCCCGCGTTAGAAACCTTGGCGCGAAAGACGTTGCCGCCCTTGCGCGGGGGAGCCGGCGTCGTCGTGAACTCGATCGTGCCCTGCACGCTTTGTGAAGGCTGACCGGCGCCCGGCGGTGGCGGCGTATACGCGCCGGCTGCCGCCTGAAGCTGGCTTTCCGAATCGATCAGGAAATTGCCGGACGTCACAATCTGTTGGCCCGCCTTCAGCCCGCTGACAACGAGGTAGTCGTCTCCCGAGCGCGCGCCGAGCGTCACCTCTTTCGGTTCCAGGCGTCCGCTGCCGTCGCTCAGATACACCAATTCACGAGTGCCCGTGTGAAGCACTGCCGACGCCGGAATCGTAAGCTGCTTGCCGAGGTTGTTCTTCAAATTCACATTGACGAACATGCCGGGTTTGAGCACGACGCCCGGGTTCGCTACTTCCAACCGCACGCGCACCGTGCGCGTTGTCATGTCCACCTGCGGCAGGATGCTCTCTATGCGTGCCGCGAAATTACGCCCGGGATAGGCATCGACCGCGATGCGCGCCGTTTCCCCCGGCCTTACACGTCCGATGTCGTCCTGAAAAACCTGCGCATACACCCACACGTGCGAGAGATCTGCAATCGTGTACAGCCGCGTCGAAGGCTCTACATAAACACTGGGAAGGGCATTCCGCTCCGTGACGTAACCAGAGACCGGAGAATCGATCGTGAGATCGGGCGCGAGCGTGCCGGTTTCCCGAAGCCTGGCAATTTCCGCATCGGCGACGTCCCATTGCTGGAGGCGCATGGCCGCGGCCGCGCTCACTTCCTTCGCCGCCGACGCAACGCCTTCGACCGTGCTCGCGCTCACTCGTTTCTCCGCCTCGAGCGCGTTGACATAATCTCGCTCCGTCGCTGCCAGGTCCGGGCTGTAGATCGTGAAAAGCGGGTCGCCTTTGCGCACATACTGGTAAGTCGCATTGACGAATACCTTGCGGATGTAGCCGCGAAAGTGCACCTGCACGTACGAAACTTGCCGCTCGTCGATATCGACCGTGCCGGTCGCCCGGATATCGTCGCTGATTTGTTTTCGCTCGACGACGCCGATTTTCACGCCGATATTCTGCATGCCTTCGGGCGTAAGCTGCACCGCTTGCTCGGCGTTGGCAACCCCGATCCAGACCAATGCGGCGCACAGGATGTACCTATTCATCGCAGTGTCTCTCCCGTAAGATTTTCGAGATGGGCGATCGCGACCTCGTGGTCGAGCAGCGCTTGCGCGCTATCGCGTTCGAGCGTCAACACATCGTTCAACGACAGCAACGCGGCATTCAGCTCGCCGGTATTCGATTGGTACGCCGCCAAGTTCGCGCGGAACACGGCTTGCGCCTGTGGGATGAGGCCATCGCGATACTCGGTCAGCAACTCGGCCGAGCTCGTGGCGGTTATGTACTCTTTCTGTACCTCGGAAAGCTGGCGTTGAACCTGCGCGTCGAGCGATTGCTCCGATTGGCCAAGCATCTCCGCCGCTTCCGCTATCTCCGCATCCACACGACGGCGCCGCGGCAGGTTCACATTGAAAGTGAGCATGTAGTAATCGCGATAGCTGCTGCCCGTCTCTTGAAACATGTAGCCAACGCCGAAATCGGGCTTCTTGCCGCGCTCTGCCGACTGCAATGCGGCGTGATGCTTCTCTAGCACGGCTCTGTCGCTCGCGACCGCCGGATTGTGGCCTTCGACCAGCGCCAGCAGTTCGTGGGCGCTATAACCGAGAATCGCCGGCGGCACGTTCTCGGCAACGATGTCCGGAGAGTCTTGCGGGCGATCGAGCAACCGAGATCACCATGCCTCGAGCTGCGCCATCCTGGCGTGATGCATGGTGATCTCGTGGACCACCTTGGTGTGCTCGAGCTGCGCTTTGAGGACTTCGGCTTGACTACCGCCGCCAGTGCGATAGCGCGATAGTTCCGTATCGGCTAGCTGCTCCAGAGTAGCTCCGCTACGCTCGAACGCGAGCAGCGTCGATTGAAGATAGGCCAGGTTGAAATAGGCCGTCTTCACCTGCTGCGCAATCGATAGCCGCAGCTCATCAGCCTGTGCGTGGCGAGCGTCGGCCTCGCGCGCGGCGACCTGCCCTTTCAGGCGCAGCTTGCCCGGATACGGCAGCGCTTGCGATGCGCCGAAGCCGATGTAGGCGAAATCGCTATTGCTGAAACCCGCAAACGGTTTGGGACTGCCGACACTGAATTGCTGGACGGTGAATTGCGGGTCCGGCAGGCTGGTAACCTGCGGGACCACGTGCGTCGCCGCCTTCCAGCCGCGCTCGGCAGCGCGAATTTCCGGACTGTTGTTCTGCGCTTCCGCAATCAATCCGGCTAACGGCGTGGGCGGCGTTTCAGACGCTAGAACACCCGAAGTCAACGTAAACACAACGATTGGCAAACGTACCAAGTGCATCGAAAATTCTCCTTAAAGACACCTGCGGCGTGGAAGCTACGAGGGTGGAAAAAGGAGTCTAGACTCTGAGCACGGAAATTGCGGACGGTGGAGAGACTGGCGGTGTTTGCGATGGGAAACTTACGCGCCCGTATACAAAAGCACGCAAATCGAAGCTGGCAGGAGTGGGAAGAATGGCAACAACCGCAATATCAGGAACGGAAACAGCATACGGCTGCACCGCGTCGAAACGATTCGCGACGGTCTGACGGCAGCAACTATGCGACGCTGGCATTCCCTTGCCGGCGCACTGCCCCTTCATCTCGCGGCAGCAGGCACGCTCCCCGACCGTCATGCCCGCATTAGGCAGAACACACGTCATAGCTGGCGCAACGAGCGACAGAATGAAGGCGAATACTAATGCAAGATGGCGCGCGCGGCCCATTCCCCTTTAGAGTATCAGCGCCATACCGGATTGGTAAACGCTCCATCGCCCGCCACATCCCATACCGCTAGCCGCGCCCACGTCCAGCGGGGCGCCTCGACGTCCCATTCATACGCGCCGTGGCCAAATTCGTGCGTAGACCGTAAATCGATCGATTGCCGGTATATCTTCGATCCATCGCCCCACACGATCTCCGCCAGCTTCAGCGGAAACGTGTAGTCGATGTCGGTCTTGACATGAATCGAATCGCCACGCCCAGGGGTAATGGCGGCCTGCGGCAGAGTTATTTCGCCGGTCGAAACAAATCCATCGCCTTTGGCCATTACATCGAGCAGATTCCCATAGTGATCGAAATCAGGCAGCTCAGGCAGCCGCAGATAGTTCACATTCATGTGCGCGTAGAGCTCGTGGGTCGTGTCCAACTGAAACACATCTACTTCTCCGATCGCGCGCTTGCGCAAGCCCCAGTTGTTCATGTCATCCAGAATCTTGAATGCCCGTTCACCCAACCGCGGAGAGGAGAGATCGGAAGGCATGGCTTTCCATCCCGTTCCCAGAAACCTCGCATCGCGAAAATAATCCGTCTCCCGAATCTTGTCCGGGTAACCGGTCGATCCTTTAGTCCGTGGGTGCGTCTGGTAGACGTATCCGTTCTCCTGGGTCACTAATTTCCAGACTTCAGCCGGCGTGTGTACGCGATAGAGCTTGCCATACTTCGCATCGGCACTCTCAAACGGCTGATCCGGTTTGCGATTCATGTACCAATAGACGGGCTTGGGAAACACCACGCCCCAGTGTCCGCCGAGAATCACATTGGCCTCTTCCGCCGGAATCAATAGGAAATTCTTTCCCGATTGCGCCCGGCAAGCCTTGTAATATTCGTCCAGCTCGCGTGGACGAATATCCGTCAAGTCCGATGGATGACCATCGCCGTGAAAATCCATGATCATCGCCGCATCCAGTCCCAGATTTTCCATGGCGGCCTTGAACGGCGGCTGCCAATCGAACCCCTTCACCACCGCTTGTCCGGTATAGGCGAGGTGCCAATGCGGCGCGAATGTGATAAAGCCACCCAAGCGCGGAAAGCGGTCGCTATGCGTATAAGCCAAAACTTGTTGGAGTGTTTCGCTCGGCTCGCCCGGGCCCAGCAGCAGGAACACGCCCATTTCTTGCAGAGTTCCCGGCGGCGCGTTCATCCACGGATAGTAAGGCGAATTGTCGTCCGGCAACTGGCGAATCCCCAAACCTTGTTGTCCTCGCCAGGATGTGTACCACGTGTATCCCAAGTTCGTCGTGTAATCGCGCGCAAAGAAATAGCGGTGCGGCGAAGGAAACGCCACGATGCTGCCTCCGGCCGTCTTCTCCGCGACAGCGCGATAATGCACGGCAAGCGGATGGCGCTCAGAGCCGTACGGCGGCTCAATCGTTTGCAACTTTCCGCCAGTGTCGAAATAAGTAATGCTCGAAGCCATATCGCCGATCGCCATTTGCAGTCCGGCGTCGTAATAGTAGGCCGTATCCGGCTCCTGCGTGCTCAGTACCGCCGCCTGTTCGATCAGCGAGCTACCCGGATAAAACATGTAGCGAATCGAACCGCCGAAAATCCCCAGCTTCATGCCATCGAAGAGGACTTCGACGCGATCGCCCACCGTGCGCGCCACCGCCTTCGTAGGATGAAACTCCTGCAAAAAGCTTCGTGTCCCGTCCGGGTGGCTGGGAGGAAAATCGAAAAACGCATCCCATCCGCCGCGCCGCTTGCCGGTG
>Ga0193753_10002759_pt1 | contig 13538 bp, 10 predicted proteins | sample H1c2metaG_FD_144925 | JGI IMG/M metagenome (GOLD analysis project Ga0193753, IMG submission 144925) | Soil microbial communities from a riparian zone of the East river system, Colorado, United States - H1c2 | ecosystem: Environmental > Terrestrial > Soil > Riparian zone | place: USA: East... | reverse complement strand
TATGAACCGCGTGCCCGATCGCGACAAAGGCGTCGAAGGCGGTTGGAGCGGCATCCTCGACATGAAGGCGGGCGATGTTCTCGAGTGGGAGTGCCACGTGGTCAATAAGACCGACGGTGTTCTGCGCTTCACCAACGAGACCTTCACCGGCGAGATGTGCATCATGGACGCGGAGTTAGTCGGCGCGAATTGCGGCGCGATCTGAACGCGAAAGGCCAGCACGGGGGGCTTCCCCTCGCGGCTGGCCTCGGATGAACCGATTGGCTGAAGCGGCGAATTAATCGATCCGTCAATCGTCGGACGCTCGCCGAAAACTGTGGTAGCCGAGGGGTGTATGCAGTTCGCATCACCAACCATCGACTCTCGCAGCGTCGAGGCGTTGCCCGGCGGAACCATCGAACAGGGATCGGGCGAACCGATCGTCCTTCTCCACGGCGTGCTGGGTACGCCGCGGATGTGGAGCGAGGTCCTGCCGCTGTTGGCGTCGCAGTATCGAGCGATCGCGCTCGCGGCGCTCGGCCATCACGGCGGTCGCCGCTGTGAGCTGCGGCCCGCTCGAATCGAGCACATCGTCGACGACGTAGAGCGTTCGCTCGACCTACTCGGGCTCGAGAGTGCTCACCTCGTCGGAAACTCGATGGGCGGTTGGGTCGCGCTCGAGCTCAGTCGCCGCGGCCGTGCGCGAAGCGTGTGCGCCTTCTCACCGGCTGGGATGTGGCGTGCAACGGGTGAGACGGCCAGCCACTCGAGCGGGCGAGCCAAGCTGCGCGCGATCGTGCGTTTGACGCGAGCGACGCGCTCGATGTTGCCGCTGACTGCGCGCTCCAGCTTCGTTCGCAAATTGGCGCTGCGCGACAACGCCGTGCACGGAGACCGCACGACCCCGGCTGCGATGATCGCGCTCGCGGACGCCGTGTTGAACTGTGAAGTCGCGGAGGATCTCCTCGCCACGAACGAGATCTTCGCGCCGCTCGAGGTCACGTGCCCCACGCAGATCGTGTGGGCGGCAGTCGACCGGATCTTTCCGATCCGGTCGTTCGCGCCGACCGCGCGCGAACGCGTGATCGGTGCGAGCCACAGCGTGTTGGAAGACGTCGGCCACGTACCGATGCTCGACAATCCCGAGATCGTTGCAACGACAATTCTGCAGCATGTGGCGCAAGTCTCAAACGAGCACGGCCGCGAAGCTGCATACGTCTGACGTTCGTGAGCCAGCCGGCTCGTTGACGACTACTGACCGAGACACGTCGCACTACCACCCGCGCTATCTGCAACGCAGACGAGGCAAGGCGTTCCGCTTCCCGGGCATGTCGCACCCGCGCAGTCGGATGATGCGTGACACACCGTGTACGACTGCGGACTCATCGCCGCGTCGCCACACGTGCGGCCGTTGCGTCCGGCCAAACACTTTTGGCCAGATGCACAATCTTCCGGACCATCACACGTCGCGCCGAGACTCGTCGGCGCACCGCAGTTTGCCGCAGTCGTGCACATCGCGGTCGCACCCGAACAGCAACGCGCACCCGACTCGCACGACGACGCTGCGCACACGACGTAGCCCGCGCGATCGTCTCCGGGCGTCGACGGGTCGTCACCCGACGACATCGAGCCACCGAGGCAGCACAGTGCACCCTCGATGAACATCGAACCGTTGTCGGCGACCACCCAGCCGTGCTCCGTCTCGCCGGCATTGCACATCGGTGCAGGACCGAGGCCGTACGCGACCCTGCCGCTGATGGCAGCACAGTCTTTTTCCGTGCACGCGCCGTCGTGCAACACTGAGAGGCCAGCCGCATGCGCCTCACACCCGTTGTTGTACGTGCGATGATCGCAACCGCACACGGGCTGCGACTCGCGCGTGCAGCCGCTCGGGATCGCATCGCACTTTCCAGCCGCATCGGCGATCTGATTGCCGCAACCCTGGCCGCCCGCCGCTTCCTCGTAGTTGCAGAACTGGCCGGCGTCGCACTTGAGCGCCGCGATTCCGCCGCAGGTCTCGCCGCTCGACCCGCCAGTCGACGCACACATGCCTTCGCTCTTCACTGAAACGCCGACCGCATGGGCGTTGCAATCGCTGCTGTACGTCTGATTGTCGCAGCCGCACACCGGCTGGTAGATGGCCGTGCAGACCTCCGGTTTGTCTTCACACGAGCCGCCCCCGTCGGCCTGACCACACAATGGGTCGGACTCGAAGTTGCAGAACTCAGCGTCGCCGCACTGAACGCCACCGCGAGTCCCGCAACGACCGCCGCTCGCTCCGCCGCTTCCAGCTGCGCTTCCACCGCGACCCGCACCGGCGTTGCCACCGCGGCCGGCGTTGCCACCGCGGCCGGCGTTGCCACCGCGACCCGCGGTCGAACCACCCGCGCCTGCGCCACTCGCGCCCGCACCTGCGTTTGCGCCACCCGCGCCAGCTGCTGCGCCACTCGCGCCGTCGCCCGCTGCGCCCGAACCTGCGCCAGCTACGTCGCCGCTGCCCGCTGCGCCGCCGGCTGTGCCCGCACTCGTTGCCCCGCCGCTGCCGGCCGCGCTCGGCTTGCCCGATGTGCCCGCACTCGAACCCGCACCACCCGATCCGCTCTTACCCGCGCCGCCGGCGCCGTCGTCGTACTTGCCACTGTCCGACGCAGTCGAAGCGTCTTCGGCCTCGACGCCCGAGCCGGACATATCGTCCTTCTTGTCGCAGCCCGCGCTGAGCGTGGCGCTACAGACACATGCAACTAGACAAATAGCGCGGAGCAGTAAGATTCGATTGCGACCCATGGACAGTGTTCTCCGATCATCCAGCGTTCAGACGTAAGTCCCGCGAGACCCGGAGCACAGTTCACGACGTGCAACAATGTGCCGCTCTGTGCCGCGTCGTTCCGTGATCGCAGCCTGCGATCGCAGAACGCGCACGCTGATTACTCTTGATCCAGCACAAACGCCACGGGGACGACACAATCGAACTTCACGTCGTAGTCGACCTTCGACGGATTGTTGCTGAGCTTCACTTGATGCGTGTGCGTGTCCCAAAGCTGCGGAAGCGTCAGGCCGTCGCTGCCATCCCAATCACTCGCTGCAACCGCGGGCCCAGCGATCTGATTACCGTCGAAGAACGTCAGCTCGTTCGACGCGCCGTTGTCATGACCGCTGCCGCGTTGCCCATCGGCGCCGACCATCGTGAATAGACCTGACCCGAAACCCGGTGTCGGGAGGAAATAGGTCGCCGTGCTGCTGAACATGTTGTCTCCGGGCGGAGCAAACACGTAGAGCGCGCCCGTCGTCTTCTCGTTTTTGTAGATGACGATCAGCGTCGCTCCCTCGAGCAGCACCGCCGGACTATTGGTTGCAGCCCAAGGGTTTTCGCCCGCCGTGGATGTCTTCTCGGTGAACGGTAAGATCACTTCGTAGTCTTGGTTCGGGCCACCGCGCTGATTCGTATAGTCGGTGACGTCTGCGAGGTACGAGTGATTGCCCTCGCGCAGCCAGCATGGATCGGTGTTGTCGGCCGTCTTCTTGCCGACGACCAAGTTGCCGTCGAACAACACTGGTGCCGAGTCGCTTCCCTTGCGTTCTTGGTCGGAGAAGTTCCAAACCAAGAGCGAGCGAACGACTGAGCTCCGCGAAGGTACGCCACGCAGCTGAATGAAGCCGCGCGCGCGATCGCGAAGCGCGGCACCACTGGCGACGTGACTCACGTCCCGCACTTCGAGGATCGGCCGTACCTGATCGAACTTGATGTCCATGCGATTCTTGAATCGCTCGAACATCGCGGCGTCTCGTTGCGGATCGAGATAGCCGGTTGGCACTTCCTGTACCGTTTGAGCTACGGCGCTACTCGCCGAGGCGACTAGCCACAACGCGACGACACTCCAGAATTGCTTCTGTGCTTGCATGCGCTCCCCTTTTGCAGTGCGACTTACGTCGCAAGACCGAAGTCCACTCTGCAGCGGACGGCGGCAGGGAAACGTGACCGAGCTTACAGAGCGATCACTACCTCACTTAAAAGCAGCAGCCGTCAGCTGCAGGCGCAAGATGCGTTGCTGCTGACGGCTGCGAGCAGGTGCTCGAGTCCACTACGACTGGGGATCGCGCATTGACAACGGGCCCAGAAAGTCGCGCTTTCCAATGCTCACACCGTTGTGCCGCAAGATCGCGTACGTGTGTGTGGTGTGGAAAAAGAAATTCGGAAGCACGTGCTCGTAGAAGTAGTCCACTCCGCTCATCGTCTTGCCTTCCCAACGCGGCTGCGTGACGACGCGCGTAGCTGCAGCCTCGAAGTCCTTCGCGGTGAATCCATCGACGAACGCGAGCGTCGTCTTCACGCGCTGCTTGAGCTCTTCGAGCGTTTGTTCGGTGTCGGGGTTACTCGGCGCTTCTTTGCCGGTGAGCCGCGCGACAGCGAGCTTCAGCGTGTCACAGGCGGTCTGGACTTGGCGAGACAGTGGAAATTGATCGGGTGCAAGTCGCAGACCGACGAACACGTTCGGATCGAACGACTTGCTTTGTGCGTGGCTCGCTGCGGCATCGAGCCACTTACTCAGCTGGCCTAACATCTTCTTCATTTCACGAATGGTGTCGAACATGCCCCGCAGTGTAGCTGAAACCGGTCGCCCTCAGCTTGATGCTTCCGGGTTGTGGTCTCGTTGCCTACCGGCTCCTCGTGCTACCTAGTCGTTCCCAGGCATACCGGAGGGCGCGATGCTCGCCGTCCGCCGGAGCGCTCACGTGGCTAGTGGCGCCGTGATCCGATCGATCTCTGCCAACACGTCGCCGGTGAGCTTCGGCTTCAGCTCGAGCGCGTCGAGGTTCTCTTCCAGCTGACCGACGCGGCTCGCACCGAGAATCACGCTACTCGCGCGCGGGTTGTGGTTCACCCAGGCGATCGCTAGCTGCGCGACCGTGCCGCCGAGGTCCTTCGCGATCTTTGCGAGCTGCGCGACGGCGTGATTTTTCGCCTTGTCCGTGAGGTTGTCGCGCAGGAACGACATACCAGGCAGCGCGCCGCGACTGTCCTTTGGAATGCCGCTCGCGTATTTCCCCGTCAGCAAACCCGATGCAAGTGGGCTCCACGTCGTGAGGCCGAGTCCGATGTCTTCGTACAGGCGTTCGTACTCGCGCTCCACTCGGTTGCGATGAAACAAGTGATACTGCGGCTGCTCTACGATGGGTTTGTGGAGGTGGTGCCGCTCGGCGATCTCGTACGCCGCGCGAATCTCGTCCGCGCTCCACTCGCTCGTGCCCCAATACAGCGCTTTGCCGCGCGTGATGATGTCGTGCAGTGCGTGTACGGTCTCTTCGATCGGCGTCTCGGGATCCGGCCGGTGGCAGTAGATCAGGTCGACGTACTCGAGGCCGAGGCGTTTCAGAGAGCCATCGATCGCTTGGATCAAGTACTTACGATTGAGGGTGTTGGTACCGTTCACGAGAGGTTTGCCGTCGCCGGCCAAGCCCCAAAAGAACTTGGTCGACACGACGTAGTCGAGGCGCGGCCACTTGAGTGCGCGAAGCGCGTCCCCCATTACGCTTTCGCTCTGTCCGCCCGCGTAGACTTCCGCGTTGTCGAAGAAGTTCACGCCGCGATCGAATGCCGCGGCCATCAGCTCACGAGCAGACGCCACATCCACTTGGTTTCCGTACGTGACCCATGAGCCATAAGACAGCTCACTGACTTTCAAACCCGAACGGCCGAGGCGGCGATATTCCATGAAGATGTCTCCAGTGCTCGCGAGACTATAAACGCAAGCGCGGCCGCGCGCCCGGTCACAGAGTGATCAGCCGCCGGGCTGTGGTGATGCGGGCTTCGACGCGTCGTTGGCTGCGCGTTTGGTGTCTGGCTGAACGGGTTTGCCATCGGTGCCGCGTGGTTGCCAATAACCCTCGAGGTTCAGTTCCTTGAGCGCCTGATTCAGAAACTTCGGCTCGACCCATTGCTCGAACGAGAAGGTGTTGCGCAGTAGGCTCAAGCGTTTGGCTTGATCGATCTGAAACTTGTAACGAACGGCGATGTACGGATCGAGGAGCGGACTGAAGCGGTACTTGTTGTCTTCGTTTAGTCCATCTTCGCGAAACGAGGAGAACGTGGTGCCGGACTTGGTCCAGAGTTGATAAACCTGCGTGCTCGGAGTCTCGGCGAGCCACTTCGCGTTTTGCACCAGTACTTTGAGCACGCGTTTGGTGATCTCGGGGTACTTGGTGATGAATGTTTCGTTGCCGAGGAAGCTGGAGTTGGATGTGAGTGCGGGGTCTCCGCCGCGAGTCGTGAACAGCACGCGGGTCACGCCTTGGTCGCGTAAGCGCAGATAGTCGCGGTCGCCGAATGCGGCATCGATGTCGCGAGTGACGAGTGCGAGTTGTGCCGCGTTCACTTCCATGTTGATGAGTTTGACGTCCTTCTCGGTGAGGCCAAAACGTTCGAGGATTTTGACGCCGGCCAGGTGAGTAGCGGTGCCTTTGGCGACGGCGACGCGTTTGCCGCGCAAGTCTTTGGGGCTTTGGATGGCTGAGTCCGCGGGAACCGAAAGGTAGATGTTGCTGCGAACGGCGGACGCAGCGAGCATTCGGTACTTCAGCCCGCTGGAGCGCCCGATGACGGAAGGCAGATCTCCAAGTGTGGAGAAGTCCAGCAAGCCGTTGGCGTAGAGCTCGTTGACGGCGGGTCCAGCGCCGCGAAGGAAGTTCCACTGGATCTTGATCCCGTCGGCTTTGAATTCGTCTTCGAGCGATCCGCGAAGGTGAGCGGTGGCGAGTGCGCTGGTCGTCGAGATGGGTCGATTGCCGACGCCAACGTTAGGAAACCCAATCCGGATAACGCCCGGTTTGTCTTCGGCGTGGGCGGAACTAGAGACGATTGTTGCCGCTGCGAGCAGCAGAAGCGTCGTGGTTGGAACTCGCAGTGTCATTGCGGTCTCTCCTGAGGCAAATGGGAAAACACCCACCGGAGGCAAAGCTCGCATCACATCGTCTGTTATTCAAGACAATTTTCCACCCCTGCAAGGCCTAAAAATCAGCCTCGAATCCCGGCCAAAAATCCCCCATGAGCCGCAGCCATCCCGAGCTCAGCCCGCACGGCCCCAGCGCGACCGGCCACTTCAATACGAAGTTCCTCGGAGCGGCGCGACCGATTCTCTCGGGCGGGAGGTCCTCTCGGGGTCCGGATCATCGTGCTCGGGACCGTCGCGCCGTGCCGACGCCGGATGCGTAGGCTGTTCGTTGGCACGGCGCGAGAGGCGGCTTGCTGCACCGTAGAGAAAGCAGCGCGGGCCGGTGCATCTGCAAGCCGCCGTGTCCCGAGCGCGATGATCCGGACCCCGAGAGGGCCGTAAGCGTGCGGCGAGCGTCGACTACCCCGAGACCTGACCAAACAGGTTCAAGTCAGCATCGCTACGACTTCTGCTCTTCCACTGGCTGCGGCGAAGCTTCCCCGTACATCGCTTCGGCAATCCGGTAAGCACTAGCCTCGAGCTGACCGAGAGCATCGCGAATCGCGATCGCATCCCCCGCACCACCGATCAAATCCCGCAGATAAACAATATCCGTTCGAACCTGATCGATGATCTCTTTACTCACCAACTCAGCACACTCTTCCGCCGCTCGCTCACTCGTATAGAGCAACGCCTCGGCATTATTCCGAAGCTCCGCGAGCTCTTTCCGCTTCGTATCGGACTGTCGGAACTTGTCGGCGTTGTCGATGATCCGCGTGATCTCATCCTGCGTGAGACCACTCGAAGCCACCACCTTCACAGCCTTCTCGCGCCCCGTCCCAACATCCTTCGCCGACACGTGAAGGATCCCCTCCGCATCGATATCGAAGTTCACCTCGATCTTCGGCAACCCACGCGGCGCCGGCGGAATATCCGTCAACTCGAACTTCGACAACGTCTTATTGTCCGCCGCCATCTCACGCTCACCCTGAAGCACGTGAATCGGCACAAACGGCTGATTGTCGACACTCGTCGTGAACGTCTCACTCTTGTGCGTCGGGATCGTCGTGTTCCGCTCGATCAGTTTGTAGAACACCCCGCCACCGGTCTCGACACCGAGCGACAGCGGCGTCACGTCCAACAACAACACTTCCTCGACTTCACCGTCCAGCGCTGCGCCCTGAATCGCTGCGCCGATCGCAACCACCTCATCCGGATTCACGCCCTTGTGCGGCGCCCTCCGAAAGAAATCCTGCACCCGCTTTTGCACGAGCGGCATCCGCGTCATACCGCCGACCAAAATCACCTCGTGGATATCGGTCACCTTCAACTGCGCGTCATCGAGCGCCTGCTGACACGGTGCAAGCGTCCGCTCCACCAAGTCCTCCGTCAGCAACTCGAGCTCGTTGCGCTTGAACGTCGTCACCAAGTGTTTCGGCCCCGTCGCATCCGACGCGATGAACGGCAGGTTGATCTCGGTATCGAGCGACGACGACAACTCGTGACGCGCCCGCTCCGCTTGCTCCTTCAACCGCTGCAACGCGATCCGATCCCCGAGCAAGTCGATCCCGGTCTCCTTGCGAAACTTCGTCGCGAGAAAATCGATCACCGCGTTGTCGAAGTCTTCACCGCCGAGATGTGTGTCACCTGCAACCGCACGCACGTTGAACACGCCCGATGCGATCTCGAGGATCGACACGTCGAACGTGCCACCACCCAAGTCGTAGACGACGATGCGTTCGGTAGTCTTGCTCTTCTTGTCGAAGCCGTACGCGATCGCGGCCGCAGTCGGCTCGTTGATGATGCGCTTCACGTCGAGCCCAGCGATTTGCCCCGCGGCTTTAGTCGCGTTGCGCTGCGCGTCATCGAAATACGCCGGCACCGTGATCACTGCTTCGCTGATCGTCGTCCCGAGATAACTCTCCGCGATCGAGCGCATCGTCTCGAGCACCATCGCGCTGATCTCGGGCGGACTGAACACCGACTCACGCACGTCGACCGCCGCATCGCCATTCGGCGAAGCGACCAATCGATACGGCACGTGTTCAGTCACGCGCTGCGCGACATCGGAATCCAGCTTCTGGCCCATGAGCCGCTTGATTCCGTAGATCGTGTTCTCTGCGTTCGTAACCGCTTGGCGTTTTGCGACTTGTCCGACGCGCCGCTCGCCCGACTCCGTAAAACCGACAACGGAGGGCGTTGTACGCGCGCCCTCCGTGTTGGGAATGACCACTGGCTCACCGTTCTCGATGATCGCCACGCAACTGTTCGTCGTGCCGAGGTCAATCCCTATGATTTTGCTCATGCGTTAGCCCCGCCTCCCTTCGCTTCGCCGTTCGCACCGGAGTTGACGTCAGTCGCGGGCTTCGTCGGTTTGCGTGCAACGACGACCATCGCTGCGCGCAAGAGTCGCGGACCAAACATGTACCCGGGCACGACCTCAGCGAGGATCGTACCAGGCGCGTGCGCGTCGGTCTCCTGTTGCTGAATGGCTTCGTGCACCGCCGGATCGAAACGTTCGCCCAACGCTTTGATCCGTTGCAAGCCCATGCGCTCGGCTGTGTCTTCGAAGAGCTTCAGCACCATCTTCACACCTTCGATTACCGATGAGATGGCCTGCGCATTTTCCGCCGCTGCGACCGCGCGCTCGAGGTTGTCGAAGACGGGTAGGACCTCTTTGATCGCCTCGTCCTTGCCACGGGCTTTGGCATCCTCCATCTCGCGACGGGCGCGCTTGCGGAAGTTGTCGAAATCCGCCGCCGTCCGCAGCAGCTGGTCTTTCAGCTGGTCGCGTTCGTTTGCGGCCGAATCGACGACAGCCGCAACCACAGGGCCCACGGGACCATTTCCGCTCGAATCGCCGGCGGGTTCCCCAGGCTCTCCGGCAGCCGCCGGCGCTTCAGATTTGTTCTTCTCTTCCCCGGGGGCGGGGGGAGTTTTGGATGTGTCGTTGTTGCTATTCACGATGCAGCAGTTCGGTTCGGGGCCACGGAGGCACGTCTAGTAGCTGTAGGTCCGGCAGGATAAACCGCGATGGGCTCGTGGAACAATTCACTTGGTTCCGCCCGCATCATCGCACGTAGTGTGCCCGCACCGGAGCGAGGGGGGTTGAGTGTGTGCTCCCGGAGCGCTAAAGGAGCGCGCCCGCAATGCCCGCCGACGTTTCCATCCCATATTGGGCCGCTGCGCTGTATGGCCTCTTGGGAGCGGCCGGGATCATCGCCGGAGGCTTTTTCGTCGGCCGCGACACGCTCGCTCGAAGGAGCGCAAAAGGCGTTTGGCCGGGCGTCGGCGCGGGCTTTTTGATCGCGCTCGGCGTGCTCGGAGCATTGCCCGATGCATGCGAGCGCGTGGGGTCGATCTGGATCGGCGGCGGGCTCGCACTCGCGGCGTTTTTGACCGTGCTGTTCGCGCATGGTGCAGGTCATCGCGAAGCTGATCACGCTGCGGACGGTGCGCCGGGAGCGGGTCATTCGCACGGACACTCCCGCGAGAACGAGGATCGCGCGCACGACACCGCACGTGCGGCCGACAGTCGCGAGCACTCGCACGCTCACGCCAGCAGCCACCCGAATCACGCTCACGCGCACGCCCGCGCGAGCACGGACACGAGCCACGGCCACACAGGCGCACATGCGGGCCTGTCCCTCCACGACGCGCGCCTCGCGGTTTCAGGCCTCGCGCTTCACGCACTGCTCGATGGTGTTGCAGTCAGCGCGGCGCTCGCGAGCTTGCAAGAGCTCGGGCTCGTGGTCGCGTTCTTCGTCGTGCTGCACAAGATTCCCGAAGGCGCGGCCGCCGCAGCGCTCACTTACGCGAGCGGCGGCGAAGCCAAGCGGGCACGCAGCGGTGTGCTGCTCGTAGCTGCGGCGTCGTTCCTCGGAGGCCTGACCATCTTTGCAGTGCGGACGGTGCTCGGGTATGCGCTCGGCGTCGCGGCAGGGGTCACGGCCGGAGTCGGCGTCGGTATCGCGACCCATCTGCTGCGGCATGATCGGAAGAGCGGTGCGATCGGGCTCGCGCTCGGAGCTGGGTTGTTCGCGCTGGGGGAGTTGCTGCTGCATGAGCATTAGTGCGCGGCTCCGATGTTCAGTGCCTGTGCCGTGAACGCGTGCGCTTCGACTCCATGCCGGCTTCTTCGGACGTTGAAGTCGCACGGGGGTGGGGCAGCTGGCGCCCATGCATCCGGATAGGCCTCACGGAGGAAGCAGGAGCTGCGTCCGCAGAGTTGCGGGCTGCGCAACGCGGCTCGCTACTTTGTACGAAATTCGCCCCCCAAGCGCCCCTCGATGCAGAGTCCAGTCATGCGTGAGAAGAGCTCCGCGGCATGGTTCGTATCGTTCGGCCTTCTGGTGTTCACGATGGTCGCGGTGCCGCTCTTGATGTTCGATGAAAAGAGTTTCCCGCGTTACCAATCACTCAAGGCGGAGCTCGAGCGCTCGGACAACAACGCGAAGCAACTGACGCGCGAAGTCGAGGCGCTGCGGAAGCAGGTCAGCCGCTTGCGCGACGATCCCCAAGCAGTCGAACGGATCGCGCGAGACGAGCTCGGAATGATTCGATCGGACGAGCTAATCTTTCAGTTCCCACAGTAACTTACGCGTGGAATCTCGCTTCGAGCTTCGCCCGATTTTTTGACCGCCAAAGGGGTCTTCCCGTATTGCCTATCGGTGACGCGCGTGGCGCGCAACCGATCATGACGTCGCTTTTGCAGGCAGCGTTCCGCGTTCGCAAGAGCGCTCGAGCTTCGCTGGCGTACACCGCCGCAGCCGGGCTCGCTCTCCTCGACCTGTTCGGCATCTTTCGTGATCGCGAGCGGCTCGGAACAGAGCACGCCGTGGTCCTCGGCGCCGCACTGTGCGTGCTCGGATCGCAAGCCGCCCTCCACCTCGGTGGGTTCTCGTTCGCCACGTGGATCTTTCCTTCGCGCACGCCGCGCAAGGCGCAGCCGTTCGAGCTCGACCACGCGCTCCTGCTCCTCGCATTTGCGCACGCGCTCCTGCAGCTCTGTGGTGGCGTCACGTCCGTCGGATACCCGGCCCTGTACCTCCTAGCCGCGTTCATCGGCTCGTTCGCAGAACGGCACGTCGCGCGCTCGTACGTCTTGGCGGCGATCGGTTTCGAGGCGCCGCTCTACTTTTTGACGGAGTCGCAGACCGACGTCTGGGCATTCGTGCTGCACGCCGTGTTTCTCGCGCTGTTCGGCTGCATGAACCTGATCTTCACGCAGACCGAGCTCACCCGCGCTCGCCTGCGCGGCCAGCAAGAGCGCGTACAGGAAAAGCGCCGCGTCCAAGAAGACGCGCGGCTCCTGCGACTCGCGAAGACCCAGCATCCCGAGGCCAATCAGGCCGCGAGCGACCAAAAGATCTTTCACGCCAGCGTCGAGGAAGCGCGGCACGCCCTGCACTGGAGCCTCGACCTGCTCAAGCGCACGCAGCAGCTGCACAGCGCCGTGCTCTTCCTGTTCGACGAGTCGAATGGTCAGCTGAACATCGCGCTCGCGGTGACCGACCACCCCGAGCTGCGCCCCGGGCCATTTTCGCCCGGCGAAGGCGCGATCGGCGCCTGTTACCAGCGCGGCCTCGCGATGAACCTCGAGCACTTGCGGCCGGGCTACTCGGGCCTTTGTTACTACGCCGAGCCCGCGCCGGTGCGCTCGTTCGTGGCCGTGCCGATCAAGTCGAACGGGACGACCCTCGGAGTGCTGTGTGCCGATCGCGTCGAGGACCGGCCGTTTGTTCCAGCAGAAGAGCAAGCGCTCGCGGACTCGGGCGCGCACCTGCTTCGGGTGCTCGAGAACGAGCGCGTGTTCGTCCGGCTCGAGCGCAGTCAGCGCGAGCATCACGTGCTGTATCACGCGTCGGCGGCGCTCGGTGCAGCCGTCAACGAACAAGCCGTGCTCGATGCCGCGCTCGGCGCCGCGGCCCAGATCGTCGGCTACGACTTTGCGGCGGTCAGCCAGTACGACGGCCAGACACGGCAACACTCGATCAAGCGCGCGATCGGCGAAGGCGCGGCCGAGCTCTCGCACTTCTCGTTTCGCGACAACACGTCGCTCACCGCGATGGCCGTGCACAATCGCCACTACTTGCCGTATCGCGGCGACTTCGATGCGCAGAGCCAGGTCGTCTACACGCGCAATCGCAACTTGTCCGGGATGCAGTCGTTGTTGATTCTGCCGCTCGTCGTTCGCGAAGCTGCGATCGGCACGCTCGCACTCGCAGCGCGCCGTCGCGACGCGTTCGGAGCGGAGGTGCGGCCCGCGCTGCAGCTGCTCGCGAACCAGCTCGCAGTGGCGCTCAGCAACGCGGCATCGGTAGCGCGGCTCGAGGAACTCGCGACGACCGATGGTCTGACCGGCTGCTTCAACAAGCGCTACTTCAACGACGAGCTCAAGCAGCGCTTGCAAGCAGCGCAACGCTTCGGTCGCAAGCTCTCGTTGATCATCGTCGACCTCGATCACTTCAAGACCGTGAACGACACCTACGGCCATCACACCGGTGACGTCGTGATCCAGGAGCTCGGCCAAGTCTTGCGCCGGTTGAAGCGTGAGACCGACGTCGTCGCGCGATTCGGTGGCGAGGAGTTCTGCCTGCTCTGCGAAGAAACGACCGCCGAGGGCGCGACGAC
>Ga0193753_10002758_pt1 | contig 13540 bp, 10 predicted proteins | sample H1c2metaG_FD_144925 | JGI IMG/M metagenome (GOLD analysis project Ga0193753, IMG submission 144925) | Soil microbial communities from a riparian zone of the East river system, Colorado, United States - H1c2 | ecosystem: Environmental > Terrestrial > Soil > Riparian zone | place: USA: East... | reverse complement strand
CCGGCCGGCATCACGCCGATCTTCACCGCCGCCGAGTACAACAACGACGGTGAATTCCGCAAGGCCGCGGCCATCATGAAGATGGTCATCAACGGTTACGCGGGCGCCGGCACCGTGACCATGGGTGGCTACGACTATCACGGCCAGGGGCGCAACACCGGCGAGACGCGCAACTTCCGCGCCGGCCGCTGCATCGGCGCCTGCCTCGAATACGCGGCGCGCATGGGCATGCCGCTCATGATCTACGTGTTCAGCGACGGCTCGCTCTCGGCGAACGGCATGGTGAACAACACCGCCGAAGGCCGCGGCAAGCTCGATTGGGCGAGCGACAACCAGTCGACCGCCGCACCTTTCGTGCTCGTGTACAAGCCGGGAGGTCGTCCGGCCTTTCGCAGCGACTTGCGCAAGCAGATCGGTTCGTTGAACCCCGGCGGCAACGTGGTCACCACGTCCAGCCCGGCGGCGAATGCGGTCAACCTGCTCGTGGAAACGGTGATCCTCAACTACATGGCGCTGCACGGCCAGGAAGGCAACTTCCCGACGCTGTTCCCGTCGCATGGCCTGGGCAGTACCGCGCTGCGCGACAGCCTCACGCTGATCGCGCCGCTCGTCAACGGAACGGTCGCCAGTCCGGTCTGAGCGTTCGCGCTTCGACCGACGAGTCTCGAAGGAGCTTCGGCAGCATGTCGCGTGTTGCCGACGCTCCTTCGTCCTTTTGGACCCTCCCGTGCGCGTCGTGGCCTACCGTTACTGCTTCTCAAACAGCGGCTTGCTTCGTTGACATTGTTAAGTCGGCTATGGGATGGTTTCGCGCGTCAGATTGCGTTGAATCCGGAAATTGCTTGCCCGGTGTTCCCTTACTTTGAGCCAACCGTGACCGCTTGTTTGTTAGTGGAGCCCAAGGCCGCATTGCACGCGCGTTTTGCTGCGTTTGCGCTCGCGTGCGCGTTGGGCCTGGGTCTGTGCCTGGGCAGCGCCGCGGCCGCCGCGGCCGAGAAATACGAGCTGCTCGGCCAGCCGGCGCCCGACCTGGTCGCGCGCGGGCTCACCGGCCAGAACGTGCGCCTCTCGGAGCATCGCGGCGAGGTGGTGGTAGTTAGCTTCTGGAGCGGCACGTGCAACACCTGCCGCGCGCAGCTCGAAGCGCTCGACCGCATCGCCAGGACCTATGGCAGCGCCGGCCTCACGGTCATCGGCGTCAATCTCGACGACAACCCCGTGCGCGCGGAGAAGTTCGCGCGCGCGCAGGACGTGGATTTCCAGTTGCTGGTGGCCACGGCCAAGAGCACGGGGCGCGACTTCCTGGTCGACCGCCTGCCGATGCTCCTGTTCGTGGACCGCGCGGGCGTGCTGCGGGTCGCACACCGCGAATTCAAGTCACGCGACGAAGCCTTGTACGTGCGCGAGCTGCGCACGCTTCTAGACGAATAATCCGACGAGTAACCTTTATGCCGCTAACCACCAAAACGTTCCGCTGCGCCTGGATGGCACTTGTTCTTGCCTTGGCCATCCTCTCGCTGCCGGCATTCGCACAGGACCCCCAGGCGACGCCGCCCGCGGATGCCGCGGCCGCCGATGCCACCGCCCCGGAGACGCCGCCCGCGGATGCCGCGGCCACCCCCGATGCCGCGGTCGCCGCTCCCGACGGCAGCGCCGAAATCGCGGTCACCGGCGAGCCGCCGGCCGATACACGCGCGTTGGATGAAACCGTCCAGGATCTGAAGAAAGACGTCGTCGATCTCAACAAGGAACTGTTCGTACTCGAGGAAGAACTGCTGTTCCCGGCCAATACGCAGGTGGCGGTATTCATCTCGATGGACATCGGCGAGTTCTTCGCGCTCGATTCGCTGACGCTGAAGATCGACAACAAGGAAGTCGCCAACTACATGTACACGCCGCGCGAAGCCGAGGCGCTGCTCAAGGGCGGCGTGCATCGCGTGTACCTGGGCAACCTCAAGGTGGGCGAACACCAGCTCGTGGCGTTCTTCGCCGGCAAGGGCCCGAACAGCCTCGATTACAAGCGCGGCGCCAATCTCAAATTCGAGAAGGGCGTGGGCGCGAAATACCTCGAACTCAAGATCACGGATCGCCAGCGCAAGGCGCAGCCCGAGTTCGCCATCAAGGATTGGGAATAAGGTTTCGCGCGCGTGTTGAAGTTCTCGCGTACAGCCCTGCTATTAGGCGCCCTTGCGGCTTGCGCGCCGGCGCTGGTTTCGCAGGCGTTCGCCGCGAAGAAAGAGGTCGACAAGCTGTCACCCACGGTGGTGCGTGACCTGCATTTCGGCGACGCACTCTTCTATTACTACCAGGGCGAGGACTTCGAGGCGATCACGCGCCTGCAGGCCTACCGCCAGTGGGGCCGCATGCCGCATCACGATGCGGAGACGGATCTGTTGCTCGGCGGCCTCTATCTGTCGCTCGGCCTGCACAACGAGGCCGGCGAGCGTTTCGAAACGCTGCTGACGCAGTCGGTGCCCGAGGGCGTGCGCAATCGCGCCTGGTTCTATCTCGGCAAGATCTGGTACGCGCGCGGCTATCTCGATCGCTCCGAACGCGCCATCAAGGAAGTTCAGGGACGCCTCACGCCGGACCTCGAAGCCGAGCGCCTGCATCTGCTCAGCAACATCCTCATGCGCCAGCAGCGCTTCGATGAAGCCATCGCGCTGCTCAACAACTGGAAGGGGCGCGCCGACCAGTCGGACTGGCTGGCCTATGCGCAGTACAACCTGGGCGTTGCGCTGGTGCGCAAAGGCCTGGTCACCGAAGCCGATCCTTTCCTGACTTCCGTTGGAACGCTCGAGTCGGGCCGACGCGAGCTCCGTTCATTGCGCGACCGCGCGAACCTCGCGCTGGGCTACGCCTACCTGCAGAACAACCAGCCGGCGCTGGCCAAGCCCGTGCTCGAACGCGTTCGCCTCGACGGCCCGTACTCGAACAAGGCCTTGTTAGGCGTGGGCTGGGCCGACGCTTCCGAGGGCCAATTCCAGGAAGCACTCACGCCGTGGATGGAGCTGCGCGACCGCAACCTGCTCGACTCCGCCGTGCAGGAAGCCTACCTCGCCATTCCCTATGCTTTCGCCAAGCTCAACGCCAACGCGCAGGCCGCTGAAAACTACGAGCTGGCCATCCGCTCGTTCGACACTGAAACCGTGAATCTCGATGCGTCCATCGCCGAGATCAACGACGGCACGATGCTCGACAAACTACTGAAGCGCGACGCCGACGATCACGTCGGCTGGTTCTGGCAGCTCAAGGAAGTGCCGAACGCGGCGGAGTCGCGCTATCTCTACCACCTGCTGGCAGGCCACGATTTCCAGGAAGGCCTGAAGAACTACCGCGATCTCGCGTTCATGGGCAGCACGCTTTCGCGGTGGCAGGACAGCATCGTCGCGTTCGATGACATGCTCGACACGCGCGAGCGCGCCTATGCCGAGCGCGTACCGCAGGCCGATGCCGTCCTGAATTCCGGCCGCCTCGACAAGTACGGCGCGGAACGCGCCTCGGCCGGTGGCCAGCTCGATCAGATCGAGATGTCGCAGGACGTTGCGGCGCTCGGCACGGCCGAAGAGCGCGACCAGTGGGCACGCATCGTGCGCCTCGAAGCCGCGCTGCTCGCCGCGCCGAACGACGAAGAGACGAACGTCATCCGCGAGAAGACGCGGCTCGCCAAGGGAGTGTTGTACTGGCGGCTCGCCGAGTCCTTCAAGGCGCGCGTTTGGAACGAACGCCGCACACTGAAAGACCTCGATCAGGCCTTGCGTGAAGCGCAGAACCGCTGGGTCCGTGTGCAGAAAGCCCGCAGCTCCATGCCTAACAACACCGGGCAGTTTGCCGAGCGTGTCGAAGCATTGCGGCTGCGCCTCGAAGCCGCGCAGCAGCGCCTCGCCGGTGTCGCCGAGCAGCAGAACAGCCTGCTCGAATCGCTGGCCCGCAACGAGCTCGAACAACAGAAAGAGCGCATTGGCACCTACCAGATCCAGGCGCGCTTCGCGCTGGCGTCCATATACGACCGCGCCGCCATCGGTGGCGGCTCGGTAGCCGCGCCGAAAGAAGGCGGAACAGAATCGCAGGGTGATCTCGAAGTGGTGCCGCCGGCGACTGAGCCTGCACCGGAGCCCGAGCCCGCACCCGCACCCGCACCCGGCGAGACCGCCGCGGAGCCGCCGAAATGAAGTTCGCCGGCAGGCATTGCATCTTCCTCGCCGCGCTCTGCGTTGGGCTCGCGCTCAATGCGGCGGCTGCCACGCCGAAGAAGAAAGAGAAGACGATTGGCGACCTGAGCTCGCGCCCTGTCGTCGTTCAGCCGGATCAGAAAGTGGAAGCCAGCGCTTCTCGCGCCATGGACAACTACCGGCGCTTCCTCGAATTGCAGAAGACGGATCCGCAGCTTCGCGCCGAAGCGCTGCGCCGCCTGGGCGACCTGAACATGGAAGCCGGCGAGGGCGAACGCCTCGCGGGTGAAGCCTCGACCATCGACATGCAGGGTGCGGAAGCCATCAAGCTCTACACCAGCCTGCTCAAGAGTTATCCCGACTATCCGCGCAACGACCAGGTGCTCTACCAGCTCGCGCGCGCCTATGAAACCACGGGCCAGCCGGAAAAAGCGCTGTCGACGCTCAACGAAATCCTTCGCAAGTATCCCAAGTCGACGCAGCTGGACGAGGTGCAGTTCCGCCGCGGCGAACTGCTGTTCTCGGCCCGTGACTACCGCTCGGCCGAAAGCGCCTACAAATACGTCGTCAGCAAGGGCGACAAGGCCGCGTACCTTTCGCAGAGTCTCTACAAACAAGGCTGGTCGCTGTTCAAGCTGGGCCTCAACGATGACAGCCTGCAGCCCTTCTCGGGCGTGCTCGACCGCACCATGTTGCAGAAGGAAGCGCCGCACGCGCTCATCCCGCTCGACAAGCTGGCACGCGCCAACCGCGAGCTGGCCGACGACACGCTGCGCGTCATGGCGGTCACGTTCTCGTATGACGAAGACTCGGTCGGCGCCATCGACAAATTCCTGGTCGCGCACAACAACCCGGCCTATGCGCCCATCATCTATTCGCGCCTGGGCGATCTGTATGTCGAGAAGGAGCGCTTCCAGGATGCCGCGGCGGTGTACCGCGCGTTCGCGACGCGCGAGCCGAACAGCGAGTTCTCGCCGGGCTTGTCCATGCAGGCCATCGATGCGTATCGCAAGGGCGGCTTCACCGAGCTCGTGCTCGAAGGCAAGCGTGAATACGTCGCGCTGTACAACTACGGCACGCCGTTCTGGTCCGGCCGCAACAAGGCCGATTACCCGAACATCGCCAAGGAACTGAAGATCAACCTCAAGGACGTGGCCACGTATTTCCACGCCGAGGCGCAGAAGACCAAGAAGGTGGACCAGTATCGCGAGGCCGCGCGCTGGTATCGCACCTACCTCGAATCCTTCCCCGACGATCCGGAATCCTTCGGCACTCACTACCTGTTGTCCGAGACGCTGTATTCCAGCGAGGACTACCAGGGAGCCGCCACCGAGTTCGCCAAGACCGCCTATGACTACCCGCGCAATCCGCGTTCGGCCGCCGCCGGTTACGCCGCGCTCGGGTCGTTCACCAAGTACGAGGCCGCCTTGCCGGCCGCCGAAAAGGCCGAGGCCCACAAGCAGGCCGTGGATGCCGGTATCAAGTTCGGCACCAGTTTCCCCGAGCATCCGGACAGCGCCGGCGTGCTGACGCGCGCCGCCGAGGACATCTTCGCGACGCAGGATCTGCAGCGTTCGATCGAAGTGGCCAACCTGGTGCTCGCGCACCAGCCGCCGGCGGATCAGCCGAAGCGCCGCATCGCGTACACCATCATCGGCCAGGCCAATTTCGATCTGCTGCAGTTCGCCGAAGCCGAGAAGGGCTACATCGCCGCGCGCGACCTGCTGCCGCCGAATGACAAGATGCGCGCCGACCTCACCGAGCGCATTGCATCGGCGGTGTATCGACAGGCCGAGGCGAAGCAGAAGGCGGGCGACAATCTCGGCGCCGTCGACGACTTCCTGCGCATCGCATCCGTGGCGGGCACCTCCAAGATCGCGTCGCAGGCCGAATACGACGCCGGTGCGAGTCTCATCACTCTCAAGGAATATCCGCGCGCCATCCAGGTGCTCGAGCGTTTCCGCGCTAACAACCCGAAGAGCGAATTCACCGCCGACGTCACGCGCAAGCTCGCGGTGGCTTATGGCGAAACCGGCCAGGCAGGGCAGGCCGCGGTCGAGTTCGAGCGCATCGCGATGAATCCGGCCGAATCGAAGGACATCCAGCGCGAGGCGAACCTGCAGGCGGCGGACCTCTATACGAAGGCGGGCAACACGACGAAAGCCGTGGGCATGCTCGAGCACTTCGTGGTGGCGTATCCGACGCCGGTCGCCGATTCGATCGAGGCGCGCCAGAAGCTGGCGGACATCGCCGGCACCGCCGGAAACATCGAGAAGCAGCGTTCCTGGCAGCGTGAAATCGTGAACGCCGATCGCACGGCGGGTGCCGGCCGCAGCGATCGCACGCAATATCTCGCGGCGAAGTCCCAGCTCGCGCTGGCCACGCCGGCGCGCGACGAGTACCGCAACATCGCGCTGGTGTTGCCGCTCAAGGCCAGCCTGGCGAAGAAGCGCAAGGCCATGGAAGCCGCGCTCGGCGGATACAAGGCCGCGGCGGACTACCGCGTCGCCGAAGTGACCACGGTGGCCACGTACGAAATCGCCGAGATCTACCGCCAGCTCGGCAAGGACATCATGAAGTCCGAGCGGCCGAAGAAACTCCCGGCCGAGCAGCTCGAGGAATACAACTCGCTGCTCGAAGAGCAGGCGTTCCCGTTCGAAGAACAGGCCATCTCGACGCACGAGATCAACACCAAGCGTGTGCGCGACGGTGTCTACGATGAAGGCGTGAAGAAGAGCTACGCCGCGCTCGCCGAGCTCAAGCCCGGACGCTACGGCAAGACGGAAATGATGAGCGCGTCGTTCGATGCGCTGGTTCCGCCGCCGCCGCCTGCGGCGGCAAATCCGGAGCCGCCGATCGCTGTTCCCGCCGACCCCAACGCGAAACCGGTGAAAGGCGCGGCCGCGCCGGTCGCGCCCGCCGCGCCGGCGTTCAACATCCCGAAACCGCCGGCCCGCGCGAACTCCGAGTTCACGCGCGCGATGACGCTGATGCGCGGTGCCGATTCCACGCAGGCCATTCTCGAGATGCAGGTGCTCACGCAGTCGTACCCGGATCTTCCCGGTCCGTATGCGAACCTGGGTGTACTGCATCGCAATGCCAACCAGCTCGCCGAGTCGGAGGCCGCGCTGGCCAAGGCCACGGAGCGCGCGCCCTGGGATGCACAGACCTGGACCGAGTACGGGCTCACGCTGCGCCAGGCCGGAAAATTCGCCGAGGCGCGCACCGCATACGAAAGCGCGCTCAAGGCGAATCCTTCCTACGCGCCCGCGCACCGCAATCTGGGTGTGCTGCTCGATCTCTACCTCGAAGATCCCATCACGGCCCAATCCGAGTTCGAGGCGTACAAGACGCTGACGAGCGAGGACAAGCCGGTCAGCGGCTGGCTGGCGGAACTGCGCGCGCGCAACAAGGTGCGGGCGCCCGTACCCGAAGCGGCGCCCGAGCCGGCACCCGAACCCGCATCTGAGTCCGCGCCCAAGCCACAAGGAGGCGCATCGTGAACAAACTGATATTCCTGGCCCTGTTGTTGTTAGCCGGCGCCGCGCTGGCGCAATCGCCCGCGCCTTCGCCCGCGCCGCCGCCGCAGGATGCGATGGAGCCGGGCGTCAATACGTCGGCGCCGGCCGCGCAACCGGCCGCGGCGCCCGCACCGGCCGCCACCCTCGCGAAACCCACTGCAACGGCTAACAAGCCTGCTGCCAAGCCCGGCGCGGTCAAGGGCAACGCCAAGGATCGCCTGGACCTCGAGTCCACGCAGATCACGGGAAATCGTGAGCTGCCCAAGGTGCTGTACATCGTGCCCTGGCGCAGTGCGGAAATGGGCGACCTCGTGGGTCGCCCCGTGAACAGCCTGCTCGACGAGGTGCTCGAGCCGGTCGATCGTGACGTCTTTCGCCGACAGAATCGCTACTTCGAAGCGTTGCAGCCTAATGAGGCAGCGCCCGCAGGTAAGCCTGAGAAGTGATTAACAGTTTTTGTCACTTATGTAACGCAATCTTGGCTCGCTCAGGCCCCTGAGCGCATTCGCATTTTCGAGGAGAGTTGACCGTGGGTTTCATTAACGGACTGATCAAGTTTTTCCAGGACGGCGGGTTCTTCCTGTACCCGCTCGTCATCATTTTCGTGGTCGGCGTCGCCATCGCTGTCGAGCGCTGGGTGTACCTGACCGTCGAAACGGCGCGTAACCGTTCCCTGTGGGACGACGTCGCACCGCATCTCGGCGCCGGCAATTTCAAGCAGGCCATCACGCTCGCGAACAATTCGCAGGCGCAGATCGGCACGGTGCTGAAGTACGGCCTCGCGCGTCTTTCGAGCGCGCGCCGCCGCGACGACATCCAGCAGGCGATGGAAGAGTCGCTGCTCGAAATCGTCCCGCGTCTCGAGAAACGCACGCACTACCTGAGCTCGCTCGCCAACATCGGCATGTTGATCGGTCTGTTGGGCACGATCATCGCGCTGATCCACGCGTTCGCCACGGTGTCGCAGGCGAACCCGGCCGAGAAGGCCGCGCTGCTCGCAGCCGCGATCTCGGAAGCCATGAACAACACGGCGGCCGGACTTGGAGTTGCGATTACGTTGCTCTTGTCGCACATGTTCCTGGAAGCCAAGACCACCTCGCTGATCGACAGCCTGGAGATCGCGGTCGTGAAATTCCTGAATTCCATCACCGAGCGTTACTCGGAACCCGCCGCGCCTGCTCCGCAGGGTGGCATGGCTCCGCGCGCCCCGGCTCCGAGACCTGCCTGAAGCTAGACCCCACCTAGCAACCAGCAGAGGAATACCAGATGGCTTCATCCAAACTTGCCGCCCGCGCAATTCGCAACCATGCGAAGTACAAGGGCCGCAACGACCTCAACATCGTGCCGATGATCGACATGATGGTGATCCTGGTGTTCTTCCTGCTGTTCACCGCAGTGTTCTCCAACACGAACATCCTCGAGCTCAATCTTCCGGCGCCCAACTCCTCGGTGCCGGAATTGAACAAGGGCCTTGAGCTCGAAGTGATCGTGCGGAAGAACAGCATCGAAATCGCGGATCGCGGCACGGGCGTGCTGCGTACGCTGCCGAAGAAAGACGGTGAATACGACTACCAGGGCCTGTCTGACTACCTGCAGTTCGTGAAGAGCAAGTACCAGACGGTCATGGCGGCGAGCGTGCTGCTCGAGCAGGACATCCCGTACGACGTGCTGGTGCAGACCATGGACAACGTGCGCCTGTTCGAAAAAGACGACGCGCCCTCGTTCACGAAGGTGGAGCTCTTCCCGGACATCTCCGTGGGAGACGCGCCGCTCGTGGGTGCTGCCGCCGCCGGACCGGCAGCGGGAGCGAAGAAATGACCCCGTATCGCATCAAGAAACATCGCCAGCGCGCGCATCACGGCAGCCACATGGCGCTGGTGCCGTTCATCGATATGCTGACCATGCTCGTGGTGTTCCTGTTGCTGCACAGCTCGGACGTGGAAATCCTGCCGAACACCAAGAACATCACCATTCCCCAGTCGATCGCGGACTTAAAGCCGCGCGAGACCGTGGTCATCATGGTCACGAAGGAAGACATCCTCGTGAACGGCCGCTCGGTGGCGAAGATCGCCGATCTGAAGGCCAACGACGCCCAGCTGGTCATCGAGGGCCTGCGTGCCGAGCTCAAGCAGCAGAACGACACCAGCACGCGGCTCGCGGCGCAGGAAGATCTCGCCGACCGCGAGATCACCATCATGGGTGACAAGGACACGCCGTTCGCCGTGCTCAAGCGCGTGATGGCGACCGCCACCGCCGCTGACTATGGCAAGGTTTCGCTCGCCGTGATCCAGCGTGAGCGTGAAGTCGGGGCCGGCGCATGAGTGTCGGCTTAGCTCCATTTTTCCGCCGCTTCGAGCTGCCCTGGTCGCTCGAGGAAGAGAGCGAGCGCAAGTTCAAGAAGCTGCTGCGCATCCTGCTGATCATCGCGACGGTGCTGGCGATATTGATCGTGCTGCTGCCGAAGCGTCAGACGGAACGCATGAAGCCCGAAGACGTGCGCGAGCGCGTGGCGCAGCTCATCGTCGAAAAGCCGAAGCCACCACCACCGCCGCCGGAAGAAAAAAAACCCGACATCGAAAAGCCGAAGCCCACCGAGCAGAAGCCGGTGGAAAAGCCGAAGCCCAACGTGCGCAACCAGGGACTGCTCGCGATGCAGGACGAACTGGCGGCGCTGCGTGACCAGAACCTCGATCTCGCCGATCCGCAGATGAAGGCGCCGGTCGAAGACGCGCGTTCGGAGCGCAACCTCATCACGTCGCAGGCTGGCAGGGCCAGCGGCGGCATCAACACCGCCAACATGGCGCGTGGCTTCGGCGGCGGCGCCGGCGCCATCGGCACGCACACGTCGACTGCCGTCACCCACGGCACCGGTCTCGATCCGAATGCGGGCGGGCGCGTGCAGCGCAGCGGCACGAGCGGCAAGGCTTCGCGTGCGCGAGAAGAAGTCGAGATCGTGTTCGATCGCAACAAGGGCGCGCTGTATGCGCTTTACGGCCGCGCGCTGCGCGATCAGCCCGAGCTTGCGGGCAAGCTGGTGCTCGAGTTCACGATCGCGCCCACCGGCGAGATCACCATGTGCCGCGTGGTGTCGAGCGAATTGAAAGATCCGGAGCTCGAGAAGAAGATCGTGGCGCGCGTGCGCCTCATCCGCTTCAAGCCCGCGGATGTCGAGCCACTGACCGTCAGCAAACCCATCGACTTCTTCCCGGCTGCCTGAGGCAACGAGAAGCTGCCATGAACCTGCAGTCCGAAATCGCCTACTACACGGAGATTCGGATCGCAGACAAGGCAAGGCTGATGGCGAGTTTCCTGTCGGAGCTCACCTCTGAAGCGCGCGCCACCTATGGGGCCACGCCGGATTCCGTGCATGACGCGTCACGCCTGCGGTTCACCAACGAGATGTGCAATCGCATCACCAAGCTCATCGAGCAATACCTCGGTGACGACAAGGCGCGCCCGGCCGATGAAGTGGTGCTGCGCATGCTGCTATCGCCGCGTGCCGACAAGATCGCCGAGAAGATGATTCACGCCGCTTACCGCCGCGCGTTGCAGAACTTCGAGCGGTACGACACCACGGTGTTCATGAATAGCTAGACGGAGGTCTGACCTCCGCGCGCACTCGCGCTCAGGTGGCGCGAGGCAAACCGTCGCCAGGACGGGCATCGAGTCCGCCAAAGATCCTCGTGCGAAGTCTGTTGCGCCCCCATCCACTGCGCGCCGCTTGCCATGTGGGTCACCGGGGGGCCAAGCACGCCTCCAAACGCTTTGTTGTGTTTTCCGCGACACAAAAATGGCGTTCGAGTATTACCAATTCAATACCAATGCGGTCCCTAGGTAGGGATCACGACAGACTAACCTGCTGAAAACCAATGACAATGCCGCTCACTGGACGATTGGTATCAAACCTGCTTGGTATTTTTGAATGATTGGTACTATATTGGCCTCCAATTGGTCCTCAGATAAAACAACAGGGGTTAGGAGTCTCTAATGAACATCAGACGGTCGACCTTGCTAGGTACGGCGATTGCATTCGCCTTGTATCACCAGTCCGCGGTGGCCCAGGCGGCCACGGCTCCTTCAACCGACTCAGCTTCCGGCGTTGAGGAAATGGACGAAGTCATCGTCTCCGGCGTCCGCGCGAGCCTCGAGAAATCGCTGGAAGTGAAGCGCAATGCCGACGCGCGACTGGAAGTCGTGACAGCCGAAGACGTCGGCAAGCTCCCGGCACACAACGTGGCCGACGCTCTGCGAGGACTGCCCGGCGTGAACATTAGCTCGTCCAGCGCCGATGAAGGCGGCTTCGACGAATCCGACCGCGTCAGTCTGCGTGGTACCAGCCCGAGCCTGACCCAGACGCTCATCAACGGCCACAGCGTCGGTTCGGCGGACTGGTTCGTGCTGAGCCAAGGCAACAATGTCGGGCGCAGCGTCAGCTACACGCTGCTGCCGTCCGAGCTGGTCAACTCGGTGGAAGTCAACAAGTCCTCGCACGCCAAACTGCAGGAGGGCGGCACCACCGGCACCGTCAACATCATCACGCGCAAGCCGTTTCAATTCGACAAGTCGCTGACTGTCGAGGCTTCGCTCGGCACCGTGTTTTCCGACCAGGCTGATTCCTACGATCCGCAGCTGTCGGGATTGCTCAACTACAAGAACGACAACGAAACCTTCGGCGTGTTGCTGCAGGTCTTCAAGCAGGAGCGTTCACTGCGCCGCGATGCGCAGGAAATTCCGGGCGGCTTTTTCGCGCTGGGCGCAGACGACGTCGTGGTCAAAGGCGTCGTGGATCCTGCCAGCCCGGATCCGGACAATCCTAACTACCTCGTCGCCCCGCGCCCGGACCTGCTTGGCCTTCAAGTTCCGGGACTCATCGGATCGACGCTGTTCGAAATGGTCCGCGATCGCACCGGCGGCTTGCTGGAACTGCAGTTCAAACCTTCCGACAACCTGACCCTGGGATTGAGCGGCTTCGTCTCGGACATGGACGCCAACAACTACAACCGCAACTACATGCTATGGGGCGGCAGCTTTGCGCGCGTCCAGGCGCCGGACCCGGGCTACACCGTCGAGAACGGTGTGCTGACCGAGGCGACGTATACCGGTGTGGCCGGCCGCGACTACGCGGTTTACGACATGATCTCCCGCGAAGCCACGGCGAAGAGCAACTACATCACCTTCGATGCGGACTGGAACATCAGCGACTCGCTGAATTCCAGGTTGCAGGTGGGAACGACCGAGGGCAAGGGCTCGACGGAGCGCCAGTTCATCGCCGAAGTCACCACGAACCGCGGCGGCGGCGCCAGCTGGACCAGTCATGGCACCAGTTCGCCCCTGGACTGGACCGTCGGCGGCGATGGCACTCCGACCGGCGTCACCGGTTTCGGCACCTGGGGCAATCAGCAAGTTACCGCCATAGACAATGAAGACTGGATCAACCTGGATTTCAGCAAGGACCTGGACACCGGTGCCCTGACGTCGCTCGACTTCGGTGCCCGCTTCGCCGATCACGAGCGTGAAACCCAATCGCCGGAAGGCGCGAGCCCGGGTGACATCTGGTCCGATCTGCAAAACGGCCAGACCGCTCTCTACCCGAGCGACTTCGCGGGCGGCATCAGCGGCACCTTCCCGCGCGATCTGTGGTTCTTCACGCCGAACGCAATGAAGGAGGCGATTCTTGCCAACTCCACGTGGCTGTCGGACAACGACGGCCCGACGGGTCGCCACAACTACGGCGGTGAATGGAAGGTGGCCGAGAAGAATCTCGCCGCCTACGTGCAGGCGAACTTCTCTGGCGAAGCCTGGAGCGGCAACGTCGGCCTGCGCTACGTCGACATCGATCAGGACATC
>Ga0193753_10002757_pt1 | contig 13544 bp, 8 predicted proteins | sample H1c2metaG_FD_144925 | JGI IMG/M metagenome (GOLD analysis project Ga0193753, IMG submission 144925) | Soil microbial communities from a riparian zone of the East river system, Colorado, United States - H1c2 | ecosystem: Environmental > Terrestrial > Soil > Riparian zone | place: USA: East River... | reverse complement strand
GTGATGCGTTTGTGCACTGCCTCACGGCGGATCGAGTTCGACTCTTTGATCGCCGTCTTGCCTTCCGTAGTGTTGACGATCATCACGAACTCGTCGTTCTTGATCATGTCGACGATGTGCGGCCGGCCCTCGCGCACCTTGTTAGCGCGTTTGCAGGCGTAGCCTGCGTCGGTGATCGCCTTGGCCGTGCCGTCGGTGGCGGCCAGCTCGAAACCATGTTCGATGAGCTTCCGGGCCAGGGTCACAGCGCCCGGCTTGTCGCGTTCCCGCACGCTGATCAAGACCAGGCCGGAACGCGGCAGTGTGACCCCGGAGCCGGACTGGGCCTTGGCATAGGCTTCGCCGAAGGTCCGGCCGGTGCCCATGACCTCGCCCGTGCTCTTCATTTCCGGGCCCAGGATCGGATCGGCTTCGGGGAACTTCGTGAACGGGAATACCGCTTCCTTCACGGAGAAATAGGGCGGCACGATCTCGACCGCATTGTCCATGGACTTGAGCTTGCGGCCCGTCATCACGCGCGCGCCGATCTTGGCGAGCGGCACGCCGGTGGCCTTCGACACGAATGGTGCCGTGCGCGAAGCGCGCGGGTTCACCTCGAGGACGTAGATGATCCCGTTCTGGATGGCGAATTGGATGTTCATCAGGCCGATGACCGACAGCGCCTTGGCGAGCTTGCGGGTCTGATCGCGCAATTCGGCCTGGATCTCGGGCGAGAGACTGTTGGGCGGCAGCGAGCAACCCGAGTCGCCCGAATGGACGCCGGCCTGCTCCACGTGTTCCATGATGCCGCCGATCAGCACGTCTTCCCCGTCGCAGCAGGCGTCCACGTCCACTTCGATCGCCACGTCGAGGAATCGGTCGAGCAGCACGGGGCTGTCGTTCGACACCTTCACGGCGGTCGTCATGTAGGTGCGCAGATCCTCCTCGTTGAAGACGACTTCCATGGCGCGGCCACCGAGCACGTAGGACGGCCGAACTACCAGCGGGAAACCCACCGTGCGCGCCAGCGCGACGGCCTGGTCTTCGGTGCGCGCAGTGGCGTTGGCAGGCTGCTTGAGCCCGAGATTCTTGACCAGCACCTGGAAGCGTTCGCGGTCCTCCGCCATGTCGATCGAATCGGGCGACGTGCCGATGATGGGAGCGCCGGCGGCTTCGAGCGCGCGCGACAGCTTGAGCGGCGTCTGGCCACCGTACTGCACGATCACGCCTTCCGGCTTTTCCTTGGCGATGACCTCGAGCACGTCCTCGAGCGTCAAAGGCTCGAAGTACAGGCGATCGGAGGTGTCGTAATCGGTCGAGACGGTCTCCGGATTGCAATTGACCATGATGGTTTCGAAACCATCCTCGCGCAGCTGCAACGCCGCGTGTACGCAGCAGTAGTCGAATTCGATGCCCTGCCCGATGCGATTGGGCCCGCCACCCAGGATCATGATCTTGCGCTTGTTGGTGGGCTGCGCCTCGCACTCTTCCTCGTACGTGGAATATAGATAGGCCGTCGAGGTCGCGAACTCCGCGGCGCAGGTATCCACGCGTTTGTATACCGGGCGGATGTTGAGCGCATGCCGCTTGGCGCGGATGGCTTCTTCGCCGATACCGGTGAGCGTCCCCAGCCGGCTGTCGGAGAACCCCTTGCGCTTGAGGTCGCGCAGGCGATCGGTCTCGAGAGCGGCGACGCCGCCGGCGCGCACTTTCGATTCCTCGTTGATCAATTCTTCGATCTGCGCCAGGAACCAGGGGTCGATGTACGACAGCTCTTCGATGCGCTCGCTCGACCAGCCGGCGCGGAATGCGTCCGCGACGTACAGCAGGCGGTTGGGCCCGGGCGCGCGCAGCTCGTAGGCGAGCTTGTCGCGATGTTCTTCCGACAACGGCTCGGTCACCGGGCCAGGCAGGATCTCGTTGAGACCATCGAGACCGGTCTCGAGGCCGCGCAGCGCCTTCTGCAGGGATTCCTGGAAGGTGCGGCCGATGGCCATGACCTCGCCCACGGATTTCATTTGCGTCGTCAGCCGCGAATTCGCCGCCGGGAATTTTTCGAAGGTGAAACGCGGGATCTTCGTCACGACGTAGTCGATGCTGGGCTCGAACGACGCCGGCGTGGCGCCGCCCGTGATGTCGTTCTTGAGCTCATCGAGCGTGTAGCCCACCGCGAGTTTCGCGGCGATCTTGGCGATCGGGAAACCCGTCGCCTTGGAGGCGAGCGCGGACGACCGGGAAACGCGCGGATTCATCTCGATGACCAGCAGCCGCCCGTCTTTCGGGTTCACGGCGAACTGGACGTTCGAGCCGCCGGTGTCGACGCCGATCTTGCGCAACACCGCGATCGACGCGTTGCGCATGCGCTGGTATTCCTTGTCGGTCAGCGTCTGCGCGGGCGCGACGGTGATCGAATCCCCCGTGTGCACGCCCATCGGATCGAGATTCTCGATGGCGCACACGATGATGCAGTTGTCGTTCTTGTCGCGAACGACCTCCATCTCGAATTCCTTCCAGCCGATCACCGATTCTTCGATGAGCACTTCGGAAGTCGGTGACGCGTCGAGACCACGCTCCACGATCTGCTCGAATTCTTCGCGGTTGTAGGCAATGCCGCCGCCCGAGCCGCCCATCGTGAAAGACGGGCGGATGACACACGGGAACCCGATGGTCTGCTGGATCTCGAAGGCCTGCGGCAGCGTGTGCGCCACCGCGGCGCGCGGGCATTCGAGCCCGATTTCCTTCATCGCGTTCTTGAACAGCTCGCGGTCCTCGGCCATGTCGATGGCTTCGCGGCTGGCTGCGATCATCTCGACGCCGTGGCGCGCCAACACCCCTTCGCGCACGAGATCGAGCGCGGTGTTGAGCGCAGTCTGGCCGCCCATGGTGGGCAGCAACGCGTCGGGCTGTTCCTTTTCGATGATGCGCGCGACCGTGCGCCAGTTGATCGGCTCGATGTAGATGGAGTCCGCCATCTCGGGGTCGGTCATGATGGTCGCGGGATTGGAGTTGACCAGGATGACGCGGTAACCCTCTTCCTTCAGCGCCTTGCAGGCCTGCGCCCCGGAATAATCGAATTCGCAGGCCTGGCCGATGATGATCGGGCCGGCGCCAATGATCAGGATGCTTTTTATGTCGGTACGTTTGGGCATGACTTGAGTTATTCGGCCTTCGCCTTGCGGGGGCCGCGCAACTTCTGCTGGAGCCTGCGCAACATGAGATGGACGAAGCGGTCGAACATCGCACCCATTTCCTGCGGGCCCGGGCTCGCTTCGGGATGCCCCTGAAAGCTGAAGGCCGGCTTGTCGATGCGCGCGATGCCCTGCAGCGAGCCGTCGAACAGCGAACGGTGCGTCGCCTTGAGCGTGGATGGCAGGTCGCTTTCGTCGACCGCGAAGCCGTGATTCTGGCTGGTAATGAACACGTGACCGGTTTCGAGATCCTGCACCGGATGATTCGCGCCGTGATGCCCGAATTTCATCTTCATGGTGCGCGCGCCGCTCGCGAGACCGAGCAGTTGATGTCCGAGGCAGATGCCGAAAGTCGGAAACTCCGCTACCACCAGCGCGCGGATCGCTTCGATGGCGTAATCACAGGGCTCCGGATCACCGGGACCGTTCGAGAGAAAGACGCCGTCCGGATCGAGTGACATCACTTCTTCAGCGCTCGTCTGCGCGGGAACCACGGTCATGCGGCAGCCGCGGTCGGACAACATGCGCAGGATGTTGCGCTTCACGCCGTAGTCGAACGCGACCACGTGCAAACGCTGATGGGCGCGCATCACCGGGCGATTCTCGGGCTGCCACAGGCTGCCCTCGTTCCACTGATACTGGCGCTTGGTGGATACGACCTTGGCGAGGTCCATGCCTTTCAGACCCGGGAATTTCTTCGCGAGGCGCACCGCGGCGGCGGGGTCCATCTTCTCGCCGGTCATGATGCAGCCGGCCTGGGCGCCCTTTTCGCGCAGGATGCGCGTCAGCTTGCGCGTGTCGATGCCGGAGATGGCGACGACCTTGTGTCGATTGAGGAATTCGCGCAGATCCTCGCTCTTACGCCAGTTGCTGGCGAGCGGCGGCACGTCTCTAACTACGAGGCCGGCCGCGAAGGCCGCGGGAGATTCGAGGTCTTCGGGCGTCGTACCCGTGTTGCCGATGTGTGGATAGGTCAACGTCACGATCTGCCGTGAATACGACGGATCGGAAAGAATTTCCTGATAACCGGTCAGTGCGGTATTGAAAACAACTTCGCCAGTGGTGTTGCCCTTGGCGCCGATGGACTGGCCGCTGAAGATGGTTCCATCTTCCAGAGCCAGGACCGCGGTTATCGTCACGCGGAAACTCCCCTCGAGCCTGCCCGGACCCGATAAAAATGCGTCAAATGAGTGATTGCTCTCCGCGCGGAGCGTACATGCACAAAGCGGGAGGAGTTCTCTCGAACATCCTCCCGCCCTGCGTTGGACTAACCCGTTTCGGATTAGGCGGCAATTTTACGAAGCGCGCCCCGGGGTGTCCACGAAACTTCTTGTTCGTTTCGCGGATAACTTGCCCGGAAAGTTCTAAAGGCGAGACTTGAAAAGTGCCTTAAGCGATTGTTTTTAATCCAAGTACGTTGGCCATGGTGTATCTGCCGGGCTTTTGCCCCGCCAGCCAGCCGGCTGCGCGAATAGCCCCAAAAGCGAAGATCGACCGGTCCGTGGCCTCGTGACCCACGGTCAGGCGCTCCCCCAAACCCGCGAAAAGGACTGTATGGGTCCCCACTATGTCGCCGGCACGAATGGAGGCGATGCCGATCTCGCCGCTGCGCCGCGCCCCCTGTCCGACACGCCCCGACAGCGTGTCGGCGTTCGGATCGAGGCCGCGCGCCTTGGCCGCGCTCTGCGCCAATGCGAGGGCGGTTCCCGAGGGTGCGTCCTGTTTGTGTTTGTGGTGCGCCTCGGAAATTTCGATGTCGAACTCCGCCGGCAATACGCTCGCCGCAATGCGTACCAGCTCTTGCGCGACCGCCACGCCGATGGAGGTGTTAGGCGCGATCAGCACCGCGATGTCGCGCGACGCACCGGCGACCCGCGCTTCGAACTCGGCGCCGTGTCCGGTGGTGCCGATGACGATCGGCACGCGGGCCGCTCGACAGACGTTGAGCGCGCGCAGACTCAACTCGGGACGCGAAAAATCGATCGCGACTTCCGCCTGCGCGAGATCCGGCGGCAGCTCGCCGAGCACGCGTACACCGAGCGGCTTCTCGCCGGCTACTTCTCCGATATCGAGACCGGCCGACTTGCTACCGGGGGATGCGATGGCGGCAACGAGCTGAAGTGCCTGGCTCGAGACGTTGGCGCGAACAATGGCGACGCCCATGCGTCCCGTGGCACCGATCAACGCGGCTCTGGTCACACTTGCTCCCGTTCTCACTCTTGCCGCGACAGTGTGCCGCAGCGCGCGCAGTCGTGCGAGACTGCCGGCCCATGATACGCATCGGCATCCTTGGAGCGGCGCGAATTGCGCCGCGCGGCATCGTCACTCCCGCCAACGCATTGCTCGGCGCTGAAGTCGTCGCCATCGGGGCGCGCAATCTCGAACGCGCGCAGAATTTCGCCGCGCAACATTCGATCCCCATGGCGTGCGGTAGTTATGGGGAACTGGTGGCGCGCGACGACATCGATCTGGTCTACGTCGCCCTGCCGCCCTCCGCCCACCTCGAGTGGTGCACGGCGGCGCTCGAGAGCGGAAAACACGTGCTGGTGGAAAAACCCTTTGCCAGCAATGCGCAGGATGCGGCCAAGATGGTCGCCGCGGCACGCGCCGCGGACCGACATTTGATCGAGGCTTTCCACTACCGCTTTCATCCCTTGTTCGAGCGCGCCTTGTCGGCGTTGCGCGGTGGCGGCATCGGCCAGATTCGGCACATCGAGGCGGTATTCAACGCCGTGCTGCCCGACACCCCGGGCGAATTGCGTTACATCGAGGAGCTCGGTGGCGGCGCGATGATGGATCTCGGCTGTTACTGCATGCACTGGATCCGCACCGTCGCCAATGACGAGCCCTCCGTCGTCAGCGCGCAGGCACTTTGCAGCACGCCCGGCGTCGATCTCGAGGTCGAAGCGCAGCTGGCCTTCACCAGCGGTCCCACGGCGACTCTCAAGTGTTCGATGCAGCCGGAAGACAGCGCCGTGTTCCGCCGCTTGCGGGTGCAGGGAGACAAGGGAGTGCTCGAACTCGACAATCCCGTCTCGCCACATTCGGGCGCCACGCTGTCCATCGAGACCAACGCGCCTTCGGTGCCGCAGATCGTCTCCGGCGGCGACACCACGTTTCATTTCCAGTTGCGGCACGTGATCGAGGTCATCGAAGGCCGTGCGCAGCCACTCACCGGCGGTGACGACGCCATCGGCAACATGCGCGCCATCGACTCCGTCTACCGCGCGGCGGGCATGCGGCCCCGCGGCCTGCCCGCTTGAACGACTGACCCATGAGCGCCGCGCGATACATCCTCGCGCTCGATCAGGGCACCACCAGCTCGCGCTCGCTGTTGTTCGACGCCGGCGGGCAGGTGATCGCGCAGGCGCAGCGGGAATTCACCCAGCACTTTCCCAAACCCGGTTGGGTCGAGCACGACCCGATCGAGATCCTCGACTCGCAGCTGTTCACGGTGGCCGCCGTGCTCGAACAGGCGCGCCTCACGGCGCGCGACATCGTGGCCGTGGGCATCACCAACCAGCGCGAGACCACCGTACTCTGGGATCGCGCCACGGGATTGCCGGTGGCGCCCGCGATCGTCTGGCAGGACCGCCGCACCGCCGACGCCTGCGCCGCGTTGCGCGCGGCCGGCGTGGCGGATGAGATCAGCGAGCGCACGGGTCTGCTGATCGATCCGTATTTCTCGGGCACCAAGCTCGCGTGGCTGCTGGATGCAGTCCCCGGCGCCCGCACGCGAGCGGAACGTGGCGAACTCGCGTTCGGCACAATCGACAGCTGGCTCATCTACCACCTGAGTGGTCGGCGCCAACACATCACCGACGCCACCAACGCCAGCCGCACGCTCTTGTTCAACATCGAACGGGGCGATTGGGACGATCGCCTGCTCGAGCTGCTGCGCGTGCCACGCGCCTGCCTGCCGCGCGTCGTCGATTCCTCCCTGTCGCTCATGGACGCCCCGCTCATCCACATCGACGACCACGAGTTGCCGGTCACCGGCATCGCCGGCGATCAGCATGCAGCGTTGTTCGGCCAGGCCTGCTTCTCGCCGGGCATGGCCAAGAACACCTACGGCACCGGCTGCTTCGCGCTGATGAACACCGGCGGCCGGCCCATGCGCTCGCGCAACAAGTTGGTCACTACGGTGGCCTGGCGGCGCGCTCGAACTCACTATGCGCTGGAGGGCAGCGTCTTCATGGGCGGCGCGATCGTGCAGTGGTTGCGCGACGGCCTCGGGATCATCGAAACGTCGGACGACGTCGAAGCACTTGCGGCCAGCGTGCCCGACACCGGCGACGTGTACCTCATCCCCGCGTTCACCGGCCTGGGCGCTCCGCATTGGGATCCACAGGCGCGCGGAACACTGCTGGGTCTCACGCGCGGCACGTCCCGCGCGCACATCGCGCGCGCGGCGCTCGAGGCGATTGCATTCCAGACCGCTGATCTGATCACCGCCATGCAGGCCGACGCAGGCCGGCCGATCACGGAACTGCGCGTCGACGGCGGGGCCGCCCGCAATTCCCTGCTCATGCAATTCCAGGCTGACTTGTTAGGCGTGCCGGTTTTGCGACCCAGAAACACGGAGACGACGTCTTTCGGCGCCGCGGCCCTGGCGGGACTCGGCTGCGGTTTCTGGACCTCGCAGGACGAACTCTCGTCGTTGTGGCAGCTCGATCGCCGATTCGAGCCACGCATGAACACCGCGGAGGTCGCGGAGCGGCGTGCCCGCTGGACTCAGGCGCTCGAGCGCTCCCGTCACTGGGCCGTGGAATCGGGGTCTTGATCTTCCGCAAGGCGAAGATTGCCGCGGTCTCGCTCGCGTTCGTCGCCGCCTGCGGCGCGGGATACTGGCAATGGTGGTCGAATCGGGCGCCGAATTTCCTGCCCGAAGACTCCACCACCTTCGTCGCGCAGTTCGCGCCGCCGAGCCCCGCGAATTCGCCGCAGACGCGGGCGGAGCTCGACGAACTGCTGGCGTTGCAGGCCGCGCGCACTCCCGCTGCGCTCGCAGCCGCGCGCGCAGATCGCAAGAAGGACATCCGGCAGTTCTATGGCGCCCTGGGAGTCGACGCGGCGATGGACTCGTCGCTGGGTCCGTTGCGGGACTTCATGGAACGCGTTGAAACCGATGTGAGCGTCTATGTGCGCGCCGCAAAGCTGCGGTTCGCCCGGTCCCGGCCTTACGTCATCGAGTCGCGGCTCGAACCCTGCACGGCCGACGTGGCCGACGCCCAGTCCTACCCGAGCGGACATTCGAGCTACGGATATGTCGCCGCACTGATACTGGCCGACATGGTGCCAGAACGTCGCCAGGCGCTGCTGGCGCGCGCGGATGAATTCGCGCGTCAGCGCATGGTCTGCGGGGTTCATTTCGCCAGCGATATCGCGGCTGGCCGCGTCGCGGCCGAGTGGCTGGTGCACGAGCTCGACCAGCAAGCCGGCTTCCGCTCGGAGAAGGCCGAAACCACCGCCGTGCTGCGAGCGGCGCTCAAACTGCCGCGCGCGCCGCCGAAATAGCTAGGTCGGCTCGCTCGAGAAGAACCGCTTCACGCCCGCGAAGAAACTCTCGCCGCGCGGCGCGTGTTTGGCCGCGTCCTTCTTGAGGGTCTCTTCGAACTTGCGCAGTATCTCCCGCTGTTCGCCGCTCAGATTGACGGGTGTTTCCACGACCACGGTGCAGAACAGGTCACCATGCGCACCGCCGCGCACCGGCTTCACGCCCTTGCCGCGCAAACGAAACTGCGTACCGGACTGCGTCTCGGTCGGCACCTTGAGCGACACGTGGCCGTCCAGGGTCGGCACGTCGATGCTGCCGCCGAGCACGGCCGTGGCGAAACTCACCGGCACCTCGCACAGCAGGTCGGCGCCTTCACGATCGAAGATCTCATGATCACGAACGTGCACTTCCACGTAAAGGTCGCCGGGCGGTCCGCCGTTGCGACCTGACTCGCCCTCAGCGCTCAGGCGAATGCGGTCGCCGGTATCGACGCCCGCGGGGATCTTGACTGCCAGGCGCTTGGATCGGCGCACGCGCCCCTGCCCAAGACAGGTATCGCAGGGATTCTTGATGATGGTACCGCTGCCGCGGCACTTCGGGCACGGCTGCTGCAGCTGGAAGAAGCCTTGCGAGATGCGCACCTGCCCGACGCCGTTGCAGGTTTCGCAGGTGACGGGTTTGTGGCCCTTCGCCGCGCCGCTGCCGCCGCAGGTTTCGCATTCACCGAGCTTTGCGACGTCGATCTCGGCCGAGTACCCAAACACCGCCTGGTTGAGATCGAGCTCGAGTTCGTACTTGAGGTCGGCGCCGCGAAATACCTGCCGGCCGCCGCCGCGGCGGCCTCCACCGAAAATGTCGCCGAACATCTCGCCAAACATTTCGCCGAATGCATCGGCGCCTGCATTGCCGCGACCGCCGCCCTGGCGGGACGCGTCGATGCCCGCGTGACCGTGCTGATCGTAGATGGACCGTTTGTCCGCCTCGGAGAGAATCTCGTAGGCCTCCTTGGCTTCCTTGAAATTTTCTTCGGCTTCCTTGTCACCGGGATTGCGGTCCGGGTGAAATTTCATGGCCAAACGACGATAGGCCTTCTTGACGTCGGCCTCCGTCGCGGTGCGCGGGAGATCCAGCACCTTGTAGTAATCGCGTTTCGACATTCGCCGCCCTTAAAGAAACAGACTCCGCGCCGGTCGGCGCGGAGTCTCGCAAGCCGTTACTGACTAGGCTTTTTTCTTGTCTTTCACTTCTTCGAATTCGGCATCGACCGCATCGTCGTTGGCCTTAGCCTGGGCACCCGCGCCGGCATCGGCGCCGCCGCCCGCTTCCGGACCCGCGCCACCTTGTGCGGCAGCCGCCTGGCTCGCGATGTTCGAGGCCGCGGCCATGAGCGCCTCGGCCTTCTTGTCGATGGCCGCCTTGTCGTCGCCCTTGAGCACGCCGCGCAGATCGGACAACGCGGACTCGACCTTGGCGCGTTCGCCGCCGTCGACCTTGTCGCCGAGATCCTTGAGGGATTTCTCCACCGCGTGCACCAGCTGGTCCGCGCGGTTGCGGGAATCGACGAGCTCGCGGAATTTCTTGTCCTCTTCCGCGTGCGCTTCGGCGTCGCTCACCATGCGCTTGATTTCGTCCTCGGTCAGGCCCGAAGAGGCCTTGATCGCGATCTTCTGTTCCTTGCCCGTGGCCTTGTCCTTCGCGCCGACGTGCATGATGCCGTTGGCATCGATGTCGAAGCTGACTTCGATCTGCGGCGTGCCACGCGGCTGCGGCGGGATGTCGGCGAGATCGAACTTGCCCAGCGACTTGTTGTCCTGCGCGCGATCGCGCTCGCCCTGCAACACGTGGATGGTCACGGCCGACTGGCCGTCATCCGCGGTCGAGAACGTCTGCGACGTCTTGGTCGGGATCGTGGTGTTCTTCTCGATGAGCTTGGTCATGATGCCGCCCAGCGTCTCGATACCGAGCGACAGCGGCGTCACGTCGAGCAACAACACGTCTTTGACTTCACCGGCGAGCACACCACCCTGGATCGCCGCGCCGACGGCGACGGCTTCGTCAGGATTCACGTCCTTGCGCGGCTCCTTGCCGAAGAAGTCCTTTACGTATTTCTGCACGAGCGGCATACGCGTCTGGCCACCGACCAGGATGACCTCGGAGATGTCCTGCGTGCCCAGGCCCGCATCCTTCAACGCCGTGCGGCAGGGCTCGATGGTGCGCTTGACCAGCTCTTCGACGAGACTCTCCAGCTTCGCGCGAGTCAGCTTGATGTTGAGATGCTTCGGGCCCGACGCATCGGCCGTGATGTACGGCAGATTCACGTCGGTCTGCTGGCTCGAAGACAGCTCGATCTTGGTCTTCTCGGCAGCTTCTTTCAGGCGCTGCACGGCCAAGGGATCCTTGCGCACATCCACGCCCGACTCCTTGAGGAATTCGTCGGCGAGGAAATTGATGATCTTCATGTCGAAGTCTTCGCCACCGAGGAACGTGTCGCCGTTGGTAGATAGGACTTCGAACTGGCGCTCGCCGTCGATCTCGGCGATCTCGATGACTGACACGTCGAACGTGCCGCCGCCGAGGTCGTACACGGCGATCTTGCGGTCCTTGCCGGACTTGTCGAGGCCGTAGGCCAGCGCGGCCGCGGTCGGCTCGTTGATGATGCGTTTCACGTCGAGACCGGCGATGCGGCCGGCGTCCTTGGTCGCCTGGCGCTGCTGGTCGTTGAAGTACGCCGGGACCGTGATGACGGCCTCGGTCACTTCTTCACCGAGGTAATCCTCGGCGGTCTTCTTCATCTTCATGAGCACGCGCGCCGAAATTTCCGGCGGCGCTTTCTTTTCGCCCTGGGCTTCGACCCAGGCGTCGCCGTTGTCGGCCTTCACGATCTTGTACGACACCATGTTGATGTCTTTCTGCACGACGTCGTCGCCGAACTTGCGGCCGATGAGGCGCTTCACGGCGAACAAGGTGTTCTGCGGATTGGTGACGGCCTGGCGCTTCGCCGACTGGCCGACGAGGACTTCATTGTCCTTGGTGAATGCGACGATGGACGGCGTGGTGCGGTCACCCTCGCTGTTCTCGATGACGCGCGGCTTGCCGCTTTCCATGATGGCGACGCAGGAATTGGTCGTTCCCAGATCGATGCCGATTACCTTGCCCATATCAATCTCCACTCGCTCTTTTTGGGTATTGACCCAGTGCCCCCTTTCTGGAGGCCGGGCCCCTTCTTTCAAGAAGTTTCTTGATCAACTCTTGGCTGCGGACACCACCACACGGGCGGGGCGCAGCAATCTGCCATTCAACTGGTAGCCGCGCTGGATCACTGCCAGCACGGTATTCGGCGCCGCATCACTGGGCTGCGCCATCATCGCTTCGTGCAGTTCAGGATTGAAGGCCACGCCTTCGGGATTGATCTCCTCGATCTGCGCCTTCTCGAAGGCCTTGGCGAACAGGCGCAGCGTCGCATTCTGGCCTTCGACGAGGCTCGCGACGTCGGCCCTGGCAGCCCCCTCTTTCTGAAAAGTGGCGATGCCGAGCTCGAGCGAGTCCTTCACCGCGATCAGGTCCTGCGCAAACTTCTCGACGGCGAACTGGCGCGCATTCTCGAGATCCTTGGCGCCGCGCTTGCGCACGTTGTCGACTTCAGCCAGCGCGCGCAGGTACTGCTCCCAGTGGTTCTTGGAGCGTTCTTCGGAGGCGGCCAGGTCCTGCTGGAGGCGCTCCATCTCGACCAGTGCCACTGCCGTTTCCGGCAGCACCGTGGTCTTGTCCTCGGGACCGGCACCCAACGGGTCAGAATTCGGATCACTCATCAAAAGACCTCGATGAAACAGATAGTTACGTGCGGCTCAAAGCCTGCGCGGCTTTGTGGTCCCGCTTTTGCGGATTTCAAGGCTGAACGGGCAAAGAAACTATCGGACGCGGCCGTCAACGACGCGCCAGGGCGGCGCCGAGGATCTTTGCGGTGACATCGACGATGGGGATGACTCGCTCGTAGGCCATGCGGGTCGGGCCGATGACTCCGATCACGCCGACCACTTCGTTGTCAGCACTATAGGGGGCCGTGATCACGCTGCAGTCATCGAGGATGCGAAAGCCGGACTCCTGCCCTATGAAGATCTGCACGCCGTCCGCGCGCAGGCTGTGGTCGAGCAGGTTGAGGATGTCGCGCTTCTCGTTGAACGCCTCGAACAGCCGCCGCAACTTGTCGACCGACGACAATTCACCTGCGCCCATGAGGTTGGTTTCGCCGGCCATGACGAATTCCATGCCGCGGACCTCATCGCCCTTGAAGACGTGCTCGGCGACGTGGATCGCATCCTTCATCGCCGAGTTCATGTTCTCGCGCGCTTCCTGCATCTCGCCGAGGATTTCCTGACGCACCTGCGACAGCGTCTTGCCGCGGCAGCGTTCGGTGAGGAAATTCGCGGCGCGGCGCAATTCGTCCGAAGAGTGATAACGCTCGAGCTGGATGATGCGGTTCTGAACTTCACGGTCGTTGAACACCAGCACGACCAGCGCGCGGTTGTCGGAGAGGCCGACGAATTCGATCTGCGAGATGGACGCCTGCTGCGTGCGCGGCAGAGTCACTACGCCGGCCAGCCGGGTGACGTTCGACAGCAATTGTGAAGCCGCGGCGACGAGCGCCTTCGAGTCGCCGCGCGAGGCATCGAGCTGGCGGCGAAATTCCGCGAACGCCGGTTCGTCTTCGACGGGGGCGCGTGCCTTGAGCAGCGAGTCGACGAAGAAGCGATACCCCTTGTCGGTGGGCACGCGGCCCGCCGAGGTATGGGGCGAGCTGACAAATCCGAGCTGTTCGAGATCCGCGACGATGTTGCGAATGGTGGCGGACGACAGGGCCAGGCCCGACTCGCGGGACAGGG